>Ga0307508_10003304_pt1 | contig 16421 bp, 19 predicted proteins | sample 9_EM_MG_FD_203089 | JGI IMG/M metagenome (GOLD analysis project Ga0307508, IMG submission 203089) | Populus trichocarpa ectomycorrhiza microbial communities from riparian zone in the Pacific Northwest, United States - 9_EM | ecosystem: Host-associated > Plants > Roots > Unclassified | place...
GGTCTATTAACTTGCATATACCTGAGGAATTAAATCTATTATTAGATATTCCTTAAGTCAATCCAAGTCACACTTGCATAAGATAATTAAGACCTAACTAAGGGATAATTGTGCAAGATAGAACTAGAGCTATAGTCCTCCAACGAACAACTGGAATAGCCCAACTAACGTTACATCCGGCGAAACCCAGGAGAAAACATTTTCTCATCGACACCGTCACCTCTTAATATATAGGATCCCATTGATAGAGAGATATTTCCACACTTTGCAGACCCAAGAAATTTGAATATCAAGTTATCACTTGAAATTATAAAAAGGAAAATTAGAAAGAAGACCAGTTTTTGAATGATCCTCTTGCCAATCTCATACAGTAAGGGGATTCTTGAGATTGGAGAAAAGTTTCAATGATTTAAAATATCGATAAGTTAAAGGTTATGTTATCCAGATAGAACAGAATGTCCAAAGCTAGAGACATTGTTGGCCCTTTGCACTGTAGATTTACAGGTCCTGAGGCATGCAAAGCTGGCAGCAGCAAAATACTCTATGTATCTGAAGAAATTGTTTTATAAAATGTGCATTAACTTTCCTTAACTCTTTTACTCTTTGGCTTCTTATCAGTCTTTCTTTTATACAATGCTATATAATTAGTAATAACCTATAGTTGGGTATTATTGTAATAACCAGCCATATTGCATCCTTTTCAACTACAGACTTTTGCTATCCATTTGAGTATTTCACTTATATTGCCCCACTTTATCTAGCAATATTGCCTAGATTACCTACTAGTGCTGTTAGTGGCTCTGGAGTTTAGGAATTAATTATATAAGGAGGTAGCAATAATATAAATTTATCAGCACCTAATGAGAGCAAACATCCAAACATTTAATATTCATAGTTCATAAATAACTAGATTCATATATTATAGAGCAGTAAGCAAGTGATTATAATGGACAGCTATAATATGGGCTGGTAGCCAACCAACAATGGCTATACAAGCTATCAAGAGATGAGTAGAGCTTGTTTTGATACTAATTGCAGTTAAAAATAGAACAACTGTGTCTATTTTTACATGCTGGAATCTTGAAACTTTGATTTTCTGGCTTTAATTTAAAACAATAATAAATAATGATATTTGCTAGTGTGCTATATTTAGGAGCTCTCTGTTATTTTGCATTATAATATACCAAGCCCTGCTGTATAAACACAAGAATACCAGACAATGAAGCACCTACAGAAACACTCAACCATAACCACAGTCTGGCACTTCAACATCGCAACAACATTAATCATATATAACAGTCAAGTTCTACTAATGTAGATTCTTTCTTTTAGTCAGTCATTTACTATGTTCAACAGTATGCATTTTTCTTTGCCAGATGGATCTACACTATCCCAATAATGTGATGACAACTAATTTAGAGTCTGGGATATCCTCTTATTTAGTCAGTGAACATTTAATATGTTTAACAGATGTAAATTTATTTTTCTTTGCCAGGTGGATATACACTATTTCACCACTGGCAATAGAGATAATGACTAATTTAGAGTCTGGCAACCTAAGGTTCCTCTTATCTACTCTTTCAATAGCTTACCTTGAAGTATCGCCAATCACATGGAGAGTCAAGAGTCTCTCACTGCCGATATTAGGACTTTGTTAAGTCCTGATAGCTCAAATCTTCCTGCAAATCCTGTGATACTAGGCGTAACCTTTGTAAGTGAAGAGAGATTGTAACAAAATAATTGACTCCTACTTCCCAATAACACATTTGTTGTTATCATATGTTGTTGATTAACTGAGTAAAACCATCAGTGGAAGGATCCCTGTTTTAATCATTAATGCCTGTGTTGGCAGGGTTAACTGCACCTTGGCAGAAGAGTGGTATGGTGGCACCCACGTTGGCAGGGTCATCAGTACCAGAATAGATCTCTGAGTCCCATGTTAAGAAAGTGCAGCAGTGGTCATGGGAAACAGTGACATAATGAATAGGTAATGACAATGGATAAAAAAAGAACAATAATGTAATGGGAACCGAAGAAGCATACTGAGAATTTGGCCTGTGCCACAGGCCATATATACTGTGGGAGCGGTTCGAGTCATGGGCTGGAGTGATGATGTAACAGTATGTTATATCTAGGACCCCTACAGCTTGAATGTCAGCAAACAAATCCAGGGCACTGATGTATGTGCTGTTTCCCTGACCAATTTTGGCTGCATTAGATTCTCCAAGCCTATCGTTGGTCCAGAACCAAATGATATCTTCAATTGTTTTGGATGTTGAGGCTGGTAATATGCGTTCAAGACTGAATTTAAGCCCATTGACATGTGTTCTCTTACTAGTCTAGAGGATACCTTGATAATGAATAAAAGGAGTTTGGCTATCATCAGGCCATAGATTACAGGTGGCCCTTGAATTGCACTAAAAGTAGACAGTTAACTGCTCCAAATATGTCACTATTCTTGATTTTATAATGCACTTCAATAATGGAAACCATATCAGGGGATTGATTTTATAATTCCGATGGCCCAATTAATTTCTTCCCTTATTACATTGGTCAAAGGTGTATCAGGGTGGGGCCTATATTAGGGCCTACTTCAGGCACAGCAGCAATGGTGGGGATAACTTCAGGCACAGGGGCGGTGGTAGGATCTGCAGTGGGGGCTACACCAGGTGCAGGGGCACTAGTTGAACCTTCAGGCACAGTGGCAATAGTGGTAATAGCAGCAATAATGGGGATGACTTCAGGCACAGTAGGGCCTGCAGTAGAGGCTGCACCAGGTGTAGAGGCACTGGTTGGATCTACTTCTGGTGCAGCAGCAATGGTGGGGACAACTTCAGGTGCAGGGGTAAAATTTTCAAGCATAGACACAACAGCAGGGTCCACATCTGGCAGCTATAGTGGCTTGTTTTATATATCATATGTGGCCAGTAAGCAGGTGATCATGATGCATTCAGACAGCTTATGGGCTGGTAGGGGCTTGTTTTGACAGTGATTGGAGTTAAAAATAGAACAACATGTGACTTTTTATTTGTCTATTTTACATACTGGGACCTTGAAACTTTGATTTTCTGGCCTCAAATAAATACAATAATAAATAATGATGTTTGCCAGTGTGCTATATTTAGGAGCTCTATATTATTTTGTATTATAAGCTCCTTTATCTAAATAAGACAAGCAATTAAAAATGTTTTAAGTCCAATTGTCTATTAATAAAAGCAGCAAATCATATGATTTAACCTGATCTGGAAAGTCCTGATATAGGGCTATCTACTGGCAAAAAAGTGTTCTATTTTTAGCTCCAACTGCTGGCTCTGAAAATGCATTTTGCATTTTTCTTGCTATTTATACCATCTAATCACATGATTTTACCAGATACAGAAACCAACATAGAACTACCAAATTGGAAAATCTTTCTTTTAATACTGCCAACTGAAAGTGACTACCTACATATCTGCATGCTAGTTGGTGCCAGTTGGTGATGGAGGGTCACAGCCAGTTGGCTGCCAGTCCATTGGCTGTCTGGATGCATCATGATCACCTTTTTACTGGCCAGTCTGATACATGAGGGTAGCCACTTCAAGTGCATCTGATTGAAAGTTAGTCTGTGAAACTTAAAGAAAGAATATTAGGACTTATCAATGCAAATCTGCAACTCTCTTTCAATTATTGCACATGGTGAAGGTTACATTTGGGGGATTTTACTGTACTGACAGAAAGAAGGATCAAACTCATTCAATGTGCCAGAACTTTTTAAGGCCTGACAAAATTCTGAAAAGTAACAATTGGTTGTCAATATGTGATTGAAGGGACACAAAGAAAACTATCTCTCTCATTTAGAGGAAGCACAGATTTGAATGGTTTGGATTTGATAAGTATTTACAAAGATCATAAGTCCTGTATAAAAGGCAAAGACCAAAACAAGCATCTGAATATAATTACTTATATTTTAAGACCAATACCTAAAACAAGAAGCAGAAAATATGCTTTTATTATCAAGGACCAAGATTCAAAATGAAAAACCAAGGTTTAAAGTAAGAACTAGCTTTTGATAGTGACCAGTGAAAAGCTGAAATATAATTTTCTTAAATTTGTATCAAAGCACTCCAGTCAATAGATGCTATCTGTGTCTTCTAATATGTACCACTAGCAGCCCAGTACCTGTTCTTTAGACCCAAAAAATGCTTTGAAAAGTTGAGGATCCTGGCTATGATGTTCATTGTTCTCCAAGATTTATAATGGTGATTAAAAAAATATGCTTTTGTTATAGAAGATAGAGATCCCAAGTATGCATATAATACATATATATCTTTGATGATAATCAGTGAAAATCCAGTGTATAAATCCTCTCACAATATAGTGCTTAATAGTCCTTAGCTAGTGTGTACTAAAAGCAGCCTAGCACCTGTTCTATGGGGCCAGAAAATGCTTTTAAAAGTTGGAAACCCCTGGTACTCTATAGCCAGTAACTGTTACAAACATATGTTACTATCATATGTTTTAGGCTCTATATATGTTTAGATTTATTTTGTTTTATTATATTATACCAGCAATATATGCCAAACATTTTAAATTCTCCTCTAAAACATAAGTAAAATGAACCTCTAAGGTTATTAAAAGTGTTGAATTAAAATAATTCTAAAGGTTATAAGTAGGGGCCACTGAAGTGTTCTTTGTATATTTGAAATTTGTAATATATACCCTACACCATAACTCCCACAGAATGTTGAAACCAGATTCTCTAACATTTCACTAAATAACGAAGTACACTACATTTTGGACCTCTTTCAACTAATTAGATTATCACATGACCTTGATGTAACATGGATGTCCCCTACTTTAAAATGAAATGTTATCAGAATAAAAGTAAGACCAATGAATGGTGACAGTTTATGGTGCCAAACAGATCCTGTCTTTCAGGACAAACAGTGTCAGCAGAATGAGGCAATTGCAAGCTTTCTTTCATTCAGTGAGAAAATTGAAAATCCAGTATATTCATTAATCTGAAATAAAATAATTTATCAATAAAAGCAAGACCAATGAACAGTGACAGGCAAACAGGTCTTGTCTTTTAGAAAAAACAGTGTCAGCAGAATGAAGCAATTTCAGGCCTTTGTTTAGTGAGAACATTGGAAACAGTAGGCCTGGGTTTGGGGACAGTCTTATAGCATTTCCAGTATATATATTGTTCTAGAATGAAATATTATCTAAATATAAGATCATGGGAGGTTTTTACCCTTCCAGGTTATTTTATATGGAATGACATTTGGCCGAGGCTTCAGCCATTTTTTAAAAAGATGCTAGAGGGTCACATAAAGTAAAATTCAATTCCTTACAGTTTCTTTTTTTCCTTCCCTTCTTTCTCCTTTCCCTTTTAAGTATCATTCTCCCATTTTATTCTTTCAATATCTTGCCCTTTGCTCCTGTTATGATCACTTTATATAACCCTCAGGTAATTCAATTTTTCCGCATCATGTGATATTCCACTGTGACCTGCAACACCTGTCACAACCACATGACCCTAACAATGGCCTCTGATCAACATCTGATTCACCTGCGATGTTCCATAATCAACTCCTAGTCTGATCCTGACTATCGCCTCCAATCACTCTTTGATTGTGATGCCTGACTATTGGACTCCTCCACCTCTGCACAGGCTTCTGATCCTGAAGATCCCCTCTCTGCCACCCATTCTGATTCCCGCTCTATCTACATGTTGCATTCCGATAGGTTCGAGGATAGCCTGGTTCATGTTGACTGCATCCTCGCCATTGAAGCCATAGTAGACAATATGAGGAGTCAAAATGAGGCCACCTATAGGCTCTTACAAGACGTCCTCAACAAACTCGGCCCTGCACAGGCCCGAAATGTGCCCGACCCAATCCGACCTCCGATCCATGGCAGCGCCCAATCCTCACCTGTACCCACTTCCTCCACCGGATGGATAAGACTTTCTTAAGCCTTCTGCTCCCTCCGAGTTTAATGGTGACCAATCCACAGGCAAGGTGTTCTTGACATCCTGCCAAACCTACATCTGCCTCTGCCTGGAATCCTTCGAAGACAATCTCACCAAGGTTGTCTGGGCAATGTCCTACATGAAAGCTGGACGTGCAGGCCGCTGGGCTACCTGCGAATTTGAACATGAAGCGAAGTCCAGACACCTCCACTTCATCGACTGGGTCAATTTTGAAGAGGAGTTCCAAAAGGACTTCATGCCCTTGATTCTGAAGCCGCAGCCATGAATGTGCTGGAAACCACATCATATTTTCAAGGTAGATGGTTGGTTGATGATTACCTCAACCAGTTCAAGGACCTCATTGAGGACTCCAGCTACTCCAACCGAAATGATTGTGGTAAAGTTCCGCCAAGACCTCAACTGTCAAATCTTGACAGCCCTTGCGGGAATGACCTGCGGGAGACCCTCAGACACAGATCCTGAAGCCTGGTTCCGTCTTTCCGTCCGAATGGACCAGAACCACGCTGTGGACGAAGCCTTCCACACCTCCCACCAGCAACCCAACCTTCTGGCTCCTGGCATAAGCTGCATTCCGATGGCCTCCCAACCCACTCAGGCTGCTCCTGCTGCACGCTTTGCCCACTCCAACCCATCACCAAGAAATCCTGTCCTGATGGACATAGACATGACCCAGAAGGCTAAGGCCACTTCTGACACCTGCCGATGCTGTGGAAAAACTGGACACTGGGCGAAGGACTGTGACCTCCACTTTGATGTCCGATACATGGATGCAGATGAGCTAGAGACGGAGCTCAAGAAAAAGCTTGCCGCTAAGGATTTAGCATCCGTGGAAACACTGGATGCCTCCAGTTAGTGTAGAGGATTTTGTATCCTGCAGTGAGTGAGCCATGTGCCCCTGTTGCTAAGTAGTAATCGATTTTCCGTTCTTGAAATTACTTAACCAAAAATTGATGAAGACGTACAAGAACCCGGCACACCCACACTCCCACCAACTGAACTCCGCAAGTCGCGCCAATCTAAATGGGAAAAATGGATAAAGTGCAAGCTTGTCATCCATTCTCTCAAGCTAGATGTGAAATGCATCATGCTTCCAATCCAAAGATGATAGACACTATGGAAGAGACATCCATGGAAGCCATGGTTGATACTGGTGCCACTGGAGATTTCATTGACCAGGACTTTGTCACCCAAACAAAACTTCTGACCTGCAAGCTGTCCCAGCCGATCCTGGCTCACAACGTGGACAGAATACTTAATGAGGCTGGGAGCATTCATGAAGTCGTCAACGTGATCATGACCTACAACTGACATTCTGAACGTATTCTGCTTGCGGTCACCCACCTCGGCAAGCAGAGCATGATACTTGGGTTTACCTGGTTGGACAAGCACAATCCGGAGATCGACTTCTGTGCCTGATCTTTCAAAATGACCACCTGCCAGACTGGCCCCTTTCCAGCCTTCGTAGAAGATGCCGATGAGGAGGATGAAGCCGAGCTGACACCCAAGCTGTCTCCCAACCTGGAGGCTGACTTCCTGGATGAACTGCTTGAAGAAGGCAACCAAATCTGGACAACTGGACTCTTCCCCCAGGCGGAACACATACACATGACCACTACAGTTTCCCAACGGCTGGCAGAAGGATTCCGACAGAACTCCCAACCCACAGATCACGAGAAGCACATCCTGCTGCACCTCTGCGACTTCCACTTGGTATTTTCCAAGGACTTCTTTGATGAACTACCCAGGACCAAGCCATGGGACCATGCCATTGAGCTCACCCCTGACGCTTTCTGAAAAGTTGCAAGATCTACCCACTCTCCACCTCTGAACAGAAAGAACTGAATGCCTTGCTGAATGCCATGACTGTGAGAAATAAGTACCTGCTCCCCCTAATTCTGGAACTGATTGTGAAGCTCCGCGCAGCCAAGTACTTCACGAAACTGGACGTCTGATGGGGCTTCAACAACATCCAAATAAAGGAAGGACACAAATGGAAGGCTGCCTTCTGGACCAACTGCAGCCTGTTTGAGCCCCTTGTCATGTTCTTTGGCCTTATGAACAGTCCCGCCACCTTCCAGACAATGATGGACAACATCTTTGAGGACCTCATCTCAGAAGGCATAGTCGTGGGCTATTTGAACAACATCCTTATCTTCATGGAGACCCTTGAAGAGCACTGGAAGATCACCTGCTGCGTTCTGGAGCTGCTGGAGAAGCATAAGCTCTACCTCCATTCAGACAAGTGCGAGTTCGAGAAAACCAGGATCAAGTATCTTGGAGTGATCATCTCTCACAACTCCGTTACAATGGTCCCAGTCAAGATTGCTGGCGTTACTGAGTGGCCCGCTCTGATGAACAAGAAGGAAGTGCAGTCCTTCCTCGGAATCACCAACTCTTAATGATGGTTTATCTGAGACTTCTCAGAACATGCCCCCACTCTTCGACTTGACCTGAAATGATTCCAGTTGGCGCTGGGGAGAAGCCAAGCACACTGCATTCGCTCGGTTGAAGGAAAGTGTCACTTCCACTCTGGGACCCGACCAAACCCTTCTGCATTGAAGCTGACAGCTCCGACTTTGCAATGTGTGCAGTCCTCTCCCAGATATCCTCAGAAGACCAGAAGTGGCACCTGGATGCTTTCCTCTCCAAGTCCCTGTCCCCCGTTGAATGGAACTATGAGCTCCACGACAAGGAGATGCTGGCAATCATCCGAGCCCTCCAAGAGTGGTGGCACTTTATCAAGGGCATGGAACATCAGTGCAAGATCTTGATAGACACAAGAACCTGGAGGAACGCGATGGCCTCCTCTACTACCACAGTTGCATCTATGTCCCAGACACTTCCGACCTCTGCCACAGGATAGTCTTGCTCTGCCATGACACCAAGGTGGCTGGGCACCCAGGCCGCTTCAAAACCTTGGAGCTCATCTCCCGAAGCTACTGGTGGCCGAACATGTCGTGGTATGTAGGCATGTATGTTTCCCACTGTGACTTGTGCCTCCGCACTAAGATACAGTGCTGCCTACCGACTGGGAAACTCCAACCACTCCCAATCCCAGAAGAACACTGGGACATCATTAGCATAGACTTCATCTCAGAACTTCCTGAATCAGGTGGGTACGATTCCATCATGGTGGCCATCGACTCTGCAGGCAAACTTTCCCACTTCATCGAAATGGTTACCACAGTCACCACCGCTGGAGCGGCAAACCTTTATTTTCAGAACATCTGGAAACTCCACAGCCTCCCACAGAAAGTTGTGTCCAACCGTGGACTGCAATTCGTCACCGCCTTTATGAAGGAGCTATACTGACTGCTAGGAATCGAAGCCGCAACATCTACCACCTACCACCAGCAGACCGATGGACAGATGGAATGGGTCAACCAGGAACTGGAAGAGTACCTGCAGATCTTTGTCAGAGGAAGACAGGACAACTGGTAGGAATTTCATTCCATTATTGGGGCCATTTCATTTCTTTGCTGGGAACATTTCATTGAATTACTGGGGCATTTCATTAGATTACTTGGAGACATTTCATTAAATTACTAGGGCATTTCATTTTTTATCTGGGACCATTTAATTAAATTACTGGGACCATTTCATGCTTTTGCTGGAGCATTTCATTAGATTACTGGGGGCATTTTCATTGAATGACTGGAGAGCCATTTAATTCCATTATTGGGACCATTTTATTGAATTACTAGAGGCATTTCATTAGATTACTGGAGGTATCCCAGTAATCCAATGAAATGTTTCTAGTAAAGAAATGAAATTGTTCTAATAATAGAATGAAATACACCTAGTAATCTAATGAAATGGCCCAGTAATTCAATGAAATGTTTCCAGCAAAGAAATGAAATGGCCCCAGTAATCTAATAAAATAGTTTCAATAATGAAATGAAATATCCCCAGCAAAGAAATGAAATGTTTCCAATAATCTAATGAAATGCCTCCAGTAATCCAATAAAATGTTTCCAGTAAAGAAATGAAATGGTTCCAATAATGGAATGAAATACCCCAAGTAATATAATGAAATGTTCCCAGCAAAGGAATGAAATGGCCCCAGTAATCTAATGAAATAGTTCCAATAATGGAATGAAATATCCCCAGCAATGGAATGAAATGGTCCCAATAAATGGTTCCAGTAATCTAATGAAATGCAGTAATCCAATGAAATGTTCCCAGTAAAAAAAATGAAATGGTCCCAATAATGGAATGAAATAGCCCCAGCAAAGAAATAAAATGGCCCCAATAATGAAATGAAATACCTCCAGTAATCCAAGGCTTTCCAGATGACATCAGCTAACAACACCCTCCAACATGTGCTCTTCAGCTGGAGAGAGGAAAATGCTTCATAGAAATTCCCAAAGGCCATTGTTCATGACCAGGGGTCAACTATTTTCCTCTCTGATGAAATTGTTACATGCATTATTGAGTGTGTGCATGCAGGAAAAGTTGGAATGAAAGCTGACCTACTGAAGGAGACAAAGTGGAGACAGGATTGAGTCAAAGAATTTGGTGATGCTCTTCTCAACCTTGTTTGTCACCATGTAATGCACCATGTCTCCCAGGTCAAAACAGAAGGGCTTGGCCTCAGGATATTGCCCTGTGCTCCTGCAAACCACCATGCCACATTTCAGGAATGGTCAGAGACCAACAAGGATGTGGATAAATCCACCAAGAGACCCAGGAGTAACAAGAAGACAAGAGGGGTGTACAAGTTTGATTTCCAAGCTGGGGATCTAGCTACAAGTACCTAGCTATATATATATGAAGGGAACAGTGGTAGCTAGAACAATGGACAATGGACAATGGACAATGGAACAATGGACAAGGAACAAGGGATAAGGAACAAGGAACAAGGAACAATGGGAAAGGGACAATAAGACAAAGGAAAGCAACCTGAAGGGGACAATGGAGGTGCTGGAAATATGGTATGTTACACACCATCATCCTCCAACTAGAGGCACTGGTCACAACAGTAAGTTGCCCTCAAAAATGACTCTGTGTTGTTCTGACTGGGATGCAACTCGGACATGAACCAATCATGTCCAAAGCGAGTAGAGGCTTGTATGCAATCATTTAGGCCATCCAATGAAGCTGAAAATATCAACCCGAACACTGCGCTCAACGGGGCGACCCATCCTGCAAGTTTACCCAGAAGAGTCAGCCTGAGCCTTCAGTTTCTTGTGCCACGCCTCCACCCTCAATTCCACCTTTTGCGCCTATGCCAATACAACCTCACTATCTACCCCACTACTATACCCCACTCCTGTACATGCATTATCCTGGCTATCACCTATGTCCAAATGGAACTCCTCTCAATTCAATGTTGCTACCATCTCCATCAGGACCTCGTAATGGACTACCCTAGAATGCATCAAGCCCCCCATCATCCTGAATCTCCACCATCTTGTCAACCAAGTCAACCCATTCTGCATTTCCGCTATCACCATCCATGACCATCGGCTCACCCTATTCTGTTGTTTGCACTATATGTTGTCCCCTTTTCATTGCATCAGGAATTTTGTACTTCATCTTTCTACCCTTCACTTCTTCATTCATCTTTTCTTTTTGCATATATTGTCTGAGTTTTGCAAATGTTTTCATCATTTTCAGTGGCGAATGTCTGACTGTCTTGTTTTTGATGCAGAACATTGTTTCAAATTGTATTCGGACATTCTTGTAGCCTTCAATCAGAGGTGATTCATTGATTATTCGTTTCTTTGTTCGGGATGAAAATTTTCCACCATAAATGTGCTATTGTTTTCTGAGGGTCCCACTTTAAAGGTGAGGTAAAATATACTCACCTTGGTATACAAGTTATTGTGTTCGACAATCCAATCAACACCACAGCCATGACCTTTCTTTCCAGTAGGGTTTTGTAAAATATTCATTCGGATAGCCTTGCTAATAAACATATTCATTTAGGAACCTGACATGTCTTCAATGAACAGACACACCTTAAGCCCTTTGGATAAATGAAATGTATGTTTTTCAGGTACCTTCGCATTTCAGCTGCATATTTATGTTTCCCACATCCAAGAAAGATTGATTCCAGTGTCATGAAGAGACTTTCAACCTGCCCGATGTCACTGTAATTCAAATCCATGTGACAGTTCCTCGTGAAGGAGAAGGTGTTGGTGCAACAGTTGTATATTTTCCCATTGCATGTCCCTATCTGCTGGATCCTTCATGGTGTGTGCTCGGTTAGCCAATCCTTCAATTTCGCTGCAACAGATTATGTCTTCTGATATGTTCTTGATATCTTCCCAGTTTGCTTCGGATTTTGCAAGGTCTTCTAAGGTCTGCACCCCCGAACTGCTTTTTTATTATTGCTATCTGCCATATGGCAAGCCTGAAGACAATCACCACATGCTGTATTATTTCATGCATGCAACGAAAGCCAGGCCTAGATTTGATTTTCAGAATTTCTTTTGGTTGGATTTGTTGAACAAGCTTTAGCAGGCTGTTCTCATCCTCACCAGCTTGTTTGGGATGAATAAAGATCTGCCATATCGTGTCCGCAAATGCCATCTTCAAGTGAAACAACCCCATCACAAAGACAATAAATTGAAGACGTTGTGAAGGTGTTGCTTCAAGCGTATGAGATTCAAGAAGACTGCGTACACGTTGCCTGGTAAGAAGATCTCCAGAGACCACCACAGCATAGTTATTGAGACCTTTAAATCCAGGATTGTTAGCAGGATCACCAATTCTGGCCTGCTTAAAAAACGACTTGACTGCAGTGAGATATCCAGCGGGGTGCTAGGGCTGACATCAACAGCACGGAGTGGAATCTGGGTTGATTTTGTATGTGGTATTTCATCAATTACTTCTGGTTGACCAACGTTCAACCTGAATTTTCGAAAGTAATCTGGCCCAAAGCTGACCAGATCATACCGGAACTTCCAGGCATTGAACCGCTGTTGTCTTGTTAATCCCAATTCATAGTCCTCTTCTAGGTGGATGGTATACATGTCATCAAGATTGACAAAAGGTACATTCTCTGATTTCCAATATGGATTTCTGTAATACTTTTTCCACAGCTCATCTGAACAATCTAGATCTTTGAGTGTGGTGTGCTCAAGTAGGAACATGGTTGCCATTGTCAAGTGAACCAAGGTATTATGTGGATTTTCTACCATTGCAACTGATTGTTTGAAGTGAGGTCTTTATCATGCCCCACAGATTCCTGCTGGAATCCGGAGGAATTTAAAATGGCAGAGAGGCCAGCCAAAATTACCATTCCAGGGGTCACATATTCTGGGGGAATAAGGCCATTCCGGAATTGAGACCGGAATGTCTCAGTGTTTAACGTCTTCCTCACCTCCCCTCACATCGCACAAGGGCGCGTTCTTGGTGTTCGACGTGTTTCTCATCCCCCCCCTCACATCGAGCACGTCGAGCATGCCCTTTGGGGCATGTTCGATGTGTTTAACGTCTTCCTCACCCCCCCTCACATCGCACAAGGGCGCGTTCTTGGTGTTCGATGTGTTTCTCATCCCCCCCTCACATCGAGAACGTTGAGCACGCCCTTTGGGGCATGTTCGACATGTTCGGCCTGTTTCTCAGCCCCCCTCACATCGAACACGTCGAACACGCCATTTTGGGCGTGTTCAATGTGTTCGGCCTGATCCTCACCTCCCCCCTCATGTCGAACACGTCAACATTCTCCTCAACCCCCTTCACGACAAACACATCGCTTTTGGGCGTGTTCTAATACATTTATATAATTGTGAAGTCATAAGATTTAACCAGATATACATTTTAAATACCCATTTTGTAAGAACCTCTGAATAATTTATTTTAGTCATATATAATTTAGGTGTGTTATAAATATGTTTGGTCAGTTATAAATATTTATGTATCCAATAAATATTTTGAGTCTGTTATAAATATGTTGGGTCTATCATAAATATATTGGGTTAGCCATAAATATGTTGAGTCTACTATAAATATGTTGGGTCTGTTATAAATATGTATGTCGGGTCAGCCATAAATATGTTGAGTCTGCCATAAATATGTTGAATCTGCCATAAATATGTATTCCATAAACATATTTTGTCAACTTATAAATTTGTAAACCATTTTTATGTGCAGTAAATAGTCACTGAATAATTTTCAATAAGCCAAATAACAGTTTCTAAAGAAACCCAGAAATACCCACAAAAATTCTAGTATTGCTAATTGATTAGTTGACTTCATATATAACAAGATTACACAGCTCAGATAATAAGAATAACAATCTATTTGGCTAATGTAATTGGATGAAATTTTGTCCAGGCAGAATAATTATTCATATTGTTTTATTTGACATCACCAGAAATTATAATACAGTCCCTGGAGTACATGACAGTGGTCCTATATATATAGGTAATATGCAGTGGATAAGAAGAATTTTGGAAAAAAAAATAATATAAAATATAGGACCCCTGGTACCCTGTGACGATGGTAAAAATATTCTGGATATTATAAATTATTTATTTGGCAAATATATGTACAGCAAAAATAGATATATTTACAGCAGGCTAAAATATGTTTAAAGCAAAACAATATTTATGTTTTACCTCGTAGGTCATTATGTCCATTAAACATCTATATAACCTAAGAGGTGGTAAAAGTGGGCCACTGAGGTGCAATCCTGCGGAATCCGATCATTCCAGTGGATTCTGGCCATTCCAGTGGATTCTGGTGGATTCTGGTTCCATTCCTGAGGACTCTGTTTCATTCCTATGGATTTTCTTCAATTCCAGTCCCATTCCACTGGAATCCACCGGAATGACTGGATTCCTGCAGGAATCTGTGGGGCATCAAAAAGTACTGTTTGAAATCAATATCTAGGTTGTCGTATGCATATGCAGCAAGGAAAGTTTGCCCCAGCTGCTTTATAGCAGTCTCTGCCTCGTTGGAAAGGCTTGATGTTGAGTGGCTGATAGTTTTCAACAACACTGAGACCCTCAGTTGCACAAGAAGGTCAATGGCTGCTTCAGGCATGTTATACGAGTGTAGGAAGATGCCAACAGCAGATTGGAATATGTTGCACTGTTGGTTGGAGCTCTGCATTATGATGCTAAAGCTGAGAAATTCTTTCTATTGTCTTTGAGTACATTCTGTGGAGGTGACACAATGTAGTACAATGATAATTACTTTCAGAGTGTCTGTTTCCTCTCCCTTTTGTTCAAGTAAGTCCTCTGGTTCATCATATCCGGCTTCCCTGATAGGATCTCTCCCTCATCAGATACTGTTTCCCAATTGTCAACATTGTCAACTTCCGTTGTCGTGCCACCAAGTTCCTGTTCCCCCCCTTCAGATTCATCAACCCATGTCCTCTTGGTCCCAAGCTGTTTCTTCTCAGCCTTGTGTTGGGTGAATTTCTTTTGGTAACTTAACTGTTCATCTGCTGACAATAAATTTCTGAACAACCTCCAAAGATCCAGTGCTAGCATTTTCATTTTTTGGGTGGCTTTGTTAAGGCTAAAGTCTTGCAACTTTTTCTTAGTAGCTTTCACAGCCGTGAAGTGGAATCTGCTCTCTTTTTTGCAAAGCTTGTTCATCTCTCCTTGGTACGTTCCTTCCACCATATCACAAGCCCATTTCTTCATGTTTCTAGGTTGAACACTTGTAAGTATTTGCAAACAGCATGGAATGTCATCAATGAAGGAACATGCTGCTGAATGGTTGGAAACCTCCAGATTTGTCAATATGGTGTCCAAAAGTTGAAGGATTGTCAGAGCAGAATTTTCGAGAGTATTGAGGACAGCCTGAACAGGCTGTACTATGTCCATACTTGACTGATTGCCAGCAATGTGTTATTATACTTTACTCTGATACCATCAACACACAATTGCTTGTGATACTCTAATTAAGCAGATGTCCCTAGTTTTGCTACTTAAATTAGCCATTGCTGTGCAGCCAGAAACTGCTGAATCTAAATGTCTGCAGCTGCTCTGTCACTTCATTTGAACCAAAGGTTTGATTGTCATTGTTTACACTTTTGATTGAGGTGAATGAGCAGCTGCTTTTAGGAGCCTGCATTTATTTTTACTACAGTGGGCAAAAAAACCGTTCGAATGTTTGTTAATATTCAAAGGGTCTTAAATAAGTCAAGAACTATTGAGGTTACAGACTTGAAAATTTCAGGATGGACAGTTCTATATGTTGTCTATTGACCCTGAAAAAATCATGACATCAATATAAATATTTCCCACACTATAAATAAAACATTAATTAAACACATTTGAACGGTTTTTTTGCTGCTCTGTTGTAATGGTCAATATAAGATATTTCATGTTTAATTTTATTTCTGTTGACCTTTAAATGGATTTGAATTGAACTATATATCACTTCTGATAAATCCAAATAGAGAGCAGTTGAAATCCATTTGATTTCTATATGTATTGCATTAAAATTCATTTCAGTTTATAAAAAGTAAAAGTAGTAAGAA
>Ga0307508_10003305_pt1 | contig 16402 bp, 18 predicted proteins | sample 9_EM_MG_FD_203089 | JGI IMG/M metagenome (GOLD analysis project Ga0307508, IMG submission 203089) | Populus trichocarpa ectomycorrhiza microbial communities from riparian zone in the Pacific Northwest, United States - 9_EM | ecosystem: Host-associated > Plants > Roots > Unclassified | place...
TTTCTAAATTGTGGTTGTGGGGATCGAGAAGGTTGAGTGAGGGCATCATGGGCAGTTGTACCTGGGTGTACGGAAACTTTTGGCCTAGTACTTTACATACCTCAGCCCTGGACTGGTGACCAATCTTTCTTTTGTTTATTCACTACTTGTAGGACCGGTGACCAGCTTTGTAGTATGGGCATTGCAGTGGATATCTCCAGAACTCCGCTTTCCAGATTTTTTCGGTTCTTCAAAATCCAGAAATCGGCGTTCTTCGCTGATTAATTACAAGCATGAATTTGACGGGATCAACCGCTGGAGATATTTGGCGTACAAGTAGATGCCCGTGTGAGGACCACACGGCGCGATATCATCGGGTAGTGAAGCCAAAAGACCCTAATCGAAGGACACAGGCACCACAGAGCCCACCCTGCTGTGGTTAAGAGGTAGAAGTTTTCGTCAATGCCTACCGATCGACTTCCGGGTCCAATACAGCTTCTCCTACTTACCACTGAGCAATCTAAGGAGGAGCGAAGAGAACGGACATAGGGAGATTTGTACTTCACAAGCAGTTGGAGGGATTCAACCGCGCTCGGAAACCCACTATTCCCGACACTCAACCCATGGCCGTCAGCCCGTATCCATATACCACATAACAGTCTCTATATCCGCACGAGGCCGCCATGACACACGGCCCTCCTCCACGTGACTCATTGTCAGTATCTACATACATAAGCCGTGTATACATATAGGATAAATTTATTGTACGTGTTTCCTTGGTATTTTCAGCCCTACATATCGATTGCGTAGATAACTACTGTGGTTAGCTTACTTGACCTGTCCAACCTCCTGCACCCCACCACGACCACCACGACCACCACCACTACCACTACATACCACTACCACTACCACCACCACTACCACCACACCCACCACCGCACCCACCGTCACGACGAGCTGTAGCGAGCAGCAATGGTGCCCTCCACACGGACAACACGGTCCCCCCAACAAGCTTCCACCTCATCCCCCTCACAAGCCTCCACCTCATCCCCCTCACAAACCTCCACCTCATCCCCCTCACAAGCCTCCATCTTATCCCCCCTAGCGACGCCGCTGGCATCCGCGTCGACGCCTCCGTCCGGCAGCGACCACTCGCTGTTCGCGCGGCTCCACCAAGCGATGTACGCGCTCGCGGCGGACCCGCAACTCTCGATCCGGCGGGCAGCAATGACACACAACGTGCCGCGGACGACGTTGTCGCGGCGGCTGGCGTCGCAGGGGGTGACGCGCGTGGACCGCGTCGAGAAGCGCGGCCGCGTCCTCTCCGCTGCCGAGGAGCGCCAGATCATCTGCTACATCGGCCAGCTCGAGGAGATGGGCGTCGACCTCCGCGCCAGGATGCTGTCCCAGATCGCGGCGAAACTCGTTTCCCGCCGCGACGACCCCGGCCTCAGGAACGAGAAGATCACCGACCGCTGGGTCGCCGAATTCCTGCGCCGCTGGGGCTTGGGCGCCAAATTCGGCCGCAGCGAGCTCGACGATCGCCAGGTCGACGAGGACGACGACACCGAGGATGTGTCCGTCACCGCCAAGGAGGCTGGGCTGGGCAAGCTGAATGAACTGCTCGAGAAAGAGATGGATCCGCAGAAAGTTAGGTGGCTGGCCATGAGGATCGCAGAGTTCGCGGTGGAGGCGATGGAGTATCAACGTGCGCTGGAGGATATGGTGCAGAGGTATAATGTTGCGCTAGTGAAATTTCAGTCGAAGCATATCAAGAGGATGGAAGACTAGACGAGAGCCAGGACCAGAGGGCGGAGACATGAGCTGAGAATTGGCGTGGACCGTAACAGTGGCCAGTGGCACTTGTTCCGCGTGGGGGGTTTACTGTGGGGTACATAGTTACTGGGGTGTCTTATTGATTACGATACTTGGTGCAGTGGTAGTAATGCTATGCTTTGCAGTGGTATTCGTACACGTAATACATACATCTAGGGGTTCTGGGTATCCATCGTTCATATATCATACACTCACCGCAACAGGCCACGGCCGAGGCACATCACCCGCGCCCCAAGCACACACTCACTCCAGCTTGTACCTCTTATGCTTCTCAACACTGATCTGGCGGCTGTAGCCACCGAAGCCGAGATCGACCGGCTTGAAAGGCCACCTCTCGCACGCAGCCGTGATCTCGATGAGCTCCTCGAACGTTAGGCAGCGCACCCTCTTGTCCCCCAGCGCACTGCCCATGTCCGCGGGCAACTCCTTGAGGATGTACTCGCCGCCGGGCGCCAGGTTCTTGAGCACCGCCGTAAGGCTTTGCGCCCTGAGCGCGAAGCACGCGCGGGCGATCCACGTGAATGTGCGAACCCGGTGGTCCCTGACCGTTGGATCCGCGTCCCGGAAGTACTCGTGGATGAGTTTCGGTTGGAAGTCGAGCAGCGCGACGCCCAACTGCGGGTACACGTCCTTCGCGCCCAAAATGATCGGCGACGTGTTGCGCGGGTGCCACGCCTGGAGGAGCGGGGGCTCGAGCGAGCGCGCGTACTGCTCGTCGAACAGCGAGTTAGCCTTCGCCCGGTCGGGCGCTGCCGAGAGCAGATACTGCTCCTCGAACTCGGTGTAGCTCTCGTGTTCTTCCTTCGTCACCCCTTCGGCCCGCTTGCCCTTTATCACGCTGACGTCCACCTCGCGGTACATCTTCAGCAGCTCCTCGAACGAGAACTGCGAATACGTCCCCTCCGGCCCGTCAAGGAAGACCTCCTGGTTGACGTGTGCCAGAAACACGCGGATGGTGTGTTTGAATTTCTCGATGATCGAGGAGCCTCGCGCGAGCCTCCGGGCCGACGGAGCGGCCTCGCACTGCTCCTTCCATCTCTTGTGGCTCGATTCCGCCTTCTCGACCTCGGCCTTCAATTTGAGCGTGTTCGACTTGGGCGAGCGTTTGTTCGTGCGCTTCTTGGTGTCGCTCTCCCCACCCCAGTGAGACACCGAAAACCCCTTGCCGGTGCGGTGGACACCTCCGACGATCTCGGTCACCTCGGCGGCAGCGTCGGTGACCACCGAGGGGCGCGCACGGGCTTGCAGGGCGTGGGGGAGTAGCCGCTCCTTGTCTATGCTGGGCACCCAGAGGACGAAGCGGACACGTCCAAAGCGCTGTACCCAGCCGCCGAGGAGACATGTCTCGATCAACTGCGATATTAGCCGCTGGGAGAACTGCACCCTGGTCAGGTTTCCGACGAACAAAAGGTCCGGATTGATGCCGTCTTCAGGCGGCACGACCTTGACCTTCGGTGGTCGGAAGCCCGGTTCAAATGTGGGCTCTGGGAACCTGTTCGATTCGAAGAGATCCGTGTAGGTGTCCCACTCGTATCCATCCAATCCGACCACAGTCATCTTCGGGTACTTCGACTTCAGTCCCGCCAGGTGCTCCTGGTAATTCGTGTTGGTCTCGAGGAGGATGTGGGATTTCGGCCGGAGACGTTCGTGGAGAAGCCGAGACCACAGGCCGAGACCCGGGTTCATTTCGATGATGTGCGCATTCTTGTGGGTGACTTCGAGCTTGAGTTTGTCCAGCGTCTCATCTGCGAGAATCAGCAGCTAGTCCAGAATCTGTGAGGAATGTCGACGAGGGGGAATCACTAGCGAATTCCTGATTCACGATGTCGATGTGGGCATTGCGCGTGGACACTGTGCGCGGGCATATCTGACGACTGAGTTTGATGGTTTCTCTGATCAGCTTTTTGTTTGTGGCCATGGCGGGCGGTGGGTTATGGCAGCAGTGATGGCAGCAGTGATGGCATGGAGGGGTGTGTCGGTGGTGGGTTGAGACATGACGGTTTTGTGAAGGGTTTTAGCACATCGGCCACCTTCGGCATCTCGATTTTCTCGGATGCAGCTTGGCTTACCGAGCAGTTACATACAGTACGGCTTAAAGCATGTAACGGCAGCGATCGGCGAGAGCCGCTCAATGTCTGCAACCAAGATTCCCACGAACCGACTGCAAAGCAAAAAAAGAATTACCGAATCCCTCTCTGCTGTCCTGCATGCAACAACAGTCACCGTCTTGACCATTTTCTTTCTATTGACTATTCTGTGCTATCACGTGACTCCTCTATGTGTCCAAGTTCCACTAGTCACTTCATACCTGCATACCTGTGGATCTACATTTCAAACCCTACAACACCGCAGAAGAACGCTGTTGAGGACTGTTGCCTCCACATAACTTGCTCTACGGTATATTCTCTCGTTCTCAAAACACAACCACATCCGCATCATCCGTCTCTTTTCACCCACTAGCTTGAGCCCAAACCGCTCATTGCCGCTTCCCCGGTGTCGCTTCAACCCCGCCATCCGCAAAAAAAAAGAAGGCCGGAAAAGGAATTTGACCACCGCAACGACAAGATGGAGTTCGACTACACGTCCACGGCGAGGCCGCAGAAGTACGACTCGTCAGAGCCGATGAGCATCAAGGACATCACAAGCCAGGCGACCAAATTCGACTACAATCAGCTCATCCCACTGCGATCCTGGCTGCGCACTGCCGAGTCGATGCACAAGCAGGTAGGCAGCTCGCAGATAGCTCTCCGCACAAGCTTGTTGCACTGGCGCGCTGAGACTGACCGAACGGTGCTGCGCAGTCGCAGATCTATCTCAAGGAAGGCAACGAACAACAGGCATACATCTTGCTCTTGCGCTGGACAGAGTCGGTTTCCCGTTCCCAACCGTCCCATCCCCCCGCAGTGCCAATGCTAACCTCGATAGACTGATGCTCCAGTATCTCATGCAGCACCCCGAGCGGGGCTACCCCGACAATGCGCGCCCCCTACGTCGTCTGACTGCCCATCTAACCGGGGCGTTCCAGACACTCGAGTATCTCAAGCCACGACTGGAAGCCCGCCATCAGTCGTATCTCGCCGCACAACAGCCACCGCAGCCGACGACACTGCGCGGGCCTGGGCGAGCGAAACGCTCGAGTAAGCCGTGCGTATCGGTAGAAGGCTGGCTCTTGAACACGTGTGGCCCCCCGGATCACAAGCGGAATGACGGCGCCGCCACTGCGCCCGTGATCGACAGTCAGGAGGTCGACCGCAATTTCGCGCTCGATGTTGCGATCCAGGAATTTAACAACTGGGAGCGCATGCAGCTTCAGCGGCGACAGACAGTGGCGAACACGAACGGGAAGGGTGTGGTCGTCGATCACACGGGCGCGGTCATTCGTCGTGTTCCGGCTGCCGACCGAACACGTTCACGCCGCAGCCGCCATGGCGAGACAGCCGAGGAGTGGAGGGAGCGTGAAGGCGACGAAGACATGATGGAGAGCATCAGGGCGCTTGCCCTGGGTATCGAACTTCCCGAGTACAAGGGCGACAACAAACGCAAGTTCGTCAGCGAGTACGGCTTTGAAGGCTTCCCGCCGCCGCCGCGTGAGGTCAAGCCTCGCAACCAGCCGAGCGGTGGCAAATGGACAGGCTCATACCCCACCATCCCACAGAGTCAGCACTCGCCGTCCGTCTATATCCCGCCGCCTCCACTGCCTCTCCTACCAACCCCACCGCCTTTCACCTCACCTCCAGTCCCACCCAAGATCCTTACCAGCGATGCTCCCGCACTCCCGCCCAAGGTGATCGAACAACCAGCCACACCCTCCGTGTCCGTGCCGCACCAGTTCTCGATGCCGGCGACGCTCGAATCCGGCGTCCGACTGCGCACGCTCTTCCTCCCGAGCGCGTTGCGCACGACCTTCCTCGCGATCGCACAGGACAACACCGATGCCAACCTCGAGACGTGCGGCGTCCTCTGCGGCCAGCTAATTCAGAACGCGCTGTTCGTGTCCCGTCTCGTCATCCCCGAGCAGGAGGCGACCTCGGACACATGCGCCACCAAGGACGAGGAGGGCCTCTTCGAGTACTGCTTCACTGAGGACCTGATGGTCTTTGGCTGGATTCACACCCATCCGACGCAGTCGTGCTTCATGAGTTCCGTCGACCTGCACACCCACGCCGGATATCAGCATTTGATGACGGAGAGCATCGCCATCGTTTGCGCGCCATCTAGGGATCCCTCGTAAGCCCCTCCCTTCCTCTCTTTCTCTTCTCGTCCTATCACAACCCTTTACTAATCAGACCGACAACAGGTGGGGCGTCTTCCGTCTCACCGACCCGCCGGGAGTCCAAACCATCCACGCTTGCCGCAATAAGGGCCTTTTCCATCCGCACGCGGTAGACAATATATACACGGACGCACTGAAGCCCGGACACGTCATCATCGTAGACGACATGGGCTTCGACGTGGTAGATCTGAGGAAGAGATAGATAGATTCTGGGGAAAAATTAGAAAAGCGTGGGACTGGACCGGGCCCCCCTCCCTTCCCCTGACTTGCAATGGCGTACGGAGCAATTGGGCGTTTCTTTTCCTTTTTCTCAGTTTGTTTTGTTTTGATTTGCTGCCTTTTTTTTCTCTTCTAATAGGGATTGGACTGGATCGAATCGGATTGGGTGGTGATCGGACTCGAGAGGGAGGAGTGAGTGAATGAGAATGCGGACAAGAAAAGGTCCGTTCTTGCCATCGCCCATATGTTACTACCTAGCATATATCATCTGCGTGCCCCCCGGGGACCTACCTGCATATATACTTACACACCTGCGTATGTATGTAACCTACATAACTAGCATCGTATGTACCGGCTATCGGTCGAACATTGAGCGTAGTTATACACACCATATTTGTACCCAAGGCGGTTCTGTTACGATATGGTTCGATGGTGTGGTGATCGGTGGTGATTGGTACAGCGGTGATCTCATCTCCCCAGCTGCCACTTGCGCTATGTTATACATCTCCATGGAATTCATGATACCCCCCGTATGGTTGGGGACGCCTTTAACCGACATCAGTTCGACCACATTTTCACCCCCGGCTTTTCTCCTCCACCACATCTAAATTAAAAAGAAGATTGGCCGGCGATAGAGCAGCACCGGAAGTACATAGGCCTGCGCAATGCTCAAAAAAAAAGAGGAAGGGTGGTGAATTAAATTGTGGCGGTCAAAGATGAGCAGTTTGTGTGGTGGGGCGTCCGAGATGATATCCCTAGCGTCTACATAGTCTCGCTCGACCCTTCGCCAAGCCGAGCATTATTCATCAATACGCTAGCGATCTCTAATGAATATTTTCTGGCCCTGGCCACTACTCGAATATTTTTCCACACGTGATCGGCTGACACCATCACCCTTTACCCGGCTGGGAGTCAACGAGACTAGCGTCTATACTAGAAGGCGCACTAGCCATTCCTGAAGTAAAAATAAACTGGTCTAGGTAATCTAATTCGAGTGCTCTTGCATGAAGCAAAAATAAAATGATTAAGTGTGTGGGGGGCAATGGCCTTTAGCGGCACCGAGGCGTACAATAGGATCGCCTCGCTACCGTAAAGCCGCTACATGCATGATCATTCGCTGCTTAGTCACTCGAAAAACGAATGACACCCTGGTGTCGGTTCCCCAACCTACGTGATATCTATCTAGATAAACAACCCAACAGAGATACATTACACTGCGTACATGCCCAGGGTCTACCCACTACTAGCTTTTCTGGAGGACTGGGTACGCGGCGTGTCGCGGATATCAGCCGCAGGATCAGAAGTTTTGAGATATAAAATTTAGATCTATCCGTAGATCTAACAGCTACACCAAACACCCCTACACTAGCTACCCCCCCCCCCAAAGTACGCCAACCACAGCAGCATTACCGTAGCAACCTGAAAAACACCAAAGAACGAACGATATGTAATCACAGATAAAACAGACCGCCAGGAATCCGGTATGACTGCTGCATCTTTACGCCTTCCATTCGTTCTGTCCGTCCGTTCTTCAATCAGATCTTCGTACAACAGTAAGGATGCCACACCTCCCTCACTCCCCAGAGTCCTACCCCCACCCCGACCCAGCTCGCAACACCAGCACCGAGACCGAGAGCCGCCTCCAATTAAGGATCAGCTCCAAGTACCTCCAACTCCTTCCGAACGCCGTCCTCGGTTTTGATCTTCTTCAACTGGGTGTCTTCGAGTTTCTCGCCTTTAGCCAACCGCACCTTGAGCTCCTCGATAGCCCTCAACTTCTTGAGGAGTCCGCGAACCTTCTTCTCGTCTTGCACAGCATCCTCGGCGCTGATCTGCGGAATCGGCGGCGTCGGCGGCTGCTGTGGCGGAGTTGAGGCCTTGTTGAGTCCGGCCTGCGCATCTTTCGGTGGGCCGTCACGACCGCGGCTCTTGCTGCGCCCACTTCCGTTGGGCTGGCCGTTGCGGCTCCTGCTTCGCGTTCCGCCACCCGGGGCACGGAGTTCGTCTCTGCCGCCCTCCATGCTATCGCTGGCCGCAGCGGCTTCAGCCTCAGCCCTAGCCTTCTTAGCTGCCTCCCGCTTCTTCTTGTTCTTAAGAGCCGCCTTGGACATCCCCTGATCCTCGTCCGCACCAGCCCCGGTTCCCGCTAGGGAGACGCCACCGCCAGGAGCCGCACCGGGAACGAGACGCTCGGCGGGAGCTGCACCGGGGACCTCGCGACGACGGCCCTTGCCGAAGCCGTTGAGACCACCGGGGCTGCCGCCGTTGATGTAGTTGCGGGCCGCGCCACCCTCGTCCTCGCGTTTGAAGTGCAGGGGCGTCTCCGATCCGCGAGCATGAGGAGGCCGGTAGGCGCCGGTCGACCTCTTAGGGGCCGCCGTACTGACGTGGGTCAGTGCCGAGGCATGGGGTGTAGGCGCCGGAGGAAGCGGGATGGAAAGAGTGTGCGCGCCGGGCTGGGGGCGCCAGGCGACGTGGTAGAGTTCCTCCATATCAACCTTGTACATCAGCTCTCCAGTGTAGTGCCAGATCATAACACCGTTGTCGACGCGTAGACGGGGGGATGTCGTAGCGGTCAGGATGTGACGTCCGTCGGGTGACCATTCGCAGATCGAAGGGTTCGAAGACTCGATGGTGGTGATCTTCCTCATTCCCGCCTGGCGATCGTAGACGTCGATCTGTCCCTGCAAATTACCGAAGCCCGCCACAAGCACGAATCGAGCATGCGGGGAGAACAGGATCGTGTTGCGGGGGCCGGCGGGCAGCTGGTGGACAACATTCGCCCGGCTGTCAAAGATGGTTGTCTTGGCCGGCATGAAGCCGTACACCACTCCGAATTCCTTTGAGTCAGGAGACCAGATGACGTCGTGGATGGGACCTTCCTTGTCTGCCCGTGCGGGATTAGAATCAGCCACTTCCCGCAAACCCTAGTGGGCGGGCGGACTCACCCAGTTGAACCCGACAATCGTGACCACCGGTGACCGTCATGAGGTAGAGATTCGTCTCGCCGTAGTAACTCTTCCCGGTCTTATCGGCATCGGTCTGAGCGAAGACCAGCACGGCGGTCCCTAGATCGTTCCACTTGAGCTGGACTCTGTCCGCCTTGAAAAAGTTTTTCTGAGAGAGCACGGTGGTCCAGTTGGGAACCTGAAAGACTTTGACCATGGCCGGCTGTCCCTTGCGCTCCGGTACGAAAGCAGCTACCGAGTAATTCTTGCCCGGACTCAGAGCGAAATCCGTCACGCCCTCGACACGCAGATGGCCCCAGACCTTGTCCATCCTGTCGGACTCGTAGAACTGAATTTCGTTGGTGACGCCCCGAGCGCAGTACTTCTCGTCGTAGGAATATTGAAGGTTCCAGCCGGTCTGGAGCTTCTGCACGAACGCCGTGACCGGGTCGGCGGTCTCGGTCCTCCAAACCTTGAGATTCATCGACGCGGCTCCATCCTCCTGTTTAGCTAGAGAGAAGCGGTATCAGCTGATAAACTGTTACGTGCAAATACCACCAATCACCCGCCGAAGGGAACGTACTGGGCCTCTGCCAGGTGATGATGTAGCTACCCTGAGGCGAGAAGCCTATCTCGTGGACGGCCTCCACAGGCAGTGACGTACGGATCTCACCAGTGCCCGCCGACGAAACCTTGACACTTGCCTCAACGTCAGCCACAAACGGTAACGAGCTCAGGGAAGAGGGCATTACTCTTCGGGGGTGGCCCAGGCAAACCACTTCCCGCACGGGCTATAAGTGCAACACCTCATGTTCCCCGCCGCCCTGCAGTCCAGCAAAGCGCGTAACTGTCAGTCCCCCAACACCGTGCCAATCCCAATCGCGACGGCAAAAACGTACTTCGTGAAACCAGGCAGATCAGCATATTTTGGATACGCATCAATAACACCAATGGTCTTGAGACTCCGGTCTATCCGGTACAAGGGATTGCGTCAGCACACAGCGTTTGGCCATTCCGGGCCGGCGTGCCGACAAAACCGCGACAAGGGATCGGCAGGGCAGAAGGAGACCCCAGGCTTCCAACGCCCTTCCCTCCTCCTCTCCAAAACAAGAATGTTTCCCCCCGCTCGGTCCAACAGCCGCCAGGCGCACTCGACGCAGCAATAGCTTCGGGCGAGGGAGGAACAGTAGACAACGGCGATAGGACATGAACATACAAGCGAACTGTGTTGGCACGGTAGACGACATCTTTTCTGTTTTCGATAGAAAAAAAGAAGAGCACTGGCGAGGAGTGTGATTAGTCGGGTCCATGTCGTACGTTGTTCAGTTTTACAAGAAAGGAAGTTTGGGGGTGGGGTGAATGGGCGACGGAGGTCTTGCGGGGGATGGGTGGTGGTGTTTTGGGGAGGGAGGGGGGGGGTCCGTACGAGTTCGTCTTTTTTCTTTTACTGGCTCGAGGGTCGGGGAAGTTGTGGAGTGGTTTTTTTTGCCTTTTGCTGGTCACACTCTTTTGTTTTCCTTTTCTTTTCTTTTCTTTCTTTCTTCCTTCTGCCACGTGACAGGTTCCTCACAAGTGAATGGGAAGAAGCTGCTTAACTGATTGTCGATATCAAAAGGAAAAGAAGAGCTTTCGAAAGAGGGAAAGAGAGGGAGGTAGACGGCAACGGATGGCGATGGGAACAACAAGGTGGTCGGATTTCGCTGGGGGAGGGAATGAGACCGAACGGTCGGTCCTCGTCTGTCTTGACTGGACTGCGGGCGGTGGGCGGTGGGCGGTGGTGGTAGGGCGGCGGAGGAGGAGGAGGAGGAGAAGGAGGAGGAGGAGGAGGAGGAGGAGGAGGAGGTGGCGGTGGAGGTGAAGGAAGAAGAGCAGAGCAGTGTTGGTTTAGGATTATGGGTGGGGAAAGGTCATAGTGAGACAAAGCAGGGAACTGACTGGGAAGCTTTTTTTCCCGTTTTTCTTTTTTTCGTAGGTAAAGACAAAAAAACATAGGCTGTGGGGTTTTTAGTGAGTACATACATACTTCTTGGTAATACATATACAACCAAGGACGCGATTCCATGGAGAATAGTAAGTAGTGCTTCACCAGAAATCCGGCATTCCAATAGAGTAAAACGACCCGCACTCAGCAATTTGCGCACACAAGGCAGCCAAGGAGGAGAAGCAGACAGGTGTCAAGCCGATGTCCGCTGTGTGTGATTGGCGGTGAACACAGCCTGGAAGTCCGAAGCCTTGCCTTGGAGATTCGGAGGATCGCCAGGCGCAATGTTGACGCCTAGAACGTCCTGCACTCGCACCCGGAAGTTCGTGGAAGAGCACGATGTTGGGAACGACGCAGGAGAGCGGTGCCGATGAGCCGGGTCCGCGATTGCGATGAGGATGCGCGCTCACACGGCAGATAGTATCGACACAACTCTCACCAGGAAGCGGTGGATGGCTTGTCGGTCGCCGAGGCTCCTTGAGAGCGATGGATCAATAGGTATCTACATAGCTATCTACGCGATCGATTGATGCTTGCTTGCTCCAGATCGTGTCTCATATTTCTGCCGAACAGGTGGGCCGGTTGCCACTAAGGAGGGCGCACAGAAGATCTTCAGAACTGTCAGAACCACAAGATCTAGAACCCCTGACGACTTCAAGGTTCATGAGCGACAAGTCCGTGGTTTGCATTTCCGCCGTCTACTCCAGCTTCAACTATTTCTCGTGCAATTGAGCTCGATTTCACACATCCATTCAAAACTAGCTGGAACTATATCCTCCATCCAGATGAATACTAACACGCAATAACCCCTAGATCACAGTGCGGCCCATCAGCCTCTCCATCATCGAGAACACCGTGCGGTTCTCATTAGGTGTGGCCAGCGGCTCGTTGCAGTCGACACATCTCGCCGATGGCGGTGCACCGGCGCCACCGGCCGAGAACTGTACGGAGTGCATCAGTAAAGTGGTCTGGGCTAGGGGAAGGGCCGGGGCCTTACCGGATGACCCGACGGACAGTAATACCAGCGCGTGGTGTCGCTGTACGTCCGTCTCAAGGCACTGTAGACCGCCTCCTTCTCCGTCGAGGGGCCCGCAGCGGTGGCGAAGGAAAAGCGCATTCCGCTGCTCAGCAGCACACGCGCCTCGTTCGCGTCCTTGCGGAGGTACTCGGCGGCGGGGTGCCGGTCGATCTTGATGAGGCACTCGTCTAGGTGGTACAGTTCGACCTTACGGAGTTCGTCCTCCTTCGCAGTCGTCGGTTTCTTCGCGTCAGCGGTGCAGTCGAGCTCCAGCGCGACGAACCTGGCGTGGTAAATGAATGCCTCAATCAGCTCCCTACGCATGTTGGCTTTCTCCGCATCGACTATGAGCTCGATCGATAGGTCGTTTGCACGCCGCAGCTGCTCATTGCCCCAGTCCTTCCACCACTTGGTGCGCGATTTGGAGTCGACGTGAATGCCGAGCCGCTGGAAGTTGGAAAGAACAGCCCACGCGACCCGCAATGCTTGCACGCGGCCGCGTATCTCGAAGCCCGGCTGGATCACCGTGTTGTCCAGCTCGAATTCTCTAACCTGCTTTCCGCGGTGCCGAGCATCGAGGACCAGACTATTCGCGACGTCGTCAGCAACGTTTCTTCGGAGATTCCCACAGATCGACGATCGGGCAGAACGTACCTCTGGATTCGGCCGTATGGCTGCTCCGCTTCGGCAACGGTGGCAAGAAACTTGGCGACGCATTCTGTGGCTTGTTCCGCACCAGATTTGTAATCCTCGAGTATGGTATGTTTGCTGACATAGGCGGAGTTATTTCGATCAGTGGCTCGGACGCCAAGGTCGAAGGCTTTTTGCATAAGTGCGATCTCCCAGGCAGAGACTTCTTCGATTATTTTGGTCTGGAGTGCGCCGTTCTGCGCCATGAACCGCTTGGTGGTCTCATCCGCCAGTGCTCCCTTGACGACTCTATTGTAGCGGTGGATGTTGCGCAACGGCGCTCGACACGCAGGGCAGGTCTTCATTGCGGTGCGGGGGAATTTCTTGGGCTCTAGGAACTCGGCTTCATCACCAACTTCGTAGGCTCTCCTCAGGCGCATGTAGGAATCCATGGATTCCATGCTGCAAATGTGTCCGCATGTAAGGAAAATAACGGGATGCCTGGAAAGATCGGTTTGGTGGTATCTGGTGAGTCCCAGGGGGTTGAGGGGTTGATAGAAGATGTCAGCACTGGCGCATTCCCAGCAGTACTTTACGTCCGGGCAATCTTCGCCGCAAAGGCTAGGGCATTGGTGGCCGCACGCCAACATCTTGTCGCACCGGACAGAGCATGGCAATCTGTCGCACGGCACGGCGCACGGCATGTGGCACTCGCCCTATTCGTTTTTCAGCCCGGATTTCTTGCGTACGGCGGCGACGGAGGGGAGTGGGTGTTCTTACATTGTGCTTGCAGCTCCACTTGCACGGCTCGGGGCATGGAGGGCAAGGCTCGCTGCATTTGTTAGTGCAGCGTGAGTGGACGCAAGCAACCTCGCAGGGACGGCCGCATGGTCCGCATGGTGTTCCAGGATGGCACTTCCGAACACAGGCATGGTTACAAGTCGTGTAGGATTGCCCGCAAGTGGTAACGCAAGTTTTGTGATCCACGATCACCTCCGCCGGCTCCTCGGGATTCTGCTTTCTGCAGTCGAAACACTTGCGTATGCATTGGTGTCTGCATGGCAGCATCGATCCGCACTTGCTTTTGCAGGTGAGTTCTGTCTGGGCGCGGAAACACGCAACTTCCACCGTATGCCCGCAGTCGAGTGAGCGTTGGACGGTCTCCCTGCAAAAAACACCTGGTAAGTCGTATTTTTGCTGAGGGTGGAGCTGTCAGCATGGCCAGAGTGAGAAACGGAAAGCACGCCATCCACGTACATAGCAAAACAGAGTCTTGGGAGTGTGGCCGCAGGGAAGTATGACACCGGCGGTGCTGGCTGCAACCATGCAGTTTCCGCAGTCTTCGAAGCACCGCTTGGGACAGGGGTGTCCGCACTGGGTGTACCCCCGATCGCAATCCTCCCTGCATTTGACTCTGATCTCGCCCTGGTTAGTCTCCTATTGACGACACTACTGGAAGGGAGACATACGCCTCGTGGAGGGCAACAGCATGGCATGCCACCTTGCAAGAATGGCCTGGGAGAAAGCTGTCAGCACAATCGGGCGGAGGACGTGGGTAAGGAGCCTCATCGACCGTGAATACGCACCGCACTTGAGGGGGTTTCCACATGTCACGGTGCAGCCCCCTTCGGGTGCCAACCGGCGGAAGTCCTCATTCTTCTCGACCAAGATGTCGGTATCGGGGTGTCGAGGGCACTGCAGCGCAAGTTTGGGACCGATGTTTCCCCCCTTCTCGAGCATTCCGATCACTCTGACCCACATTGACCCTTCGCGCGCGGTCTCGGAGTCCCCGATGATGTACATACCGTGTTGTGCACGGCTGAGAAGCACGTTGATGCGGTTGTCGGTTTTGAGGAAGCCGCACTTGTGCGACTCATTGCTGCGGACCAGAGAGATCACGATGATCTTTGCTTCCTCGCCTTGGAAGTTGTCGACGGTAGCTATTCGGATGGCGTCACTGAGCTTCCCTCGGCGGAGCTGGTTCCCCTCGTGGACTTCCGCCTCCTTTCCCGCGAGCATTTCTCTCCTCTCCTGTACCTCGATCTCCTCCATGTCCTTCTCGCCAACGACGAGGTTGAAATCGGCAGCGAACTTCGACCTCAGTATCCGCAACTGGCCCAGGTACGGTGTGAGCACGGCGATGTCCTCCCTCCCGTAGTATGCGCCCTGCAGTGCTAGATGCTTGACCAGGGAAACCACCATATCGGCCTCCCATTTGTTGGACTTGGACGTGTCCTGTGCACCACTATCCTCGCGGTGCCGATGATCGAGCCAAAACAGCCGGCGGCGCATTCCTACGACGTCCGGATACGCCTCGGTGGACTCGTGGTTCTGTAGGTGAGGGTAAAGGGTGTCCCCTACGAGTGAGGCGATACTCGGATGCATTCGGCGCTGCACGTTGAGCGTGGCTATGGGAAACTCTGCGCCGTCGAACTTTCCATCGGCCAACCGCTCGAAAACGGACTCGTCGAGGCCGTATTTCCTACCCGCTGGATTCTCCATCTGGAGCGCGTTATTGGAGATTTGTGCCCGAAGCTGAAGGTGGTCCCCGATCAGGATCGCATGCTCGACCGAAGGCATGAGGGCGGTCAGTAAGTGTGCCTGCAGCACCTCTGCGGAAGGGAATTAGTGAGCTCTGCGAACGCTTATGTGAGTGGTGGGTTCGTTCGCATACCTGCAGCTTCCTCACAGATGAGTACCCTGGCCGGAAGTCCCTTGAGAAGCTCCGCGTTCATAGCCACACCCGTGGTCGTCGCGCCGATGACATCTGCCTCCTCAAGACACCTCTGGTTCCCTTCCTTGTACTGCCTCTGGAGTTCACGACTAACAACACTAAATCCCGCCATCCCCTCTTCAACTTCCATGAGTTTGGCCGTTATGACAGTATCCTCCCAGTGATCCCGTAGCTTCCGCCTCTCGACAACCGACATCTGCCACAGCTGTTGAGGGACCGCAAGAAGGTCAGTAACGCTTCGATCGCTCCGTAACAGCACCGGCGGGTTGTGCATGTCCCTAGGCCGACACTTTCCTTGGATCCAAAGATTGAATAGGTCCCGTCTCGACGTCCTACCGGCTGTCTGAAATCCCTCTCCGTCGACAGAGTTGACTCCCTTGGCTCCCGCGAAAAGATGGTCATGAATCGACGCCTCATTGAACTGTAGATACTCCACGATATCGTTGAAAGTGCATCCCCCGGAACACCAATGTAGGACAGGTTGAATATCTGATGTGTAGATGTCTAGTTCTCTGTTGAGGTCAGAGATGTTTTTCCTCTCTTCCGGTGTACTTTCTTTGCCGATGCGGGCTTTGTAGAGCGTGCGTTCGGCCAGCGCCGCCGACTTCGACTTGGAGCCCAGACGGATCACGTTAGGCTCCCTGACACCGGGTGTCCTCTGCTTCAGGATGTGTTCGAGAAACTGGTCGAGCGCATGGTTGGTGTACTGACCCCCCATTCGAGTCAGCAATCGTTGGATTGGAATCGCAGCGGGGGAGGGGACTCACGCAAACACAGATGATCG
>Ga0307508_10003307_pt1 | contig 16399 bp, 16 predicted proteins | sample 9_EM_MG_FD_203089 | JGI IMG/M metagenome (GOLD analysis project Ga0307508, IMG submission 203089) | Populus trichocarpa ectomycorrhiza microbial communities from riparian zone in the Pacific Northwest, United States - 9_EM | ecosystem: Host-associated > Plants > Roots > Unclassified | place...
TGCATTCAAAATTATTTTAAAATGTTAGTTTTTTTTCCCCCCCCCCCCCCCCCTGGTGTGTTTTCCGTGGCCTTCCGCTGATTGTGTCACAAAGAACATCGTCTGGACGTTTGCACTTTTCTGGTATCAACTTTTCAACAGCTTCGACGGATCCTACCTCTTCGAATACACTTATATTCTGCTGTACAATCTCGCATTCACCTCGGTCCCGGTTATCCTAATGGGCATCCTCGACCAGGATGTCGACGACAAGGTTTCGCTAGCAGTGCCACAACTGTACCGCCGCGGTATCCTTCGCCTCGAGTGGACGCAACTCAAGTTCTGGGTCTACATGATTGACGGTATCTACCAATCAGTCATTTGCTTCTTCATGGCATACCTTGTTTTCTACACGGGAGCGTTTGCTGGACCCACCGGACAAGACCTGGGTGGCAGGGAACAGATGGGAGTCTTCGTTGCCTGCGCTGCCATAGTTGTGGTCAACTCATACGTTCTCATCAATCAGTACCGATGGGACTGGCTCTTCGTTTTGGTCATCGCCATCAGCACTCTTCTCGTGTTCTTGTGGACTGGCATCTACTCGCAGTTCAAATCGGTTGGATCATTCTACTCGGCAGCTGAACAGGTTTTCGGAGCATTGTCCTTCTGGGCAACAACGGCTATCACTGTCATGATTTGTCTATTGCCACGAATGGCTTCCAAGATTGTTCAGAAGCTGTTTTTCCCTCGCGACATCGACGTCATTCGTGAGCAGGTTCGAGACGGCAAATTCGACTACCTGTACAACAAACCAACCGAATCAACGTTAGCCGCCTCCTCGATCAGTTCTGAAATTGTAAAACCACCCACCCAAACGTTTGAGCAGGATGACGAACTGCGACCAATCTATCCACCCAGTGTTGCGCCAACCGCAACCACTACGGGCAAACGGGCCAGCGGGAACGGTAGTAACGGTTCGGATGGCTCGGGTTTCCCCGGCGGAGAAGGCACCTTCACGCCACGTCGGTTCTCGCTTGAGAGACACCGACCGAGCATGGATAGAGCAAGGCCGAGTTTCGATCGATTACGTTCTTCGATGGACGGTCGACCACGGGCGAGCTTTGAGGCAACTAATGATTTTACCTCTGCTGCCATGTTGGCTCGGATGGAAAGTTGCGCTTTAGCTCCGAAAAGAACGTCTATGGCCGTTGAGGTGCCGCGATAACACCCATGATGTACAAACGAAGACAGGCTCGACGGGACGAGACGGCGAACAGACGAATGGCGGGATGACCAGATAGAATGGACTAGGTTGCTGTATGTGCATAATAGAATGGGGGAGCTTCCGGACAAACGATTATAGATGATATTGAAGTGGTGGCAGCGGTTTGGGGCGTGGGTGTGGGGGTTTTTGCTTTGCGTTTGACTGTCATCGAACGCTTCTTTTGTTCTGTTTTTTTCTTTCCCTTTCCATTGTTTCAGCGAACCGGCGTTTTTTTTTTCTTTTTTTTCGTTTCTTTTTTTGGTGGGGGTTTTCTTTTTACTTCTTCTCATGGGGTTGGTTTCTGTTTTTAAAGGCATTCTCTACCTTGGACGGTGATTTCACTTCCTTCCTGTATCTTTTTCTTTCTATCGGTTCTTACTTCGTCCTTCTGCAAGTGAGATCAAATTATTGATACGACGATGGGACGGAATCGACTCTTATTTATCTCTCGTGTACCACCTAACTTCCCATTCCTTTTGTTCCTGTCTGTTCGATCTTTGTGCTTTTGCTCTATTACTGCTAGTTGAAAAATACCTTGAATCCTTGCCTTTCCTTGCGGGTTTTGAACGAGTGTAATTGGAGGAACGGGTGGATGAGGATGGATCGGGTATCGGCATGGAATGGGAGCATTGGTGATGATGGGAGGAGAGGGTGGTTGGGGGGGGGGGGGTGGTATGAGGACTAGATGGGATGGGAATGGAATACAAAATCACATCCTTTTTTTTTGGAAATAATTTGAACAGGACTGCCTTTTTTTTATTAAGCGCATGGCCTATATAAATCATGGCGATAACGAATTTTCCTGCGAACAGAACTTGATTGCTGGCCGCCCGCAGATCGCCGGACCAGTTATCTTGTGAGTGATACATCATGCTGGGTGTCCTTGCCCTGCGGCTCTGCCCCGATTCCCTGGTCATGGTCACGTTCAACACTAAGTAACACGCATCCCTGTTATGAGCTCGCCAAAAGGGACACCAAAGCTCGAACGCATCTTCTTCCTCATCTCGACACTCGCTCGTGAACAACTCACCAACCCCAACATCCGTCGAACAAGTTGGGGCCACTCACCACCTCAACCAACCCCTCTTTCACACACACGGAAAAATAGCTCCAACGCCACCCATCGTAGCTCAATCCTTACCCTCTCCACGACGGCGTCCGGAAGGCGTCTTCACCTCCGCGCCGGCGGCTGCGCCTACCAAACGGGAACGCGACACTCCGACACCGACGGTAACCAACCACGGCTACAACTCCACCATGTCGTCTCCCCCTACCCAAGAGCCAGCACCCGGCTCACTGGCAGCCCTAGTACTATAGCCCCCTCGTCCCCAGCTTCCCCGGACAAGTCCTAACTCAACCTGCAGTCGCTCGCAATCTTCTCAGACCTGATATCAAACCTAACCCACGATCTGGTACTGCAATCGCACCGTGCCGAAAAGCTCCTGCGAACCCAACAACAACAGCACGCAGCGCACCTAGCGGCCACGGCGGCAGGCCTATTACCTCCCGAAGACCCCACTGCCCCTCGCATGCCTCCGGGAAACCCTCTCGCAACCGTACCCGCCGAGATGATCTGCACGCGCTGCCACCTGCCACGCCACACGGCCGAGACCCTGCAGAAGGGCACCATCACGCTCGAGAATGGCGAGAAGAAAAAATTCTGCGCAAAGCTCCCCTGGCAGAATGCTCGCGGCCATGATATCTACGGGAATCCGTTCCCAAATCCGACCGTTGCGGGAGGGAAGAAAGGGAAGAAGGCGCAGGCGGAACCGGAGACGGCGAGTAATGCCGATTCCCCTACGGAGGATACACCGGCCATTACCGGCAAGGTGGCGAAGAACTCGGGCATCGTATACTTCAAGTGCACCAACTGCGGCAGTGAAAAGGTTGCGAGTCTGAGATATGCCGCGCACCTCGAGAAATGTCTGGGGCTGAGCGGAAGGAAGTGTTCGCGCGCTGCTATGGCGAAAATGAACAACAGCGGCTCGGGATCGAATGGCGGCAGTCCGATGCTTCAGCCTACAGATACCGCTAAGGGGGCAAGTCGGAAACCTAGTCCGGAAAAGCTGGCGATCGGAAATGCGGCCACTCCTGCCCTTGAAGATCCATCCGAAATGACGATCGATGTCGCCTCTCAGCCCCCACCGCTTGCGATGGCAAAAACGAATCTGCCGGCACCAACCGCACCGGTTGGAATCGCGGCCACTACAACACCCAAGAAAAAGAAGAAGGCTGCTGGCGCCGCTGTTGTAAAAGAGGAAACGCCTGCACCTTCCCTTTCCCCGCAGGCCGTCGCGCCACTGCCAACACCAGCAAAGGACCCAGCACAGAAGAAACGTAAGCGCAAAGACGACGTTGGTGAGCCGGGCCCCACACCGCTAAAACCGAAGAAGCACAAAACTCTTCTCACCGGCGCCGGTGTCGCAGGACTACCACTTCCACCTTCGGCCCCAGCTACAAACATTACAGGCACTCCAAAACCCAAACATAACAGACTTCCCAAACCAACCATCAACCCCGACATACCACTGAACACCAACTCTTCAATTACACCGCAGCCCCTCGCAGCATTAATGTCCCCACAAAAGGCACCCGCGGGCCTCCCTAAGAAAACAAAATCAAAGGCTCAGCGACCACCTAAACTCGGCGGCGCAGCCGGAAACGCTGGAGTACCGAAGAAGTCGGTCCCTGCCGGAGCTGGCGATAACGATGACAGTCCGAAGAAGGGGGGTAGGAAGAAAATGTTGAAACCTGGTGCCGTGGGTGCAGGGAACGTGGCGGACAAAACCGTGCCTGGTATGTCTCGAATTGGAGTAGCCGGGAAGAGTGTACCCGGCGTGGCGAGAAAGGGACTCCCCGGCGGTGGAGGGGGTATCGGTGGCGGAGGTAACGTGTAATTTCCTCGGACGATGTACTTATATCCTTTTTCATCGCGGTATTTCTTTTGTTGGAGTTCTTGACTATATCCGATTCGACAATTTGTTCTTTCCTGTGTTTGGTTCGTCGCGTCCTGTGCTGTGGTTCTGGAGTTGGTAGTGCTTGTATTCGGACAGCTGTGATTCTTCACCTTTATTCTTCTTCTCTATATACTTGTTATTGCTGCGCGAATGGAATACGATTGATGTGCACGAAGTGACCTGAAGATTTCGGCTATGTGGTGGGGAGGATGGCGCAAGTCTCGTGATATTGTTACATACACTGGATATCACTCGATGGCGGAACCTGATCCGCTCCACATTTTTCAAAACCAGTCGCCAGATAGACTGCCTATATACCATGATCTGCAGATGAAGAAAAAAACAAAAAAATCAACCACAAAATAGTACAACTCTTTCTCGTTGGCAGTGGTCCAGCCTTGGCTTGGCGGTATCAGATCTGTTCGCTGGAATGCGCTCCACGTCTCGCTTCTTCCTCACGGCAATTACATGTGTGGCAGCAATAAAAGACACTGAATGATAGAGGATGGGCTCATGTGTTCGTGAACCAAAAGAAGCATCACCTCATCTACGGGTACTACAGCTCCAGTTTTGTGGTTACAAAGTATCCAAAATGAAAAGCATGCCATCAGAACTCCACTATGGAAATACAATCTTAAATGCACTTTTTCGCCAACTAAGAGTGGTAAGCGTTGATCTCAAAGTTGAACTTCTTGCCGAAGATCCACCACTTGTAGGAGAAGTAACTGTGCGTCCATCAAGTCAGCCGATGAACTGCTCCCCGAAAATATGGGTCAGCCGGAAAGGGGGAAAAAAAAAAACCATATACCGCATCCTGCCACCCGTCTTTCCATTCTTTCCACACTTGAGGGCAACTTCCTTGATGCCTTCGCCGGCCTTCTTGCACGAAACGCAGACCTTCTTGCACTCCCAATGACACAGGTCCGAGCTGGCGGTGTTCCTTCTCAACATTAAGGTGCAAGTCTTGTCGAAGGCTTTGCGGCAGCACCAGGCGCCACTTCTGCCAATCGAGATGAGCTCGTCCGCAAGCGCGATGACATCGCTCTGGTTGGGTGAGGCATCGGAGGTGTCGCAGAAGCCTTTGGGCGACGGCGCCGTGGTCCAGCGGTGCTCCTGGGTGTCGTGGAGGAGGGCCGACGGAACACCGGGGAGCGTGGGAAGCGGCTGTCCCGTGCGACGGAGCTCGATCATGTACGCGATGTCAAGTGCCGGGTGCGACAGGTTGAAGCTGTCAGAAAGCAACAGGTGCTGAGTGCCGTCCTTGGCGGTGACGATGACTCCGGCAGCGCCGCCATCGGCGGAAGACGGCACCAGCGAAGGAAGGACAGATCCAATTCTGAAGGAGATCAGAAGCAGGAAGAAAAGGTAAGTGATTGGAAGACCCATCATTGTCGCATGGGCTTCGGATCTTGGGTGGGTGGGTGGATCCGAAGCAAATGGTCTGGGAGGAAAACCCGATGGAAGTTGTGATGTCCCGGGGAGAGAGGTGGTGATATCCTGGGGAGAAGAGCGGGGGGGGGGGGATTTGGGGGTGTGAGGGACCCCCTTTGGACGGGGCGGCTTCTTTGTTACTGCTGGCGATATCTCAAAAGGCCACGTACTCACTTTTCGGTGCGTGTACAGCGAATTTTCCCCTTCACACAAAAACAACTTGGCCATACCACTCACGTGTCTGTACAGGAGTCATTTTGAGCTTGTCAAGACTAGTCTGCACGAAATGGCCTGGTGTTGAACCAGAAAAACAAGGCAGTGGCGATTTCCAGCGAGGGAGACTTGCGAGGTGTGGGTGGCTCGACCTAACTGTTTCCGGAACCTTACTGGCAACAAAGCAAATTATCGTGAATCCGGCTCCCAGGAATTCTGGGAGTGGAGCCCTTTCCCTTACTTAATAGTGCCGGATTGAGATTCATATTCTGTCACTCGATACCGATCTAGCGAGCTGTGGCATGGCGAAGACAGGGCAGGAATGAATAGCCAACATTAGACGAGAGGTGGCGGAAAGGGAGTTGGCCGAGGCACGGGACTGGTCGGAGAAGCGGATAAAGAGGAGGAAGTACAAGATGCCGGAAAAGATGAGGCAACAGGCAGTGGTGGCGCGAGCCCCCAAAAGGCTGGCAGAGCGGTACCAACAGCTCAGGATGGGGCACTGCCGCACAGGGCAATACCTGGAGTGGACGAAGAACTCGGATACGGCGGCCTGCGGGTGGTGCCAGCACAAGACACAGACCCGGGAACACCTGCTCAAGCATTGCAAGAAGTGGAAGATGCAGCAGAAGACGCTGTGGGCAGAAGTTCGAAAGGCAACGGGAAGGGGCAAGGACCGCTTCACGGTCCGGGACCTGATGGCAGACGAGCGATGCACCAGAGCAGTCCTAGACTTCCTACGCACCACGAAGGTGGGAAGCAGGGTGGGACCGCGCGCAGTACCACCTAAGCCGGGTGAAGATGGAGAAGTAGCGCGGGAAGGAGCAGAGGAAATGGAGGCGGGCGGGCGGGCGTGAACTTTCCTGTCTTTCGCTGTTTTCCTTCTTCCCTTCTTCCTTTCGTTCTTTCATTTATCGGGGGATAGGCCGGGCGGGGGCAGGGGGAGTTGCCGCGAGCCGCTGGCGGACTGATCGAGGTCGCAACGGACGGTGAACAGGATAGGACTGTATATAATATCGTCATGATCCAATAGGGTCGCACACGATTAATGAATCATCATCATCACCATCAGGGCAGGAATGAGCCCGAGAAGCCATAAGACTCGCTCTGCATGGGTATGTAGGAAAGGATTGTTCATTACTCGCATGCGGCCTGGATGTCATGGTGAGGTACGGCGGCACGTTGCAAGCTCCCCTTTCCCCTCCGCCCAAGCCTGTCCAAAGAAATCACAAAGGAAAAGGCAGGGGAAAGAACAAAGGGAACCATGATCCTCCCTACCCCTCTCCTGCAGATGCCATGAAGGGGGGCGTGGGGAGAAACAATGGTTGTTCCTCGCCCTCGGCCCAGCTCCTCGGCCTCCACCCTCCGCTCCTCTTCTCTCTCTCTCCGTTCCCGGTGTTCCCACTCACTCCCTGCCTCCTCTTTTGCCGGGACCGGGACCAGCCTTCCCACATCCGTGGCGGAGAGGAGGTCCAGTACCGCCCGGCTGCACCTAACGTCGGCAAGGAGGTCCTGGACCGTAAACCGGCTCTTCCACCCCCCAGTTTCCTTCCGCACATCTGCCCACAGGACTTGGGAAGAAGGTAGACTTGAGTGGCTGCCCTTGCCTTGGGGCCCGGATGTGAGGAATGTGCTTGCCGCACACAATACCCTGCTGGCACGAACTGAGGAGAGATCTACTGGGTCGCCTGACACTTGGACCAAAGTACATCCGAACTTGGTAAAGTCTTTAAACTATTCAGACTTGGGACGGTCTTTAAACCTCCCAGGCTCGGGGCGGTCTGTAAAAGCAGTTCGACTTAGACAGGTCAAGAGAACGGTCCAGGACTTTGAATTTATCCTCAACAATCTCCATCTACCATGGCCAAGGCATAGTCATAAAAAAGGACTAGGAGGATTTTAGGTCATCTACTCTCAACGGATTCGGGCACTTGGAAAATGGAATTAGCTGCTTGTGGGGGTATAGGGTAGGTCAGGTGGCAGAAAGCAAAGGCATGGGCAGAGTCCTACGCCACGGGGAGGAAATACAGAACCATGCTAGAAGCCGGACTCGGGCCCGCAAACGCCCAACGCGACACGCTGCGAGGCACTACCAGTTCTGCCTCACTGGCCAATATCTCGCGCGGACGGGAAAGCAGCCCACCACTAAGTGCTGATGGTGCCCTTACAGGTCTAGACGCGGGAGCACCTCTTCAAGTACTGCCCGCTCTGGAATGCCAGCAGAAAAGTTTGTGAGCAGAGGTGCAAAGAGAGACAGGGAAAGGTAAGGACCGGTTCAAGATCCGGGACCTCTTTGCCGACGAGCGCTGAAGCCAGCCGATCTTGGACTTCCTCTCCGCCGCGGCCGTGGGAAGGCTGGTCCCAGCCCCCGGCTGAGGAAGCCGCACAGAGCGAGGTGTCGGAGTGCGAACTCCAGGAAGGAAAGGGAAGAGGAGAGGAGGGTGGACGCAGAGGAACCTGGTGCCGGACACGGGAGCAACCGCTCTTCCTTCCCACTCCCTCTTTCATGACCTCTGCAAAAGAGGAGTCGGATGTGGGGTCGGCTTTCCTTTGCACTTTCTTTTGATTTTCCTGTGTGAATTCCTTGGTACGCCTTATATCTTCTTGGGACAGGCCTGGGCGGAGGGCAAAGGGGAGCTTGTAACGAGCTGCCTTCGTGCGGACTGTGGACAGGAACGTAGAGTGTGATAAATGACAAAACAAAAAAAAAGGAATGGAATGCGAGTTCGTGTTCAATAGTCTGAAGAGGGTGTATGTATGCGCAATATTTAGATAGTCTCTCTCCAACTATCACATACGACGGATGGTACAAAGGCGCCTTCTTATGCTTTTTAGACTGTTCGAGACCAGAAATACCTAACTTGGCACTTAGTTACGCTTAAAGTAGATAGTGCATCTAGAATGTCGGACACTTTGACGGGGTATGTAGCGCGACCTGGGTTTGCGAGTTCCAAAAAACCCACAACTCCAGCCTTTAATCCAGGCGACCGCCAAATAAAGAGAGAAGGTGGAATTCGTGGAATGGAAGAGGAGAGGGTGGAGGTCAATTCCACAAATTCAAATCAAAAATAATGTGGAGGGTGGTGTTTATGGTTGAGTGTCGACCGGTTTTGTGAGGTGGGGGGGGCTGCTTTATACCCGCGCTAACCACAGATAGAACAACGCTAAACCAAAGTGGGAATTTGAGTGGGATTTCATGCAATCATCGGTTACCTGCTCCACAAAGATCTGCCAGTACTCCCACCGGTGGGCTTATTCCTTCTCTGCATACGCCCGCTGTTCTTCAGTCGGCCCATTGGTGTGTGCTATTACCGATCTCTTACTACGGCCTGCAAAACGCCGTAATTTGTGGCAATCGGTTAAAAGTGGTAGGTAGCAGTAGATTTCAAGCTGCTATAATATCTACCAGGAGGCTCCGATCAACGGTATGAAAAACGGTGCAGTGGCGACGTCTGAGTACACAGTTGGCGCCACGGCACCGAGGTGGATACGATGAACCAAAATCGTGGCGATCTGAGAAGTTGTTGCGGAAGATGCTGGTAGTGAAGAGAGAGCGTGGTAGCGGATGTCGCAGGGGTTTTGGCCCAGTCATAACATTAGCACTCGATATCTTGGCGGTTTGTAGATAAATATGTATTTGCCAAATGCCAAGACGCTGGGCCCGTCTTTGTAAGTCCACTCCAGCTACGACAACTCGTACTGACAGAGTGACGTGACCCATCGCCTGCCGCTAACTATTTTGACGCGTTACTTGCGTCGTACCTTCAAGTATCCACGCGTAATCACAACCAACACAATATGCCAAAACTCCAATCGAAAAACAATCGAAAGGTGACCGATTTCTTCCAGCCTGCTAGGAAAATGCCCGCTACAATGACTACTGCCGAGCCTCCGCTGTTACCAGTCGAACTTTCCTCATCCTCACTATCGTCCCCGCCGTCAACACCTACACCGACACCAACGCCGCGGCCGTCGGCAAAGAGAAAGGGCCATCTGCGGGTTGTTCCGAGCTCCGATGGCGAGGAGAGTTCGGATGATTCCGATCTCGAAGATCCGTTCGGTCTATTCACGAACATCCCGGCACCGGCTGTCCGGAAGAGTGTACTGAAGGGCGACGACACCTCGTCGCCGAAAGTGTCAATGCAGGTAGCAAACTACACCTCCACGATACCGAACCTGCTCAAGCAACGGGAGGACGAGAAGGCGCTTAAACAGCGGCTAGAGCTAGCGTACAGCTTGATCGAGGAGTGTGAGAGAAAAGAGAAGGAGCCTAGATTTGATCCGCAGGCGGCGGTGCTTTCGGAGGAGGCGGCGCAGGAAGTCATGGGACAAGATGGCAGTGGGGCAAGGCTGCTGCAGGCGCTGGGTAGGGGTGACACCTGGGGGGTTAATACTGCATTCTTCGAGTTCTTTGATCACAAGATGCCAACTTCGAAGCGGAAGCCGTTTCCTGTGGCGGCTGTGAAGGACAGTCCGCTTTGCACTTTACTTGAGGGTGAAGAAACCACCTGGTGATCGGAGAGAGGAAGTTACTGACATGAGTAGACTCGACGGTTCGCGAACAGATGTTTCTCAGTGGAATTTTCACCGATGATGACTTATCGCCTCACCTTGCGCTCCCGGAAGAAGTGCTATTGTGGATACTGGATGAAGGTGCGTGGGATGCAATTTAAGTTTGACTCTTGTTTGTTGACCTCAATGTAGTTTGTCTGGAAGATCGAGAGGATATGGTACATGCGTATTCCAAAATACTCCTAGTAAGTGATTACCTGCCCGCCCTATTCAAAGTATGTTCGTTAACAATTGATGTGAGTAATAAGGCACGCCAAAATAACCTTGTGTTTTTAATGTCGGCTGGCAGAATTACCTCTTTGCTGGAGAACTTTGGTGCATTCCCTCTAGCATTGGATCTTGAACGTCGACTCCAATTTGGCCGAACAAACGAAATGGACCCCGATTTTGGCACCGGTACTTGTGTTTCCCCGGGGTTTCGACGCTTAGTCACTGACAATTGTAGGTATTCAATATTGGCGCTTTTGGAACATCGTCCATGTGATTGGGATTCTCGGGCAGGTTGGGGAGTGGTGTGCGTAGGTACCCATTTCCCTCCGTTACTCTGTATACTCACTGACATCGTTTGGAATCAGCAAAGGTGGGGATTCTCAACGTACCCAGTTCATCTGCGGCAACCTCATTCGCATGGCGTTGGATGACCAGCTATCCCGCCAAAGCAATTTCGTTGCTGCAGTTGAGCAAGCACTACACTGCATATTACGTAACATACCGGATGACATGGTAATAGATCAAATCTGTACCCTGCCGGTGAGGTGGCTGTTGGCTGACTCCTTGAAGTTCAAAGCAATCGGCTACAGTATCATGAGCACCATCCACAAGCCGCAGGCCCGTGCCAGGGTGCTGAATATTCTTCCAATGTACTCCCAGGAACTGCATCTATTCCGCCGCCGCCTAGCTTGCACATTCCTGTTCGAAGACGCATCGCATCTGACGCGAGACAAGTCGACTCTTGTGGATTTGGACAGGATCTCAACTCTTCTCGGCGAAAGTCAATTCAAGATCTCGCAGAACACTGACTACGCCGAGTTGCATAGTTTGATCCGTATTGTCGACATCGCGGTAGACAATGGAGCAAGTTCGGCCATCCCAGGCGAGCCGGATAAGGCCGTCGATCGTCTGGTGGAGTTGCTCAGGGTCATGTTCACGAGGATCGTGGACACAAATGCGAGGGACCTGGCGAGGACGGTGACGAAGGATGCGATCGAACGTTTGCAGTTCCGTCTGACGTTCGCGGTTAGGACGAAGCGTCGCCAGGCACTGGGATTGAGCGATGGCAACCAGCGCACGCTCGCGAGCTGGATGACGAAACAATAATTGGGGGAGGTGGATTTTTGGGTTGATCATCCAATTGTGTGGGAAATTCACTTTTTACATGCCGTACGTATCAATGGAGACCGCATAAACATGGAGTAACGGAAGCGCGATAAACACTGTGCATCTAGAGATGAAGCCAACTTCATCGCCACCAACAAACGACAAAACTAATGACTGGAATAACAGAAGAACCGCGTATGCTCGGTCCCGCAGAAGCCTATGAACAAGAAAAACGAGCTGAGAACGAGAAATGAGGCACAATCCAACATGATAGTTTAATCGTAAAACTTCCTATTGGGATTCTCTCCAAACACACTGCCACGAACAACGGGCAAGCAGTCGGCTTGGATGATCCTCAGACGCTCCTCCAGAGTGTTGTTGATGGTGATCTTTCCACCAGATCCGACGATGAAGATGCCTCCGCGCCTGTGACATGACTCGTTAGAATGCGGGGAATTCTCTTTCCCTGATCCGCGTTACTTACGAATATTCAGGCAAAAAGCCGTCCTCATCGACCGTGATGCTTACACCCGCACCCGACGCCTCCTTGTACTCTTGCGTAGCCTGCTCGGTAGCTTTCCCCAACAGCTTGGCATCCTTCTGCCTCGCTCTGACCTGAATCTTCGACTCGCCCAAGGCATAGAGGCCCTCCAGGATCAAATTCTTCAGGATGATGGTATATTTCTCCTCATCCTTGCAGACATCCGCGAGCTTCTCCCTAGCCTTCTCAAAGATCTCATCGAGTAGCTGCTGTCTCGCGGCAAGAATCTTCAGTCTGGTCTTGTTGGTGACGGTGGAACGCGCGATCTGTTGCGACAGCTCCGCTTGCTTGAATTTGCGCTCGTACTGGGCGTCGATCGCGGCCGTCTCTTGACGTACTAGCTTCGACTTCTCGATCGCCGATTCCTCGTTTGCTTTGATCTCGATCTCGCGCGCCTTTTCGACCGCTTCCTGGTTGATGAAGGCGACCATCTTCTTCAGCTCCCCCTCCACCTGTGTGCGTAGGCCATCGTTAGCTATCGGTCGGAACGGGTGAGGAGGTGAAGTGGGACGGGAGTGGGGATTGTCGGACGGACCTAAAGCCGGCTCTAGTTAGACGACAGCGCGCGCGCGGGGGGGGGCAGTGAGCAGGTACCTGTGCGTCGCTCAGTGCGCGTGCCATGTTTGCTCGGGTTCGTTTCGGAGATTTAAGAGGTAGCAGTGAATTCGTAGGTACAGTTGGAGATAAAGGAGAAGTTGATGGTTGTGGCGGATGGAATAGTTTCGTTCAATGTCGTTGGTGGTGCAACCAAGGCCTCCAGACTCCGCTCCAGCCACTAGTGCGCAGCCAACAACGTCAGGACCAAAGATGCATGCGCCCCGCCATCTGGTGAATATTTGAGAATGTTCACCAACGGGTTCTTGCACCGGGAGACTCTTTTGAAAATCTCGAACATCGCTACTATTGTATTTCCGTTTTCTGTTCTACATTTGTACCTGTTGCTCTGGAAACTGGACCCTCTTACGTCGGCGCTGCTTCAGCCAATCAACCAATCCGTGTGCCTCACGGACTCGCGCCCTGTATGAACAGAGTCCTCACGGGATACCTGCTGCCAATGTGAGCTATGCCTGCTCCAGTCGTACTACCCAAACACTTTCCTACGCCGCACTGCACTCCGCTCAGCTCGGCTCGGCTCATTCACGTCTCCCAACCAACCTACACTGCTCCAAAGAAGATGGATGGATAGCTAAAAAGTCTCTGCCCTGGAACAAAGCTCACTTGCATCTTCTATTACTAGACTGATCGGGACGACGACAACTCGCATCTCCCATACCCAAATCGCTCGGCGCGCGTGGTAAAGCGAAGCGTGCCAGCAAGCAAAGAATAGATAGATGGGTCTCGGCGAACTGGGCTCCTCCGCGCAAATCGCAATAGGAGTCACCGTCGGCATCCTTTCGACAAGCGTTCAGAGCTTGGGTCTCACACTACAGAGGAAGTCGCACCTCCTTGAGGATGACCGACACAAGCTTCTGCGGCGTCCTCCGCATCGTCGTCGGAGGTGGCAGGTATGTTCTTACGCCACCCGAAATCCTTTATCGGAATGTTTTCTTTTGCTGACGCGCGACCAAAAAAAAACCTCTGTGCAGATCGGAATGCTACTTTTCCTCGTCTCCAATATCCTCGGCTCGAGCGTGCAGATCACCACCCTACCGCTTGTGATCCTCTCCCCGCTGCAGGCATCCGGGCTGGTGTTCAACTCGATATGCGCGACACTGATACTCTCAGAACCTTTCACGCGGTATTCGCTTGTCGGCACCGTGCTCGTGTGCATCGGCGCGGGGTTGATCGCGATGTTTGGCGCGTTGAAGGAACCCGCGCACACCCTCGACGAACTGCTGGATTTGCTGGGGAAGAGGTCGTTCCTGCTGTGGATGGGAGCGCAGGCGCTCATCATCGCGGGGATACTCATCTTCACAAAGGCTTCCCAGGTGCTGTACCCGAGGACGAAGAACACCGCGAGACAAAAGATGATCCGGGGCATATGCTATGGCTGTGTGAGGTATGTGTTGTGTCGGTGTCCGAGTCTTGGTATTCCGATATTGATGTTCGCGCTCCTCTAGTGGCATGCTCTCGGCGGATTGCTTGCTTGTCGCCAAATCAGCGGTTGAGCTGTTGGTGCGGACTATCGTCGATCGAGTGAACCAATTCAACCGATGGCAATCCTGGGTTACCCTGCTGGGACTGGTTTTCCTAGCCCTGATCCAGCTGTTCTACCTTCACCGTGGCCTGAAATTGTGCTCCACCAGTGTGCTCTATCCTCTTGTGTTCTGCATCTACAACATCATCGCGATCTTAGACGGTCTGATCTACTACCGACAAGCCTCGCGACTATCCGCACTCTACGGTGGCCTGGTATGAGCCTCTCGCATTCCACCAGTGGTCACGGCTAACCGACAAACGCAGATCGCCCTCGGTACTACCATCCTGCTAGCTGGAGTCCTTTGCCTTTCTTGGCGCCTCCAAGACGAAGCGCAAACCAGTAAAACTGGCAGCGTTCTCACCCCAGATGTTGGTGGCTTCGTCGACTCCGACGAAGACGATGGCGGCGATGGCGACGAGAGCTCTTTTATCGCCTCATCCGTATCCACAGAGCTCCCAACCCCACCGATCCGCCGTCCTCGCCGCATCCTCTCCCAAGCGGAGGAGATTTGGGGAGAACTCCAGGACGACGACGCTGATGAATCGACAAGTCTGCTTCGGAAACCCCCTGGCAGGCGGAAAACCTCGTATGGATTTCCGCGTTCACCGACGATTGCAAGCAGGAGCCAAGATGCTACGGGAGGCTGGTGGAAGCTGAAGTGGTGGCCTAACGGTCGGAGACAATCTACTTCCTTTGCTGCTACCGCGGCCAATACGGCGGACATCATAGCGTGACACGTTTTTTTTTCTGTGGACGATACAATTTGGCTTGAGCTTCAAGGCGTTATTTTTTTTTTTTGCGGTAGCGGCTACTGTGGTCAAGGCTGAGTGATATATTAGTCTTTTGGTTCGCTGGTTTGGTTTGCTTTGTCGGTGTTGGAGGGTGGCATGGATTACTCTAGGTGGATGGGATTTTAAACGTGTAATCTTATGTTGTCTTGCGGGTGTGTGGGCGACGTTATGTTTTATTCTGGTTCCTGTTGTGGATAGTTGCAATCCATTCGGCATACGGAATGGATAGGGAGTTGTAATGGATTAGGCGGTGACTGCAACTTGCGATATAAGTGATCAACCGGAATCGATCCCTCTGTCTGGTGTGGTGCCAATCCAAGTGAGTGGGAATATGGGACTCAAGATGGAGCTGAGGGCCCTAACCTATTACCATTGCTTCTCACCTTCCACTGAGGAGGAAATTTCGAGGGGAAGTGTTGGTTCGAGACTGACTCACTCGCCAGACACATCGGACCTAGAACTTTCGCCAACTACAACACACTTTTCTTCTTTTTTATTTATTTATTAATCCGGTGCGACCTACTTATGCTACAATTCGCTCTGGTTGTTGAAATCTGGTGCGCACTCGATGTGGACGAGTGCTCCCAAGTGACGGGATCGCATCGGATGTCACTGCGGGTAATCCACGGCGCCTAATTACGCGCCTATGTATAAATAACGCCCAACTTATCCGCAGAGCAGGGCTACTTAAGTATGCACCGACCGGGTGGAAAACCTTGACAGGGTCATAATAAATCACCCGCTGTTGGATTCGGAAGATGAGAAGATGAGTCGACGCGCGTCATTGCATAAGACGGTGGCGACACCGTGCGTCAGTGCATAAGACGGTGGCGACTACGCAGAGAGGCAGTCCATGGTGATTCTGTGTCGGGTGCCTTTGGTGGCAAGAAACTGGGCACGGAGGAAGTCGGAGACGATCATGTATATAGAGATGTCTCTGCCGCCTGGAAAGAGGAGGGTTATCGAATCTACTTCTACCATCTCTACCTATATATCCATATCGTGACCTTTTCACACTTTTCGCCAACGAATCAGTTCGGCTCATTATGCGTTAGTCTTGCAGGCAGTCGTAGATGTAGTTATAGGTAGAAAACCATGCTCGGTAATCGCAATCCTGTGAGGCGTCACAGCAACACCGCAACACAACTCAAAGAGGATGATGCTGTGGTATCCTCCACACAGCCCGGCTGCCTG
>Ga0307508_10003309_pt1 | contig 16378 bp, 9 predicted proteins | sample 9_EM_MG_FD_203089 | JGI IMG/M metagenome (GOLD analysis project Ga0307508, IMG submission 203089) | Populus trichocarpa ectomycorrhiza microbial communities from riparian zone in the Pacific Northwest, United States - 9_EM | ecosystem: Host-associated > Plants > Roots > Unclassified | place...
CTGCTCTATATCGGCCGCGATAACTTGTACAGGTTCCTGTTGGTCGCCTCTTGCTGTTATGGCCATTTTCCCCGCTTCGGGCAAAACCGACTGCGCCCCGCGCGTTAAGCGGATGCGCCCGCTTACCAGCGTAGACTGCGTAACCGGCTCCTCGTCGTACGCTTTGATATTAAACTCGGTGCCCAATACGGTGATATCGGTATTATCAAACGACACAACAAAGGGATGGGCCGCATCGGGCGCTACGGCAAAATAGCCTTCGCCGGTTAGCGTCACTTTTCGTTCTTTGCCGGCAAAGGATACGGGAAAGCGAAGGCTGGACGCCGCATTCAGCCAGGCATGTGTGCCATCGGGCAATAGCAGCTCATACTGGCCGCCGCGCGGTGTGGCGATGGTATTGTATTCGGCAGGCCGGCTGCCGGTGGCGCTGCCGCGATAGGCCAGTACGCCCTTGTTTATCTTAATGATTTTTATCGACCCCTGGCTGGCCACGGCGCCTTGCCCGGCATCGTCGAGCAGTATCTGCTGTCCGCTGGCCAGTGTAAGGATGGCTTTGTTGGTGGCAGGCGGAATAGGGATAGCTCCGGCAACGCCTGAAATGGCGGCGGGCTTTTTATGGATAAACAACCGGGACGCCGTTGCCGCCGCAATAAGAATGGCGGCGGCTGCACCATAGTACAGCCACCGCCTGTTTCTTACCGGGATTTTAACAACGGGGGAGGGTTTAGGGACCGGGTCTTCTTTATAGTCATCAGACGTAATATGTTGTTGGATGGCTGCCAGCAGGGTTTTATCGGGCGCCGCCGTTACGCCGGCTGTCCGGACTATATCACCATAAGTATCCAGTATTTGTTGGTAGGCAGTGCTGCCGAGGCCGGCAAGATGGGCCGAAAATGCCTCCCTTTCGGCGGGGGTCGCTTCGTTTTTTGCAAATTTCTCCAGCAGCTCGGGCAGGTTCATGGCAGGCCGTTTCACCATAAGACGAACGCCGAAGACCATCGGGGACGGGGGGGGGGATATTTTTTTCGTGAAACGTGAGACGTCAGGCGTGAGAGGCGATCGCTCCCGTCTCACGTTTCACGCCTCACGTCTCCCGCTTCATCCCCAGCCGCTCCCTGATAAACCGTTTGGCTTTAAACAATTGCTTCTTAATCACTTCTTTCGAAAGGCCCGTTATCCCTTCTATCTCTTCCAGCGAATATCCTTCCAGCACGCTCAGGGTAAACAGCCAGCGCCGCCTTTCGGGTAGCTGCCGGATGGCTTCCTGCGCCAGGCGATGGTATTCTTTCAGCTGCAGGCTGTCTTCGGTAACCGACGGCCGCCCGTGTTGCATTTCGGCAAAAGAACCCTCGTGGCGAAGTTTTATTTTGCGCAGGCGGGCATCGTCCAGCAGGCGGTTTTTGGCCATGCGCTGTAAATAATATTCCAGCACTTCTATACCGGCCAGGAATTCTCTTTTTGTCCAGAGTTTTATAAACACTTCCTGGATGATGTCATTGGCAAGGGCAGGGGAGTGGTGGGTGAAGGGCGCAATAAACAGGCTGAGCCGCGGCTGGTAATATTCATACAGCAGGGTAAAAGCTTCCATGCTTCCACTCACCAGCTGTTGTAATAACCAGGCCTCGTTGTTCAATAAAGGGGCAGTATTATAAGCGTTTTGGTTGGCCACGCATACGTAATTGAGCTTAACCCGGCTAAAGTAGTATTTAACTGAAATAACGCAATAGAAACTCTTGGCATTGTTATCTGGCCGGCTGGCAGGTTCGGCCCTTACTGATATTAATATTTTATATATATAGGGATGGCCCGGGCCTATCCTTTCTTCTCCGCCTGCTTCATCGCCAGGTAGTCGGTGGGCGTCATGCCAAACTGTTTGTGAAAATTCCGCCCAAAATTCGTTTGCGAGTTATACCCCACCATCGTAGACACCTCGTAAATTTTATAACCGCCTTCCACCAGCAGCTCGGCCGCCCGCTTCAGGCGCGTAATATTGATGAGCTCGTTGGGTGTCAGGTCCGACAGCGATTTGATCTTTCGGTACAGCGTTGGCTTGCTCATATTGAGGTGCCGGGCCAGCTGCTCCACGTCCAACTCGGCCTCCTCCATGTGCTGCAGGATGACTTCATAGAGCTTTTCCAGGAAATGCTCGTCGGCCCGGGAATAAGCCATGCTTTTAATATGCACCAGCGGCGAGCTGGCAAAATACTCCTTTATCTTTAGCCGGTTGGCCAGCAGGTTGGCTATCTGCACCTGCAGGTGCTCGGGCGAGAAGGGCTTTTCAATATAGGCATCCGCGCCCAGCTCCAGCCCCGCAATTTTTGATTGCAGCGTATTGCGGGCCGTGAGCAGGATAACCGGTATATGGCTGTATTCAAAATGTCCCTTGATGGTTTTACACAGCTCAAACCCGTCCATCACCGGCATCATCACATCGCATATCACCAGCTGTACCACGGCATCCTTCAATACCTGCAGGGCTTCCTCGCCGTTCAACGCCTTGACCACCGAATACTTTTCATTCAGCTCGTGCTCCAAAAACTCGAGGATCTCTTCATTATCATCTACCAGCAGGATAACGGGTTTGGTATCGGTACTCATGAGTGGATATTTATAGCGTCCTGTTGATGAATGGGCAGGGTGAGCGAAAATACATTCAATCCCTTGTCTGGCGGCAACAGGCAAAGTTTTCCCTTGTGCAGCTCCGTCAGCGACCGTGATAAGGCCAGGCCGATGCCCGTACCCTTTTGTTTTTCCGTCTCACGCAGCCGGAAGAAAGGCTCGAAGATTTTTTCACTCATGTCAGCCGGTATGGTAAAGCCATCGTTTTTGATGGTAATGGTAAAACAAGTATCCTCCGCAGCACCAGGCAGCAAAGCCACTTCCACCAGGCTTTCCGCATACTTGATGGCATTGCTGAACAGGTTGCCCAGTATTTTATTAAATGCTTCGGCGTCTATAAAGGCCTGCAATGGCTTTGCAGGGGCCGACAGGTGGAAGCGCAGGTTCTTTTGCTCCGCCAGCGGCTTAAAGCTGGTATAGGTTTCTTCCAGCAGCTCCGTTATGGCCTCTTCTTCAAAATGAAGCCGGAACCCTTTTATCTCCGTTTGCCGGAAGTCGAGCAGCTGGTTGGTCAAATCTACCAGCCGGTTGGTATTGCGCTCCATGATGCGCAGGCTGTCTTTTATTTCCGGGATGGAAAAAGCCTTGCGCATCACCTTTTCCAGCGGTCCTTTTATGAGCGTAAGCGGCGTCCTGATTTCATGCGCCACATTGGTAAAAAATTCAATCTTGGCCTCATAAATTTCCTTTTCCTTGGTTATCTCCAGCTGCGCTGCCTTACGGGCATTTTTCTCCTCTACCCGCTGGTGATACTGCCGGATAAGAAAATAAGCTATAAGCAATACCGCCAGCCCATATACCGCATATGCCCAGCCGCTGGCCCACCACGGCGCAAGGATATTTATTACCAGCGCGGCCTCCCGCCCGGTCCAGTCGCCGTTGCTGTTAGATGCCTTTACCTTAAAAATATACGTGCCCGGCGCCAGCTCTGTAAAATACGCCTTGCGGTTGGTTTTAAGATAGGTCCAGTCTTTTTCCAGCCCTTCCATCTTATAGGCATATTCCAGGCGGTGCGGCGCCGTATACCCCAGCGAGGCAAAATCGATGCTGAAAGTAGATTGGTTATAATTGAGCACCACCCGCTCGCTCCAGGTAATTGATTTGGTAAGCGGCGAGCCGCGCTTGCCAATGGCCAGCTCCTGGTTGTATACCTGGAAACCGGTAATATAAATGGGTGGTATAAACGTATTTTTTATAAACGCCTCCGGGCGGAAAGAGACAAGCCCCTTTACGCTGCCAAAATACATACGCCCCCCGGCGTCTTTAAAGGCCGAGCTGAAATTAAACTGGTCGTTCAGCAATCCGTCGTTTTGCGTATAGGTGGTCAGCTGCTCCGTAACCGGGTTAAAACAAACCAGCCCCTTCGACGTGCTGATCCATAAGCGATGGTCGTTGTCTTCCAGCAGGCTCAGGATAAAATTGGTGGGAAAACCATTGCGGGTCGTGTAGCGGGTAAAGCGGCGCGTGGCCCGGTCAAGCCGGCACAGCCCGCCTTCGGTGGCAAACCACAGCGCGTGGCGGCTGTCTTCAAAAATACTGCTCACCCGGTCGCTGGCCAGGCTGCCGGTGTCTTTGGCATCATACCGCAGGTTGCCGCCGGTGCCCGTGCGAGCATTATAATAGTTAACGCCATTGCCATACGTGCCGCCCCATACCGTGCCATCACCATCGGCCAGCAGCGACGAATACCAGTTGTACACAGGCATACCGGCCAGCGGGGTGAAATCATCGCTTTGCCGGTTATATACATAGGCCCCGCGCGTGGTGCCCAGCATGATATCGCCCGCGGGTGACCGGTATAGACAATAAATAAAATTACTTTTCATCGCATTTGGGCCGTTGCCGCCCGAATAATGCCGGGTCACCCGCCCCGTTTTAATATTCATCACATCCAGCCCGTGCTCAAACGTGCCTATCCATAAGTCATTGCCATCTACCAGCAATCCATGGATGTTGCTGTACGAAATGCTGCCGGCGGCGCCGGTGGGTTCGTAATGGGTAAAACGGCCCGTGGCGGTATCCAGCTTGTTCAGGCCCGCATCCTCCGTGCCAATCCATAAGCTCCCTTGCCTATCCTGGTGTATCTCCCGCACCACGTAACCGCTCAGCGAGTTCTCCCCGCTCTTTGGAAAGCGTTTCAAAAACGGGTTGTATTGCTTTGGGTAATAATTTACGCCGCCAAAATACGTGCCCGCCCAGATACCGCCTTCCTTATCCCGGCAAAACGTATAAACGGCATTGTCTGAAATAGCATAGGGATCATTGTATTTCTTTCGCAGGTTGGTAAGCTGCCTGCTGCGCAGGTTATAAATAAAGATCCCCGATTCGGTGCCAATCCAGCATTCCTCGTCGGAGGTTTGGATAAAATTGCGCGCGAAGATCTCCGTTTTATCAGGATTGTAGGTAAGTATGTCTTCATAGTCGCCGCGCCGCGTATCGAAAAGTTTTGCCCCGTGATTGGAAGTGCCCGCCAGGATAAGACCGCCCGAAGTGCTGTAGATCTTTTCTATCCACCGGTTGCCGTTGCGGGGCGAATGGCTGAACAGGTCCACGCCCTCAAAGCTGTCGCTGGCGGGGTTGTATTTTTCCAGCCGGCCCGAAGTGGTAGATACCCATAGCGCGCCGTCGGATGCCAGGCATACTGAGCTGGCTTCAAAATACCGGCTTATCTCGTACTGCACCAGCTTCTTACTGCGCGCGGTATATTTAAAAAGCGTAAAGCCCGATATAAACCAGAGACGGCCGCTGGTATCCATTTGCATATCCCTTATTTCATAGCCGGGGCTCGACGGCAGCAGGTGAAAGGTTTCTGTGGTGGCGTCGTGCTGGTACAATCCTTTTTCGGTGCCCACCCACAACACGCCGGTGGGGTCTTCATACAGACTATGAATAAAATTGCTGCCAATGCTGCCGGGGTCATCCGGGTTACTGCGGAAGATCTTGAAGGAATAACCGTCGTACCTGTCCAGTCCGTCTTTGGTTCCAAACCATAAAAACCCTTTTTTATCCTGCAAGCTGCAAATAACGGCATTGTTCGAGAGCCCGTTTTCTACCTGGAAATGCCTGAAATAATAGAACTGGCCAAAAGAAGTGTTGGCGGCAAGCAGCAGCAGAACGAGTATGCGGATCTTACTCAATGACAGCAATTAGGTGATAAGCCAAAGTTGAGATTTTTTGCTGAAATAATGACACAATATGGGGCCTAATATCGGCTGGATTGTATCAATTTCACATCAAATACTATCACTGCTTTTTTAAAAACGATTGCATATGAAATTTACCTGCCTGCAGTGGCCCTGCCATGGTATACTATTACCGGCCGCCACTATCAATGCGCCATGCTGTCCCGCTTTTTTTTGCCCTTCCCGATAAACGTTCACCTGACACTTAAAATAGCTTAAACCAACTTGCTGTATGAAACAATCACACCAACTGCTTTTGTCCGCCATTGCCGGCCGGCTGTTGCTGGCCCTGGTATTTGTCGTGCTCGGCACGGGCTACGCCATGGCGCAGCTGCCTATAAAAGGCATCGTAAGGGATAAAGACGGCAAACCGCTGGCCAATGCCACCGTTGCCGTCAAAGGAAAGAATGCGTCCACCACTACCTCGGCCGACGGCGCATTTGCCCTTGCCGCCGCCAAAGGCGATGTGCTGGTGGTATCTTATGTAGGATACCAGGCACAGGAAATAAAAGTATCCGCCGCCGATGCATTGACTATCCAGCTTCTTATTAAGTCGGACCCGCTCGACGATGTGGTAGTAGTGGCATATGGCGCGCAAAGAAAAAAGGATATCACCGGCAGCGTATCGGTGGTAAACGTGGCCGAAGCCAAAAAGAACGCCACCTACGATGTGGCCAAAATGCTGCAGGGGCAGGTAGCCGGCGTGGAAGTGCAGGGCTCCGGCGAACCGGGCGGCTTTGTAAATATTAAAATCCGCGGCATCAACTCGCTTATCGCCAACGGGCCTTTGTTTGTGGTAGACGGCATAGCGCTCTACGATCCGCCCTTCGATTTTTCGAACGACGATATAGAAAGCATACAGGTGCTCAAAGACGCTTCCTCCGCGGCCCTGTACGGCGTACGCGCGGCAGGCGGCGTGGTGATTATCACCACCAAAAAAGGACGCAATGGCCCGCTGCGGGTTAATTATACCGGCTCCTACGGGTTCCAGCGCATCGGGAAAAAGATAGCCGTCACCGATAGAACGGGCTACCAAAAGATAACCACCGCCGCCGAGCTCAACGCCGGCCTCGGCATCGCCCCCGGCAATGATCCTTCGAGCGCTAAGTTTATCAGCAATGTTAATACCGACTGGCAGAAAGAAGCCCTTAAAACCGGCCGCATCCAGGACCATAACATCAGTCTTTCGGGCGGCTCCGAGCTGGCCACCTTCAATGTATCGCTGGGCTATTTCGACCAGACGGGTACGCTCAAAGGGCCGCAGAAGTACGACCGCTATACCGTTAATATGAACATGCAGGGCAAAAAAGGCATCTTCGCCTATGGCGCCAAAGTATCGCTTACGCAATCCACTAAAAACAGTTTCGGCATCTCTACCGATCATGCCGTCTTCGGCGGCATCGTAACCAACCTGCTCACGGCCATTCCCACCATGCCCGTATACGACCCCGCACGGCTGGGCGGCTACGGCGGCGTAGACAATGTAACGCAGCGGGCTATTTCGCTCAATATCATCGGCATGGACAACCTCGTCACCGACAACGACAAGCGCAACCGCTCCTTCTTTACCTTCTGGGGCGAAGCGGAGATTGTTAAAAACCTGAAGTATAAAATCAACGTGGGGTACGACAAGGTCAACTTTAAGCATTTTCACTACGAGCCTAAATACGACCTGGGTTTTTATTACCTCAACACCCAATACAATATGCAGCAGCGCGATGGCATACAAAGCTATGGCACGGTAGAAAACTCGCTTACCTACCAGCTGCAGAAAGGCAAGCACAAGATCGACTTCCTGGCCGCTACTTCCTATAACAGCAAGCGGTATGAAGATATCACTGCCACCGCCAAAGGCACGCAGGACCTCGGGAACTTTATCAATTTTAGCTATATCAGCAACCCGCTGGATAAAGCGGTGTTCAGCTACAACGACCAGGCCAACCTGCTCTCGTATTTCGGCCGCATCAATTACAATTACAACGACCGCTACCTTATTACGGGCAATATAAGAAGAGACGGCTCTTCCAAATTCGGCCCGGCTTATCGCTACGGCAACTTTGCTTCCATTGCCGCCGCCTGGAACATCGCCAACGAAAGCTTTATCCACCTGCCCAGGCAGGTGAGCAGCCTCAAGCTGCGCGGCGGCTACGGCGTACTGGGCAATGAAAGCGCACTCGGGGCCTATCCTTATGTAGCGTATCTCAATACGGCGTCCAGCTATGATTTCAATGGCGTGCTCGCCCCCGGCTCTACCGCCATCACGCAGGCCGACGCCGATATTCACTGGGAGACGACGACGACCTTCAATACGGCCATCGACCTCGGCCTGTTTAACAACCGCCTGCTGCTTACGGCCGAGTATTTCAACCGCCGCTCTACCGACCTGCAGGCCAATATCCCCATTCCGCCATCGGTAGGTTCCGTGCCCGCCACGATTACCACCAATGCCGCCTCCACCCGCAATACCGGGCTCGAGTTTACGGCCATCTATACAAAATCCACCGGCGCGCTTACCTGGAACGTGAATGCGAATTTCTCCACCCTTAGCAACAAAGTATTGCAGCTGGGCGGCATCAACAATCCCATTCCCGGCGCCGGCAGCAAAACCGAAGTGGGCCGCTCGGTAGGAGAGCTCTACGGGTTTATTACCGAAGGCCTCTTTCAATCGACGGCCGAAGTGAGCGCCCATGCTACGCAACCCGGCGCAGCGCCCGGCGACGTGAAGTTTAAAGACGTGAACGGTCTTGATGCGAGCGGTAAGCCCACCGGCAAACCCGATGGCGTTATCACCGACGATGATCGCGTATACCTGGGCAAAACAATTCCCAGCTATTACTATGGGTTGAATGCAGGCGCGGGATATAAAAACTTCGATATCTCTTTCTTCTTCCAGGGCAGCGGTGGCAACAAAGTATTTAATGGCGTATATGCCGCGCTGATGACCGGGCAGTACGGCAACAGCTCGGTAGATGAGCTGAACTACTGGTCGCCCACGAACAAGCAAACCAATGTGCCCAGGCCCATTATAGGCGACCCCAACCAGAATGGCCGCTTTTCCGACCGCTTCGTTGAAAGCGGTTCTTACCTCAAGCTGCAAAATGCACAGCTGGGCTATAGCTTGCCGGCAGGCGTCTTCGGAAAGGTACACGCCGTGAAAACATTGCGGGTATACATTGCCGGTCAGAACCTGCTCACGCTATCGGGCTACAAGGGCTTTGACCCCGACTTTATCAGCGATGGGCTGTTCAGCCGCGGGTACGACTATGGTTCCTTTCCCAACCCGCGCACATTTATGTTCGGATTGCAGTTAGGTCTTTAAACGTAACAATACAAAACTCATTCATATGCGATTTCTTTTGTTCAATATCAGTATCGTCACACTCGCCGGGGGCCTGCTGCTGACCGGCTGCGAAAAAAAGCTGGACCAGGTCAATCCCAATGCGCCTACAGTAGGCAGCTTCTGGAAAACCAGTGACGATGCCACGCAGGGCGTCAACGCCGCTTATGGCAGCCTGCTGGTAGATGGCACGTATATGCGCTTTACACCCATCCTGCTCGACGTGCGCGGCGATGATATAAGGAGCAATAGCCCGTGGACGGCCGTCAGCAACGTGGGTAAGTTCAACCTCGGTACGGCCGATGGCTCCGGCTATGGCTGGACTTTCGCCAACCTGTACGAGGGCGTTGCCCGCGCCAACCAGGTGCTGGACCATGTACCTTCCATCGGGATGGACGCCACCCTGCGCAACCGCATCCTCGGCGAAGCGTACTTCCTGCGCGGCTTATATTTTTACCACCTCGTTAATTTCTTCGGCAGCGTACCTATGCCATTGCATTCTGCCGCGTCCGCTTCCGGCTTTTTTGTACAGCAATCCAGCGAAGCCGATGGCTGGAAGCAAATAATAAGCGATTTGCAAAAAGCAGTGGCGTCGCTGCCGGCATCCTATGCTACGGCCGACCTGGGCCGCGCCACCAAAGGCGCCGCCCTTGCTTACCTGGGCAAAGCTTATTTGTTCAACCACGATTATACCAATGCCGCCATCCAGTTCAAGGCCATCATAGACCTGAACGTGTACAGCCTCGTGCCCAACTATAAAGACAACTTCACCGATGCCAATGAAAACAACAAGGAGTCTGTTTTCGAAGTACAGTTCTCGCGCTCGGCCGGCGGCGTCGACCTCGGCTGGCAGGGCATTCCTTCCACCGGCTGGGGCAAAACCTCCGCCCGCGGCATCACCTTTGCCGCACGCGGCTTTGGCTGGACCGATGTACAGCCCGCGCGCTCGGTATACGATGAGTTTCACCTGGAGAAAACAAAGACAGGTAAAATAGATCCCCGCCTGTTGGCCACCATGTTTTACAACGATACCATCGATACGCACCTGGCTTCCACGCCCATGTATAAAACCACTTTCCAGGCCATGTACAGCGCCAACCCGGCCGATTTCAACGACCTGTTCTGCCGCAAATACGAAAACGGCGAAGGCGCCTGGCCCGATGAGTTCGACTGGCGATCGGGCATCAATGAAAGGCTGGTGCGCTATGCCGATGTGCTGCTCATGTATGCCGAATGCCTCAACGAAAACAACCAAACGGCCCAGGCTTATACTTATATACAAATGGTGCGCGACCGCGTGAACCTGCCCGACCTGGCCACCACCAAACCCGGCATGAGCCAGGCGCAGCTGCGCGACCAGCTGGCCCACGAGCGGCTGCTGGAGTTTTGCCTCGAAGGCCATCGCTTCGACGATATCCGTCGCTGGGGCTGGCTTAAAGACGCCACAAAACTGGCCCTGCTCAAAGCCCGCGACCCGGAGTTTAACAGCTACCTGCCCGGCAGGGAATACCTGCCCATACCGCAGGCGGAAATCGATAACAACCCCGGCATAAAGCAAAACACGGGCTACTAAACGCGGTGGGTCGCCCTCCCCCGGCTTATCGAAAGGGGCGGCTCACCGTGGTGTAATAACCACTTATAAGTGTACAGAAGACATTTTTAAATAATTTCCGGCAAAAAGAACATAAGTTTGGCGCTACAAAACCAAATAAAACGATGAAACACCGCTTGCCATTACTAGCCATGTTTTTTTGCCTGGCCCCTGCCAGGTATGCCTCCGCACAGCAGGCATCCGTGGGCCTGCAGCTATCCGCTGCAAAAAATACCATCAATAAAAACATTTACGGTCATTTTGCCGAACACCTGGGCCACTGTATTTACGAGGGGTTTTATGTAGGCGAAGGCAATAAGACCATTCCCAACACAGAAGGGGTGCGCAATGATATCATCGACGCGCTTAAAAAACTGAAAATACCCGTACTGCGCTGGCCCGGCGGCTGCTTTGCCGATACCTACCACTGGAAAGACGGGGTGGGGCCTCGTGCCGATCGGCCAACGATGGTCAATACCTGGTGGGGCGGCGTTACCGAAGACAACAGTTTCGGTACGCACGATTTCCTCAATATGTGCGAGCGCATCGGCGCCGAACCTTACCTCGCCGGCAATGTGGGCAGCGGCACCGTGCAGGAGTTTACGCAATGGGGCCAGTACGTCAATTTCGACGGCGTGAGCCCGATGTCTAACTGGCGGCGGAAAAACGGGCGCGACAAACCCTGGCAGGTGCGCATCTGGGGCGTGGGCAACGAAGCCTGGGGCTGCGGCGGCAATATGACCGCCGAGCATTACGCCGACATATACCGGCAGTATGCCACTTTTATGAGCGGTTGGAGCAACGGCGACCACCTGTACCGCGTGGCCTCGGGCGCCAATGCCGGCGATTACCACTGGACGGAAGTGATGATGCACAACATACCCCTGGACATGCTCGAAGGCGTGGCATTGCACAGCTATTCGGTTATCGACTGGAATAAAAAAGGCCCGGCCACCGGCTTCAGCGAGCAGCAATATTTTGCTACCATGAAGCAGGCCCTGCGCATGGAAGAGCTCGTCACCCGCCACAGCGCCATCATGGACAAATACGATCCCAAAAAGAAAGTGGCCCTCGTGGTAGACGAATGGGGCGGCTGGTACGACGTAGAGCCGGGCACCAACGGCGGATTTCTCTACCAGCAAAATACCATCCGCGATGCCATGATAGCCGGCGTGACGCTCAATATATTCAACAACCATTGCGACCGTGTGCGCATGGCCAACCTGGCGCAGGCCGTCAATGTGCTGCAGGCCGTCATCCTCACCAACAAAGAAAAGATGCTGCTTACGCCCACGTACCATGTAATGGAAATGTACAACGTGCACCAGGACGCTACGCTCATACCCGTTACGCTCAGCACGCCTGCGTATGTATCGGGCGGCGATAGCCTGCCTGCGGTATCGGTATCGGCTTCCAAAGATAAAAACGGCGATACGCATATTTCGCTGGTCAATATCCATCCCGGCCGCGCGCAGGATATCACGCTTACGCTCGATGGCGCTGCTTATAAATCGGTATCGGGACGCCTGCTCGCTTCGGCGCAGCTGGATGATCACAACACATTCGAATCACCCGACAAAATAAAACCGGTGGCCTTCAATGCGGCTACCCTCAAAGGCGGCGCCCTGCAGGTAAAACTACCGCCTGCATCGGTGGTCGTGCTCACCCTTAAATAACAACGGTTGTATGAAGAAGTCGTGCCTGTATATGATTGCTTGTCTCGTGTTGCCCCTCGTGTTGCTGGTGCCGGTTTCGTGTAAGAAATCGAACAGCGGCACGGGCGGCGGCGGTACCGATACCACCGGCACGACGGTTTCATTCGACATCAATTCCATTCACGACACCTACGACGATGTAGCGCCCTACAGCCTGTACCTTAAATGGGGTTCGTACAATGTGCACGACCCGTCTGTTAAAAAGTTCGGCGATTACTACTACTGCTACAGTACCGACGTGGGCTATGGCACTACCGTGCCCGCCGGCATACAGGTGCGCAAATCGAAAGACCTCGTGCAATGGCAGTATATGGGCTGGGTATTTAATAGCCTGCCTTCCATGGGCGCACAGTTTATTACGTCCTCCGGCGGTACGCCCTTCCAGGCCCTGTGGGCGCCGTATGTGCTCAAGGTAAACAATGAATACCGCTTGTATTATTCGCTTTCCTGCCCGCTGCCGCGCTTAAGCGTTATCGGGCTTGCTACGGCCACCAGTCCCGAAGGGCCGTGGACGGAAAAAGGTCTTGTCGTGGTATCTAAAAACGACAATGCCACGCAAACAAATGCCATCGACCCCACGGTGGTGGTCACACCTGCCGGCGAACAGTATTTTTATTATGGCTCCGCCTGGGATGGTATCTATGTGCTCAAGCTCGACCCCGCCACCGGCCTCGCGGCCAGCAGCGGCGATAAAGGCAAACGCATTGCCAACCGCGGTTTTACCAACAGCGTCTACAATGGCAATATCGAAGGCGCGGAAATGATGTATAATAAGGACCTGAACAAGTATTTCCTGTTCATCTCGTACGACTGGCTGCAAACAAAATACAATGTGCGCGTTTGCCGCGGCGATAACCCCGCCGGTCCTTTTTATGATTATACCGGCGCCGATGCCAATACCAATACCGACCACGGCCCTATGATACTGGCGCCGTACCAGTTCGGCGGCCATGGCGGCTGGCAGGGCACTGCGCACTGCACGGTATTTACCGACGACAACAACAATTATTATATGGCCCACCAGGGCCGCCCGGCCATAAACAGCTATTTTATGGATCTTCATGTGCGCAAAATGTTCTGGACTACCGATGGCTGGCCCCTCGTTTCTCCCGAACGCTATGCGTGGGAAGACAACAGCACCGTGCCCAAAGATTCGCTGGCCGGCAGCTGGGAGCGCATCGTGCTGGGCTATAAAGTAGTGCCGGGCTACGACAAGGAGCAGGTATCGCCCGATATGCAGGTGGCCGTAACGATGACCATCGCGGCCGACGGCACCCTCAATGGCGATGCCGCCAGCAAATGGACTTATACCGCACCCTGGCTCTCTATCACCTGGAGCAGCGGCGCCACCGAAAAAGTATTGGTACAAAAAGGAAGGGATTGGGAGAATAAAAAGAATACCCTTATTTTTTCCGGCCTCAGCAATACCGGCATCGCCGTATGGGGAAAGAAGAAATAATGAACCGGTTGTCACCCTGAGCTTGTCGAAGGGCTTTCCGGAGGCCATAATAAGAATCAAATGTCAGCCTGAGCTTGTCGAAGGCCATCAATAGTAACTAATGAAGAAACGCATGTTAATCCGCTACATCGCCGCCGCCACGATCTTGTTATCTACGGCACAGGCGCAGCACACACTAACGGTAAAGCCCAATCAACCCACGGCTACCATCCAGCCCACCATGTGGGGGGTGTTTTTTGAAGACATCAACCTGGGCGCCGATGGCGGCATCTACAGCGAGCTGGTCAAAAACAGGTCGTTTGAATTCAATAAACCCCTGATGGGGTGGAAGGTGCTGGGCAAACCCGCCGAAGGCGACTTCCTGGTGCTCAACCGCGGTCAGCTCAATACCGCCAACCCGCGTTTCCTGCGCGTGAACCTGCACCGCGCCGCCGCCCGCAGCATCGGCCTCAGCAATGAAGGCTTCCGCGGCATGGGTATTAAAAACGGCGTAGACTATGATTTCTCTTTTATGTATCGCCAGCAGGCCGCCAATGTAACCATGCAGGTGGAGCTGGTCAACGCCAATAAAGAAACCATCGCCAAAACCACGGTGAGCACCGCAGCCACCGGCGATGCCTGGAAAAAACAATCCGTGCATTTCACCGCCACGGCCACCGATGCCAAAGCCACGCTCAATATCTGGCTGGAAGGCGATGGTCTTATCGACCTGGACATGGTGTCCCTGTTTCCCGGCGATACCTGGAAGAACCGCCCCGGCGGTATGCGCGCCGATATGATACAATGGCTGGCCGATATGAAGCCCGGCTTTATCCGTTTTCCCGGCGGCTGCATCGTGGAAGGCTTCGATTTGAACAACCGCTACCAATGGAAAAAAACGATAGGCCCCATCGAAGAGCGCCAGCTGATCATCAACCGCTGGAATGTGGAGTTTGCCCATCGCCCCACGCCCGATTATTTTCAAACTTTCGGCCTCGGCTTTTTTGAATACTTCCAGCTGGCGGAAGACATCGGCGCGGAGCCGCTGCCCATCCTCAACTGCGGCATGGCCTGCCAGTTCAACAGCGCCGAAGTGGTGCCGCTGGACCAAATCGATCCCTATGTGCAGGACGCGCTCGATTTGATCGAGTTTGCCAACGGCGATACCAATACGAAATGGGGTAAGGTCCGTGCCGGCCTTGGCCACCCGGCGCCCTTTCATTTAAAGATGATGGGCGTGGGCAACGAAAACTGGGGACCGCAATACATCGAGCGCCTGCAAGTATTCACGCAGGCGATCAAGGCGAAATACCCCGACTTTAAGCTCGTCAACAGCTCGGGCACCGATCCCAACGGCGAACGCTTCGATTACCTCAACGGCGAGCTCAGAAAAATGAATGCCGATATCATCGACGAGCATTACTACCGCAAGCCCGACTGGTTTTTCAGCAATGCCCGCCGCTACGACAACTACCCGCGTACCGGGTCTAAGATTTTTGGCGGCGAATATGCCGCCCAAAGCGACCATACCGTTAGCGTAGACAATAAGAACTGCTGGATCACCGCGCTCTCTGAAGCCGCGTTTATGACCGGCCTCGAGCGCAATGCCGACGTGGTGACCATGGCCTCGTATGCGCCGCTGTTTGCCCATGCCGATGGCTGGCAATGGACGCCCGATCTCATTTGGGTCAACAACCTGCAGTCGTACGGCACGCCCGACTATTATGTACAAAAGCTTTTTTCGCTCAACAAAGGCAACAAAGTGGTGCCCATTACCTTAAACAATGATGCCGTTGCCGGGCAGGACAGTCTCTATGCCACCGCCAGCATCGACACCGTGTCAAAAGAATTGATCATCAAGCTCGTCAATGCTTCCGCCAAACCGCAGTCCAATACCTTGCTTATCGAAGGCATAAAAAAATGGGCGCCCCAGGCAACGCTTACCGTATTACGAAGCGATGAGCTCTACAGCGTCAATTCCTTTTCCGATCCGCAAAAGATTGCGCCGGTAGAATCCGTTATCAGCACCAAGGGAAAACAAATCCAGCTGGTCGCCGCCGGTTATTCTTTGTCCGTGGTACGAATAAAACTGTTATAGTAAGGGTTTCCAAAGTGAGATATTATTCTATTATATTATTGCTGTTTGTTGTGCAGGCATATGCACAGCAACCTATCCCGGTGCATGACCCTGTCATAATAAAGCAGGACAGCACGTATTATATTTTCTGCACCGGGCAGGGCATTTCTGTCTGGTCTTCCACCGACCGCCTCAACTGGAAAAAGGCGCCACCCGTTTTTACCACGCCGCCCGCCTGGGCCGTGGCTGCCATCCCCGGTTTCAAAGGCCATATATGGGCGCCCGATATCAGTTATTATAATGGCCGCTATTATTTATACTATGCCGTCTCCGCCTTCGGCAAGAACACTTCCGCCATCGGCCTCGCCACCAATACAACACTCAACCCTACCTCGCCCGGTTACAAATGGTAGGACCAC
>Ga0307508_10003311_pt1 | contig 16372 bp, 18 predicted proteins | sample 9_EM_MG_FD_203089 | JGI IMG/M metagenome (GOLD analysis project Ga0307508, IMG submission 203089) | Populus trichocarpa ectomycorrhiza microbial communities from riparian zone in the Pacific Northwest, United States - 9_EM | ecosystem: Host-associated > Plants > Roots > Unclassified | place...
TTAAGTATACGAATGTAATAAATATAATTATAATATATTTGTACGATTATTAGAACCTATGAGACATAACAACATGAAGTTGCGCGAACACGTCTCCTTTTTAGGCAGCGCACTTCGACAAGGTGGATCACCTTTGTTTTCTATGAGGTATTACCGATATGGGAATGATTTGATTTGATTTCGAACATCAGGCACCAATTTGCAAAAACCGTGAGAGCTACACAACTTAGGGGGGGCGGATAAGGTCTAGTTGTAGACCCCTAGCTTGTCGTTTTTCGGACGGTGGCATTGTTGTTGCAGACGGAAATAGAATTAGAGGACCACCTCGATAGACAGACGCGGTAACGCAGGATAGACGTTTCAACGAAAGCAGCGAATGTTTGCTTACTTGTGCAGGTGTCCGGATGCCATGCTCACTGATGTTGTTGGAAGTTCCGGAGGAGCTGGTCGGGGTACACGCGATGTTCATGGTTGTTTGTGCAAGCGGGCCGGCACCTTCCCGAACTGCCTCGCAATCACCATGACGTAACCCACCACTGTCAATCTTGGATTTGAGTTCTGAGCATTTTCACTTTCGCCGATCGATTATACTCTCGATGTCGGCGAGGCAGTCACAATTGATATTAAGAATCATCCAGATTCCACTTCAAGCGAGAAGAAATACCAGACATGGCTCGTTGAGGTCAACGATTCTATCTAAGGCGAGTCTGGTCATGCAAAGCTAAACGACGACTAGACTGTCTCGCCTATCTCCTGGGATGCTGACAGTGACAGTTCAACCTGGCGCAGCGAAATAGCCCGCGTTTTCACCGAAGTTATTCAGCAGTTACTATTAATTTTTTCACTAGGCTGGTAACCTCTTTTTACATAGTCGGTGACTAGGCGCTTGCCACCACTGCAGTGGCGAAAGACATCCGAAAAACGAAGATCCCACGTCCCCACGCGGACCGTGTCTCCACCAGCCGATCACAGCTGTCGGGCCTGCACTCCTAGCCCCCAGCTTCTGGATTCAGACCTCGCGCTTCCGAAAGGTAAAGTGCGCAACTGATTGGTGTTGCGGAAAACGTATCGGTTGGTCGGTGCCACACATATGTCATATTTGGCCTGAATTTTGCTATGGAGTCCTTGCTGCGTTATCGCACGCGTTCTTTACCATGAATGCATCGTTTCACTCTGTAAATGAAACAACGCTTTCCAGATTGCCGCGCGCCGATCAGCAACAATGCACATGATGATATCGAAATGGATATGAGGCTGTTCGTCGTTCTTGCGTCTCTCCAATGTTTCTCTCTCGAAGGTCGTCCACGGATTCGTTGCTTCTTCTTGTCGCCCGGCTTCAAATGCAAGACGTGCAAACTCTGAAAGATGCACGGAAAGGCCAGGGTCGACAGAATTCGCCCCCTGCTGATGGATTCGCTATAGCACTCCAAGAAGCTCTCTTTGCGGCAGATATACAGGTGGTGCGTGACCACCGCCTGGCCCAGAACTTAGAGCGTGCAGGTGATCTATACGGCGAGGCCCAGGATGCGGTAGGGGAGGAAACGATGAGGGCGATGCACCATCATGAGCGGCTTTCTAGAGTAGGGTCGCAGAGTTCCAGTGCGCGGAACAGTGGCATAAATACAGGTGCTCAATCGCCAGCACACCCTGGATTTGAGCATGGGTCGGGCAAGTTCCCGGTCTCCTTGACTATTATGATTTATGGAACCTGACGTCCTCGCTTTCTAGAGCCGCCCACCAGCGCTGCAGCTAGGTCGTCCCCGATCCGCAGCAGGCAGAACTCTCCTATCAGGGCGGGGTCATCATCGGCACTCGCGTACGTCGTCATGGTTTGTCCTCTCAGATCAAAGTGCATACTAACCTGGCCCATTTCCAGATCCACTTGCACAGCTTGTAGCTCTAGATCCCGCGCTCCCTTAACGGCCCCATGTGGACATAATTATTGCCAAGAGTGCATAGTGGATCTCTTCAAGAGCGCAATGACTGATGAAACGCTTATGCCTCCAAGATGCTGCAGAACAGAGGTCCCCCTACTCATGGTCAGGCGCCTTTTCGGCCACGATGACGTTGTTCAATTCAAAGAGAAGAGGAGGGAATTCAGCACCAAGAATCGCCTATATTGTCCGATAGCAACTTGCTCTGCGTTTATCGGTGAAGCCTCGAGCATCGAAGGAAAGGTGGTGAACTGTCCGAAATGCGGGATCGAAGTCTGCGCGTATTGTAAGACAGTCAACCATTCAACATCCGAACGATGCAGCGACGACAAGGATCCGGCATCCAAACTCGTGCTGGAGCTTGGGGAGAGCCAGGGTTGGCGGCGATGTGGGGGATGTCGTCGTCTCGTAGAACGTGATCATGGATGGTGCGCCTTATTTCAGATTCACTATCGTACCGAGATATGTCGCCCAACTCCCGTCGTCAATCTGCAGCTCCCATATTACGGTAAGAGTTACCTGCAAGTTTGATTCCTCAAAACATTTTTTCTCACAGTATCCTCTAGTGTTTATGCACACAAGAGTTCTGCTATATATGCGGTACGGAATGTAAGTGTTTTTTCCCACACCGCTCGTGCGTAGTTAACCTTTGTGAATCCCACAGGGAAAAATTGTGATTGTATGTAATGGGATGAAGACCGACTGCTGACGGCAACGAGGGAGCGCATTCAAGCGGAAACGGTATCTGTCCCCTCCAGATCATTGCTGTCGGGGAGAGCGTATCAATGGATAGGCTCGTGTTTTCCGTTGACAAGAGGAACGTATCCCGGCATGTTGCATGAAATATTCAGAAGAATAAACTATGGCAAGAGGATGCTCATATCGTGATTAGTCTCAAAAGGTGAACTCCCCAGTTTGTAGAGCTTTTTCAGGACCAATTGGCATGAGATTTAGAAGTCGCCCTAGTGTTGAAAAAGAACAACAGATTCGAAGGTCAGTTCGATTCGTCGCGTGTACTATGAATTAGGGAGGCCAGAAGCATTGGACACCTGATGCATCCCTTCCATATAGGTTCGGAACTAAGTAGTCGGTGACTAGCCAAGGCAGACCGTCACGTGGTGACGGCTGCCAGGGTCACTAGGCGCTTAGCCACCGCTGCAGTGGCGAAAGACGTCCGAAAAACGAAGAAGATTCCACGTCCCCACGTCCAGATTGTGTCTCCACCGGTCGATCACAGCTGTCGGGTCTGCATTCCTAGCTCCCAGCTTCTGGATTCAGACTTCGGGCTTCCGAAAGGACAAGTGCGCAACTGATTGGTGTTGCGGAAAACGTATTGGTCGGTCGGTGCCACACATATGTCATATTTGGCCTGAATTTTGCTATGGAGTCCTTGCTGCGTTATCACGCTCGTTCTTTTACAATGAATGCATCGTTTCACTCTCTGTAAACGAAACATCACTTTCCAGATTGCCGCGCGCGGATCAGCAACAATGCACATGATGATATCGAAATGGATATGAGGCTGTTCGTCGTTCTTGCGTCTCTCCAATGTCTCTCTCTCGAAGGTCGTCTGTGGATTCGTCGCTTCTGCTTGTCGCCCTGATTCAAATGCAAGACTTGCAAACTCTGCATGATGCATGGGAATGCCAGGGTCAACAGAATTGCCCCCCTGTTGACGACGAATTCGCTATGGCACTCCAAGAAGCTCTCCTTGCAGCAGATATGCAGGTGATGTGTGATCGCCGATTGGCCCAGAGCTTGGAGCGTTCAGGTGATCTATACGGCGAGGTCCAGGATACGGTAGTGGAGGAAGCTATGAGGGTGGTGCATGATCACGAGCGGCTTTCTACAGTAGGGTTGCAGAGTTCAATTCCAGGTGCTCAATCGCCAGCACGCCCTGGATTTGAGCGTTCTGTACACGAGTCGGGCAAGCTCCCCCTTGACTGTCATGATTTATGAAACCTGACATCCTCCTTTCTAGCGCCATCCATCAGCGCTGCAGCTATTCCATCCACTGGCCGCAACAGCGTCAGTTCAGGCGTTCAGTTGGCGGGGGGGTCCGAACAATATGTACCAGCATCAGGCGAGCTCCTAGGCCATGGTCACTACGTTGGGTCTAGCACTTACTTATTTTCTAGAACTTTCCATGAGCCCAGTGGCTACGTCGCCCTCTAGCCCCGCCGCGCACAGCTCTCCTATTAATATGAGTCTATCATGGCCTGTCAGGTGCGTTATCGAGGCTTGTCCCTTTATATCAAAGTATGTACTGACTGGCTCACCCTCCAGAACCACTTGCAGAACCACTTGTACAGCTTGTGGCTCCGGCTCCCGCGTTATCTTCACAATTAAGGCCCCTTGTGGACACGATTATTGCCAGGGGTGCATCGCGGATCTCTTTAAGAGTGCAATGACCGACGAAACTCTCATGCCTCCGAGATGCTGTGGAACGGAGATCCCTATACCTATGGTCGAGCGCCTTCTCGGTTCCGACGTCATTGTTCAATTCAAAGAAAAGATGGGGGAATTCAGCACCAAGAATCGCCTATATTGTCCGATAGCAACTTGCTCTGCGTTTATCGGCGAAGCCTCGAGCATCGAAGGAGACCTGGTGAACTGTCCGAAATGCGGGGCCGAAGTCTGCGCCTATTGCAAGACAGTCAGCCATTCAATATCCGAACGATGCAGCGACGACAACGATTCGGCATTTAAACTCGTGCTGGAGCTTGGGGAGAGCGAAGGTTGGCGGCGATGTGGGGGATGTCGTCGTCTCGTAGAACTTGATTACGGATGGTGCGTCTATATCAAGTTCACTACCTTACCGAGACATCTTCCCAGCTCTCATGCTGTCAATCACAGTTTTCATATGACCGTAAGCATTACCTGCAAGTTTGATTCCGAATATAAAACATTCTTCCTCACTGTATTCTCTAGTGTTTATGCAAACACAAATTCTGCTATGTCTGCGGTACGGAATGTAAGTGTGTTTTCCCACATCGCTCGTACGTAATTAACCTTCGGGAATCCCACAGGGAAAAATTGTGCTTGTCCGCAATGGGATGAGGACCGACTGCTAACGGCAGCGAGGGAGCGCGTTCAAGCGGAAACGTGATTCCAGAAATTCCCGAAGAGCGTGTCTGAGCGATTGCGGGTTCAGTAGACCATTGTGACATAATTCCCCAATGGTCAAACAAAAAAAAAGTGATTGGTTGCACACAAACCACATACTGACCGGGTGAATTCGTTGCTTCCCGACAGGCAGGGGGGGATTTCGCGTAGAGGTTGGCCGCCACGGATTAAAATTAAAACTTTGTTTTGCCGCGTGCGGCTATAGGTACCAAGGCAACATGGTAATGCGGAGCAGCACCATTGTCAGGAAAGAGTACAGCAGGTCCAAACCGGTGCCAGTATGGTGAATTCGATGGTCAATGAGTGAACTGCATCAAGTGACTTCATGTTGACGCTGTCAGTTTCCCCCGTCCTTACCATGGCATTTCGGGTTTGCGGTTAAAGAACACACAGAGAGGCCATGGGCGTAGCATGTGGAGGCGAGCATCAGCAATCATTATGGGATGGATTGCAGCGATGAAGGGCGGCCTCTCATGTCTGCGGAGTGACGACAAGAAGGGTTTCAGTTTGGGATATGTGGTACCAAGGTGTATTGCAAAAGCGCGCTGGGGCGGGTGGCGCGGAAAGTGTGGTTTTTTCTTTTCCAAACCCCGCACGCCCACAAGCTTGCAAGGAACGCAAAATTTGGGCCCGAGATCGCGACGGGAGCAGACTTTTGCAGGTTGGAGTTTCTATTTGAGTCGTGGAACGATAGCATTAGGCATTCATACTTCACCAGTCGTGTATGAACCGTTGCTGATGCTGTTTCTTGGCCAAATCGAGGACAGGGCGGCAATTGAGTTCGCGGTAAACAGTTTTAGCTCCGTTTTACATTCCCTCATGAGGTTCGGCAGATTGTTTTTCTCGTGTGATACCTGTCAGGTGCGAAGAAAGTGGGGGTCCATACCTGGAGTGCATAATAACATCATAGCTATCAATCGTTTTGGCTCAGCCAATTCGATCACATATACCCCCAGAACAAAAGCCCCGAGCGGGAATAGCCCGGTGTTTTCGGTAGTCTAAGTCCTTTGCCTATGTATATGTCGGGTTGTTGGGTTTGGGTGAATGACTACCTTGAGTAGCCAATGCAAAGCGTCATGAAATATTCAAAAGAACGAACTATAGCAACAGAACGCCGATATCGTGATTGATCTCAAAAATGATCTCCCCAGTTATGTAAGAACTTTCGGAGGACTCAATTGGCATGAGATTTCAGAGAACAGATTCGCGAAGGCTAGCCTCGATTCGTCGCGTGTGCGATTGCCACAAGTTGGTACTATGAATTAGTGAAGGCCCGAAGCATTGGACACCTGACACATAGGTTCGGAACAATAGCGGCAAACCTCCTCAGAAGCAAAGGTGAATCCTGAGGCTGAAAATTTGGTTTGTTGGCGCGGAGAACCAACGACAATTGTTGAGCGCTTAGAATTCGGCAATCACCCCGTTCCCTCGCCAACGTGATAATTTTGGCCAGTGTTGCTTGAGTTGCCTCTTTCCAATTCCATTATTCCACGCCAGTGCTGCTGACGGTCACGTGAGTCAGGCCAAAAGAAGACATCCTTTGCTTCATTCCCATCTTCGCCAACAAGTTTTGGTTTCTTCTTTGCATTTGCATAAATATCAAAACCTGGGACCGTATGGGGCAAGTGTCCTCCTGTTCCACTTACTCCGCTTCCATCTTCTCACGCGCACGGGCTGCCTTATATAGACACGGCGGCAGGGCTGCGTTGCCGTTGTTGGCTCCGCGGCCAGATGGCACCGCAATATGCAATTTCCTGCCAGAACCTTGGGTGTCATCAGCGTTTCATACAACGTGCTGTTAGCGCTTTTGCACGCCAGCACTCTGCAACAGTTACCGGACCCGAGAAACTCGCCATAAATCCGACGTTGGTTCCCCTTGCCCCTCACTTGATTCCCGCGCGTTTTCTCAAGTGATCACAACAGCACCTTGATACGAGGCCAAGATTCGACATGAGCACTGCAGCGGCAATAATCGCTCGCCATTCGCTCTCCGTCCTGGGGCTTGCATTCGTGGACTCCCATACTCTGCGAATAGCGCTGTGCGCTGTCATACTTGCCCTTGATGCCCACACGTATCAAGTTCTTTGTAATTCGCAACACGAGCTCGCGCATGGCTATATCCTCGGATGCGCCATATTTTCTGGGACCATATTCACGCCGTATTTCCTCGCTCTCACTCCGAGCCCTCGAAAGACCTTTCGTTGGAAAAACTCAGCAGATCCCCAAACGAAATACCAAAAATTGCGTTGGTCTATACGGGTGCATTCCTCCACTAGGCTGATTGGTTTAGAAAACCAAGCGCCTAAAATCCCTGATGCACCGTCACTCTCCCGGGGGAAATTCGTCGCCCAACGGCTCAGACATGTTATACTAGGGGCTTTGGTGGTCATAGCGGCGTGGTTCCCTATAATTTGGTTCGACCTCCTTGACTTCATCCATCCCGCCAACGGAAGACTTCCCGACCTCACACAAGAAGCCCTTCGGCGGTTGTGGACCACAATCCTTTGCCTGTACACCGCCATTTTTCTGATCAATACGCCTTATGAAATATCGTCGATATTTTCTGTCGTTACTAGGCTGACAGAGCCCAAGGATTGGCCTCCTTTCTTCGGGCCTATCTTCGCCGGAACAACGTTGGCAAAATGTTGGGGGTGAGTGATTCAGCGGTGGACGCATATGTGTCACAAATTGCTCATTGTTCATTTTCGCACTCTCGAACAGTGTTGTGTGGCACCAGACTTTTAGAGCTGTACGTATGGAGGTCTCACATATCTGCATGAAGGGGTGGGCGAATGACACACCCTATGACTACAGTCTTTCAGCGCATACGGTGATTTCGTAGCGCAGATGTTTGGGGCACCCGAGGGTTCTCAGATTTGGTGGTGCATAAAAGTGATAATCGCATTTGCCCTATCGGCTTGGGTGCACGCCGGAGGCGACTATGTAATGTCCAAGGGACGTGTTTGGTGGTCGCCGCAATTTTTCATGGCGCAGCCTTTCGCTCTCATCCTTGAGGCAGCGGTCATTCGCGTGGCGGACCGTTATAGGTTTCGACGACGATTCCCGATCACATCTACAATAATCGGATATGTTTGGGTGTTTGGTTGGTTCTCGCTAACATACCCTGACTTCATTCACGAAATGTGGATAGAGGACTTTGTTTCGCCTTTTCGCCGCGCAACACCAGGCCCCACATCCTTATTCTAATATTTTACAACCGGGAGTTTGTATTGACCGCCACGGATACAACATAAACATTTCTCAGAATTTCAGGTTTTCGGTTACAGTGGGCGCGATTAGCAAAGGATCGCCTATTTATTTCGCCCAGTTCTCTCGTGGCGCAACATTGGACGCTCATGTTCGTGGCAGGCCTGATTGGCGCAATGGACGCCCATAGATCACGACAACTACGATCGGATGTGCAACAGTCTTTTTGGTTCTGAGAGCTACTGCACAATGGCTGCTGGCAATGCGTGCACAAAATTGGGAGGCCAGCTTTGGACTCTTTCCCGCCTGTTTCAGCAATGCACCCAACAGACCACTCCGCGTCCAGGATCTACATTTATAACTTCCCGTGTAGGGACGTGCCGACCACACGCAAATCGCTGGCCTGGACAAGGTCATTGCTATTGGAGAAAGCGGATCACGCTTTCCGTTGATAAGAGGAATATGAATATGCATATATCTCGGCCCCACGATAACAAGCGCGACATGTCGCATGGAATATTCAGAAGAATAAACTGTAGGAAGAGATGCCCACATATCATGATTGGTCTCATAGGTGATCACTCCAGTTACGTAAGAACCTTTTGAGGGCCCGGTGGCATGTATGACCGCTTTGGAAGTCGCCCTAATGCGGAATGTGGAAAGATAATAATAGGAAGAATAGGAAGCAGGGCTGATTCGTCGCGTATGCGATTGCCACAAGATGGTACCATGAATGAGTGAGGATGCGAAGAGGGCGATGTCTGGACACCCCCTTGCATATATATGAGTTCGGTATAACCCGCGAACCTAGAAGGGTGCGGAGAGCCAACGATGATGGTTGAGCGCTTATAAATCGGCAACCACCGTTTCACCAACACAATATTAATAATCACGGGGGTCACGTGACCCCAAGATGCTTTGCGCTTCATTTCTATCTTCGCGTTTTGGTTTCTTCTTGCATATGAAATATATCGGAACCCAGGACCGTGTGGGCGACGTTCCTCCTATGCCATCTTCTCGCGCGCCCAGGCTGCCTTATATGGCACCGCTGTATGCAAATTCCTGCCGGAGCCTTGGCCCTTGGGTGTCACCAGCGTTTCATGCAACGTGCTGTTAGCCCTTTTGTAAGCCAGCACTCTGCAACAGTTACCGAACCCGAGAAACTCGCCACAAATTCGACGTTGGTTTCCCTCACCAACCACTTGATTCCCAAGCGTTTTCTCAAGTGATTCCAACAGCCCCTTGATACGAGGCCAAGATTCGACATGAGCACTGCAGCGGCAATAATCACTCGCCATTCGCTCTCCGTCCTGGGGCTTGCATTCGTGGACTCCCATACTATGCGAATAGCGTTGTGCGCTGTCATACTCGCCCTTGATGCCCACATCTATCAAGTTCTTTGTAGTTCGCACCGCGAGAACATCCATGGCTTTACCCTTGGATGTGCCATATTTTCTAGTAGTATGGTCACATCGTATTTCCTCGCTCTCACTCCGAACCCTCGAAAAACATTTCGTTGGAAAAATTCACCAGACCCTCAAACGAAATCTCAAAAATTGGGTTGGTCCATTTGGGTGCATTGCTCCCCCAGGCTGATTGGTCTAGAAAATCAAGCGGCCAAAATCCCTGATGCACCGTCACTCCCTCGATTAAAATTCGTCGTCCGACAGCTCAAACATATCATACTAGGGGCAATGGTTGGCGTGGCAGCGTGGTTCCCCGTATTTTGGTTCAACCTCTTTGACTTCATTCTCCCGGCCGACGGAAGACTTCCCGATCTCACGCAAGAGGCCATTCGACGGTTGTGGTCCACAATCCTTTGCCTCTACACCACCTTCTATATGCTGAACACGCATTATGAAATATCGTCGATATTTTTCGTCGTTACTGGGCTGACAGAGCCCGAAGATTGGCCCCCTTACTCCGGGCCTATCTTCGCCGGAACAACGTTGGCAAAATGTTGGGGGTGAGTGATTCAGCGACGGAATCATATGTGTCACAAATCGCTCACCGCTCATTTTGGCACTCTCGAACAGTGTTGTGTGGCACCAGACTTTTAGAGCTGTACGTATGGAGGTCTCACATATCTGCATAAAGAGGGCGAGCGAAATGACACACACCCTATGACTACAGCCTTTCAGCGCGTACGGTGATTTTGTAGCGCAGATGGTCGGCGCACCCCAGGGTTCTCAGATTTGGTGGTGCATAAAAATGATAATCGCATTTGCCCTATCCGCTTGGGTGCACGCCGGAGGCGATTATGTGATGTCCAAGGGACGCGTTTGGTGGTCGCCGCAATTCTTCATGACGCAGCCTTTCGCTCTCATCCTTGAGGCAGCGGTCATTCGCGTGGCGGACCGGTATAGGTTTCGACGGCGATTCCCGATCATATCTACAATAATCGGATATGTTTGGGTGTTTGGTTGGTTCTCGCTGACATACCCTGATTTCGTTCACGAAATGTGGATAAAGGACTCTCTTTCACCTTTTCGTCACGCAACACCAGGTCCCACCTCCGGATTCTAAAATTTTCAAATCGGGAATGGATAGATTCCTGCCTGCCTAGTTTGTATTGACCAATACGGATGCAACTTTCGGAAGCTAGAATATACGGTTCCTCCTGCAGCGATTGCAGACTCGCGTATAGCACTCGTTGCATCGAAACAAGTACTGAGGTAACTGATGGCGGCACCATGCGCATCTGCCTCCGCCGTCATCAAAACGAAACCCGTACACATGTTGACAGTCGTGGTGCACTCGCAATCGCTCAGCCGTTTGTCGGACACGCGCTTCGCGGATTTCTGGAATCGCAAAATGATACCTTTCTGCTTGAACGCGCTCCCTCGCTGCCGTTAACAGTCGGTCCTCATCCCATTGCGGACAACCACAATTCTTCCCTGAAACCCACAAGATTAACTACGCGCGAGGCACGAAGGAAGACGCACTTACATTCCGTGCCGCAGACATAGCAGAACTCGTGTTTGCATAAACACTGGAGAATACAGTGAGGAATGGTTTATATTCGGAAAACTTGAAGGTGATTCTTACGGTCATATGGAAGCTGCACATTGACAGCATGAGGGCTGGTAACACGTCTCGGTCAGGTAGTGAGCTTGAGATAAGACGCACCATCCGTGATCAAGTTCTACGAGACGACGACATCCCCCACATCGCCGCCATCCTTCGCTCTCCCCAAGCTCCAGGACCAGTTTGGATGCCGGGTCCTTGTCGTCGCTGCATGGTTCTAATATCGAATGGCCGACTGTCTTGCAATAGGCGCAGACAGCGATCCCGCATTTCGGGCAGAACACCCGCCTTCCTTTGATGCTCGAGGCTTCGCCGATAAACGCAGAGCAAGTTGCCATCGGACAATATAAGCGATTCTTGGTGCTGAATTCCCTCATCTTCTCAGTGAATTGAACAACGTCGTCGTCGCCGAGTAGGCGCTCGACCGTAGGTAGCGGGATCTCCGTTCTGCAGCATCTTGGAGGCATAAGAGTTTCATCGGTCATTGCGCTCTTGAAGAGATCCACTATGCACTCTTGGCAATAAGCATGCCCACACGGGGCCTTGACTGTGAAGGGAAGGCGGAATCCAGAGCTACAAGCCGTGCAAGTTGTTCTGGAGGTGAGCCAGTCAGTGCATACTTTGATATGAGAGGACAAGCTGTGGCGGCGCACGTGACGGACAATGACGGCCCTACCTTCGTAGGAGAGTTTTGCGCGCTGTGGCTAGAGGACGGTATAGCGCTCATGGATGGCTCTAGAAAATAATTGTTAGACTCCAATATCGTGACGGGGGCCTGGGAGCTCGCCTGATGCGGGTACGGATTGCTCGGATCCTTCCGGCGACTGAACGCCTGAGCCCACGCCGCGATGGCCAGAGGACGGCGCAGCCGTAGCGCTGGTGAACGGCTCTAGAGAACAAAGATGTCAGACTTCATAAATCATAGTGGTCGGGGGGACCCAGGAGCTTGCCCCACGCGTATACAGAACGCTCGAACCCAGCGTGTACTGGCGATTGTACACCTGAATTTATGCCGCTGTTCTGTTCACTGGAACTCTGCGACCCTACTCTAGAATGCCGCTCGTGATCGTGCACCACCCTCATCGCGTCCTCCACTACCCCGTCCAGGGCCTCGCCGTATAGACCCCCTGCACGCTCTAAGCTCTGAGCCAGGCGGCGATCACGCATCACCTGCATATCTGCTGCAAGGAGAGCCTCTTGGAGTGTTATGGCGAATTCATCGTCAGCAGGGGGCCAAACCTGGTCTTTCCGTGCATCGGTCAGGGTTTGGACATCTTGCAGTTGAAGCTGAGCGACGAGAAGAAGCAACGAATCCGTGGACGACCTTCGGGAGAGAGACATTTTAGAGACCAAAGAACAGCGAACAGCTTTATATATCCATTTTAATATCATCATGTGCATTGTTCCTGATCAGCGCGCGCCAATATGTGGAGTGTTGCTCCATTACGGACAGCGAAACGACCTGCATGCTCCGGGTTTATAGAAGAGCTTGATAACGCGGCAAGGATTCGGTAGCGTCCGGCACATATGTGCGTGGTGTCGATCTATCGATACGTCCGCTACAGAGTGTGCATAAGTTCTGCGCTTTAGTTTTCGGAAACTTGAAGCAGGAGGGCAGACGCAGACCTCGCAGCAGCTGTGATCGAGCATGTGTACACATGCAGAGAGAGGAAGGACGCCCTTAGAGACTAAATTGCAGCATATGGACTGATATTGGGGGGCCAAAGTAGCTGCCAGCCGGAACAAGCATGGTGAAGTTCCTGGCACGTTGGCATTTGTGTGCATGGAATCATCGAGAGCATGGCGCAATAAGCTCTGGTGACCTAGATTGATCATAATGAGAGCGAAGTCATCAACCGTCCGACTGCCCTTACATTTACCATCAACTATTGCGCCTTAGGTGTTGTGTGGGCTTGTTTGCGTCGTTCCTGCGAGCCGAACAGCCAAGACGTTCTTCGTCGCTTGATGACCCCACCCCCACCCAAATATCAGTGGGCTCGCCTGCAACTGCTGTGGAATCTTTCACGAGCACGTTCTCTCCAACACTTCGACCTCGTGGCTCTGCAATAACCACAAACACCTTAAATCATACACCCCCCGTTGCCACATGTCGAGCGAACCTCGCCTTGTGGCATGTTAATTGTATCACCCCCCAGTTTGTGAAACATCGGAACATTAATTCGCTCAGGCTCTGAGGCTACATGGCGTGCAGATCACCAGCGTTCTCATTGCTAGATTTATCTCCGAGAATGAACCCCCCTCTACCGCTTGCTTTGCCCATTGACCTTACCATCGCATTCCCTGACCAGCCCACTAGCCTCGGGAATCCCTGGAAGACACTCTGCGCCTGGCCATTAGTAGTGATGTCATCGCTGCCTACCACATGGCGAAATGTTGCCTATTCCAGCCTCACGCATGTATTGGCTCGAAATCACATCATGCAGGGGTAGTACCGTTCGGCCTTTTGGAATTGTCGGGAATAAATATTAAAGGGCGCCTCAAGAACTGCCTTTGATCACCCGCTCAACATTGTTGCTGACGCTGCCAGATGAAATCATATGCTGACTTGATACGTCGCATTGTCCTGGAACAATGCAGGAACAACCTATCACGTGGAATCTGGATCCAGTCCTCATCACTTGGTTCAAGCCATTTTTCGCAACTCGTGAAGTCGGAAGGTCGAATCTGAACATCTCTGGGTGCAATCATTCTCAGAACACCAATTAATACTGGACGGCAACTTCAGAAGACAATGGTATGAGATGATATGATGGAAGCCGCCTCATTTTAATGATCGCTCTGCTACTGATTGTAGAAGCTCCGCCTCCTGGACGCGTATTACATTAGCCTAACTGGAAATGCTCCTCGTTCCGCAGCATGCCGACTTCACATGACAAATGATTCATCACAGTCCCGCGAAAGATGTGAATGTGGCGAAAGCGCAAAGCTGGGGACACTTACCATCTCCGATACGCTCGCCCATTCACATGGTTTGCTCTCCGAAGACGCCATGAACAGGGGTGAACGTGTAGCCATCTGAGATGAATAGGGTCTTGCACTTCGACTCCTGGAAGTGTAATTCAGTGATCCATCGTTATTCTGGCGATGTACGCTGCAGCTGCGATATAGAACAGTGGTAAGAAACGAGAAGAAAATGATGGTACGATTCGTCTGCATGCTAGAATAATAAAAACCACAAATGCATGGTAAAGATGTGGACGAAAATGATGATAAATCCTCCGGTTGAGACAAGTCCTTCCTGACAACGCCACGGCTGCCAACAAAACATACGAAACAAAACAACAAAAAGGTGATATCGAGCATTTCCTCACTACTCGGCTCCTTCAAGAGCCTTGACAATTGCAAAGGCGGCGCCGGCAGCTGCGCCGCCAACGCACAAAGTGCTCACAGCACCCCATAGGTACCCAGTGAACCCTCCCGCAGCACCAGTAACGTGTTGCTTTACCGCGCCAAATATCAGGAGTACGATTCCTGTTACAATCTAAATCCGAAGGGATTGGTATGAGAACCAGGATTCAGAAACGGCGAAAGAGTTGATAGGAATAGATGCCAGTGGGAAGGGGAGCGATGGGATAGCTTACGCAAGAATAAACGAGAGCCGTCGTAGCTTGGTCGATGAAAAAGTAGGGCATGAGAGGTACAAGGCCACCGATGAGATACCCCATGCCAATGGTGAAGGCGGAAACGTACATCCTAGCGTTCGGGACCTCCTCTGATCCGAAATGAGTCGTGGCAGCTCGGGCGGTGAACTGAGCGGGGAGAATGCTTGCCTAATCCTTGTCCAAATTTGAGCAAGAAGGCGGTCAACCCAACGTCTTCGCTCCAACGCAGGCCGCTCTCGTTGTCGTTTTTCGCTTCCCTACGCCAGAGTTGGAACCATGGCACAGGGGTCGGCGCCGCGAGCGTCTGATGCTCTTCGGCCGCGACTTGCTCATCTTCCAGGAGTAGGAGGGAATCTGCAACCTGCCTGCTGAGCTTCTCCTCGACACCAACTGGGCCCAGAACAGCATGAACCTCGCGCTCCATCTCTCCAGCGCAACTCCGCTTAACGCGGAGGCGAGTCTCCTTGCGCAAGTATCGGAAGTGATCACGTTCGGCCTGCGACGCCACTAGGGATCCGCGGAAAGAAAAAACCTCGTCAGACTCTGAAAAAAAAGCCAACTTGCAGAGTACAGATTGCGTGGAGTAGAGACTCACAGAAGCCACCAATTCCCATGGATATGGCACCAGCGATTAGTTCAGCGACGCCGCCAAGAACTACAATGCGCGAGCTACCAATGGAGGACAGACCAGCGGTCAGAGCGAAGGGGACCGTAAGACCATCCGAGAGACCGATGATGCTGTGGCGGGTGACAAGCAACGAGGGTCAGCAATAGCTTTTCCAGACGAACATCCGAACATACATGTCTCGGACCACGTCGGGGTCAATTAGAGTGCGTTCATCTTCGCTTCGCAGTGTTCTGCAACAAACATCCCTCGGCATCGAATGGCGATCGCATTTTGCGGCCAAAGGTGTCACGTCGCTTTCGGCGGCCGTCAGCGCCCAGAGTGGCTCAGACGCTGGGTTGACTGTGCGACGGTTCAGTTTGACCGAAGGCGCTGAAGACCCGTTGATGGCGTTCTGTCCATTGGGTACTGAGCTTGGTGCAGCCATGGTGGTTTTTGCAAGAGCGGGGAAGTGGGAGCTGAGGCTGACAGGTCAATTCAATTGCGGCGATCAAGTACATATATGGCAGTTTTTCAACGTCGAGCAGGGACGCGTTGGGCTCTTCAAATACAATTTATGGATATTATTCTAATCAGCGCTGTGCTCTAAAATTTGAATACCTAAGGGTGCGCTGTAGTGAGCAAGCGACCTATAGTCTACAAGTAAAAAATTACACACTTGTTGTTCGGTATATCCGAGTTCCTTCAGGATGCCGCCTAATGCGCCTTGATTCATGCCCTGTTTCTCTCCCCCAATAGCTTTCACTTGGCCGGGAGGGCCTGGGAATACTCTTGTCAGACCACGCAGAATTACCATTAATCAATGCGTACCACAGATGTATATCTTCACA
>Ga0307508_10003312_pt1 | contig 16371 bp, 10 predicted proteins | sample 9_EM_MG_FD_203089 | JGI IMG/M metagenome (GOLD analysis project Ga0307508, IMG submission 203089) | Populus trichocarpa ectomycorrhiza microbial communities from riparian zone in the Pacific Northwest, United States - 9_EM | ecosystem: Host-associated > Plants > Roots > Unclassified | place...
CGGCCGTGGGCCGGAGCGGCCTCCGGAGCCGTCGCCCTACGCGGCTCCGGAGCGGTTTGCGGTCTCCCTGGGCAGCGCCGCCGGGGAGGTGCCCGATCCGCGCTCCGATCTGTATTCGCTGGGGGTTCTCCTGTTCGAGATCCTCACCGGCCGGTTGCCGCCCCGCTCCAACCACGGCCGCGGACCGCAGCCGGTGGAGACGGCCGGCGGCTGGCCGGTGCCACCGCCGCTCGCCCGCCTGGTGGGGCGACTCCTGGATCCCGACTCCGAACGGCGGCCACGGAGCGCGCGCGAGGTCCTCGCCCTGCTCGGCGCTGCCGAAGAGGAGATGCGGCGTTCGGTGCCGGGCTTCCTCTGGCAGCCCGGCTCGGCTCTCCTCGGCCGCTTCCGGCTGCTCGGCGAGCCGCTGCGCGACGATCCCCTGGAGAGGTTTCCGGCCCGCGACCTGAGCGCCGGCTGCCGGGTGAGCCTGGTGACCCTCGCCCCGGGCCTTGCCGCCGAGCCCGAGCTGGCGGCGTTCTTCCGCGGCCAGGGCGCCGTCGTCTCGGCGCTCCAACAGGAGAATCTGCTCCGCGTGCTGGCCCTCGGCGAGAGTGAGGACGGCCGTCCGTTCCTCGTCGAGGAGGATGTGCGCGGCATACCGCTCTCCTGGCTGACCGGCGCCGGCACGCTCTTCGATCTGCCGCGTGCCTGCCGGCTCCTCGCCGGCGCAAGCCGTGGTCTGGAGGCCCTGCACGGCCACGGTCTCGTGCATGGCCGCCTGCGGCCGGAGTCGATTCTGCTCGTCGACACGTCGTTCGGCGAGCGGCCTGTCCTCCGGCATACCTGGGAGCGCGCGGTCCGGGAGGCCGTCGCGGCCTTCCGCGGCGACGGTCCGGCAGCGCCCGTGCCTCCTGTTCCGGCTTTCCTGGCGCCCGAGGTGCTGGCCGGGCCCGGCGAAGATCCGGCCGGCCGGACCGACCTCTATGGCCTCGGCGTGCTGGCCTGGGAGATGATCGCGCGCCGTCCGCTGTTCCTCGGCGAGACTCCGTTCGAGGTGCTGCGCCGCCACGCCACCGAGGCCGCACCGGCGCTCTCCGTGGCCTGTCCGGGGATCCCCGCCGCTGTCGAGGCCCTGGTGGCGAGCCTGCTGGAAAAAAATCCGGCGCTCCGCCCGGAGGCCGGCGCGGCAGCCGCGGCGTGGGAGCGGCTGGTGGAGGAGACCGCGGCGCCGGAGCGCGCTCTGTCGCCCTCCCGTGCCGGTCTGCTGAGCGCGCCGAACGCGTCGCGCGGTGCCTTCAGCGCCGGCAGCATCATCGCCGGCCGCTTCCGCATCGAGCGGCGGCTCGGCGGCGGCGGGCTCGGCCAGGTTTTCGCGGTGACCGATCTGGACGATGGTGGCCGCTGGGCTTTGAAGCTGCTGCACCGGGAACGTCTCGCCGCGCTGCCCGCGCAGCGGTTCTTCCGCGCCATGGAGCCACTGATCCGCCTGCGTCACCCCGGCCTCGTGGGCGTCCGCGAAGCCGGCGAAGCGGAGGACGGCTCGCCGTTCCTCATCCTCGAAGCGGTAGAGGGGCCCGATCTGCTCGAGCTGAGCATGCCGATCTCGCTCGAAACGATCTGTACTCTCGCCCGCGAGCTCGCCGACGCCCTGAGCGCCGTGCACGCCGCCGCAGCCATCCATGGCGACCTGAAGCCACGGCATGCCCGCCTCGCGGTGGCTCCGCAGGGAGACCGGCGGCGCTGGCGGCTCCTCGACGCGGGCCTCGCCACGGCCCTCGCCGGTCTGGTGCCGGGCGCCCAGGCCGGCACGCCGGGCTATCTCGCGCCCGAGCGGGCGCGCGGCGACGCGGAGGCGGACCCGCGCTCCGATCTCTACTCGCTCGGCGCCATCCTCCACGAGCTCATCTCCGGCCGCCTGCCCGACGGCAGCCGCCGCGCGGTGCCGCCGCGCCGCGCCGGTTTCCGTATTCCGGAGCGTCTCGAGCTCCTGGTGCTCCGCCTGATCGAGACCGATCCGCGATTGCGGCCGGGGAGCGCGCGGGAGGTCGTCGACGAGCTGGCAGCGATCGAGGCCGAGCTGCGCACCGAGAGGGCGGACGACACCATCGTGCTGGGCTTCCCCCGGCTCACGCCGCCGCCGGACGATCCGCCGGCCGCGCGTTTTCTCGCTGCGCGCGCGCTCCACCGGCAGAAGAGCGACGAGCAGGCCGCGCACGGCTACCGTGCGGCCCTCCTGGGCGATCCTGAAAATCCGTTCCTGCGCGCCTTTCTCGGCCGCACCCTGGCGCGCCAGGGCCGCTGGAGCGCCGCCGTCTCCGCCTACCGGGACGCGCTGCGCATCGATCCCGACCTGGGTCCCGTCTACGGCCGGCTTCACGAGGCGCTCGGCATCCTCGGCGACGGCAGCGCGGCGCGGGAAGTCCGCGCGGCCGGGCACTCCGCCTGGTGGCGTCTGGCCCAGCCGGTGCACCGCTGCATCGACGGCCACCAGGCGACGGTCGCCGCCGTCGCCTTTTCCGCCGACAGTGCGTGGCTGGCGAGCGCCGGAGCGGACGGTGCGCGGCTGTGGAACGTGCGCACCGGCGAACCGGGTCCGCTGCTCTCCGGCCAGGGCGGCTGCCACGCCGTCGCGTTCTCTCCCCGCGATCCGGTTGCCGCGATCGTTGCGAGCGGCGGCAAGGACGGCACGGTCCGTCTGTGGGAAATGCCGTCGGGCGCGCTGCGGGCGGTGCTCTCCGGCCACCAGGCGGCCGTGCGGGCGATCGCTTTTTCCCGCGATGGGCGGTGCCTGGCGAGCGGCGCCGCCGACGGGGAAGTGCGGGTGTGGAGGCCCCAGGACGGCCAGGAGCTGGCGGTTTACCGTTTCCGCAGCCCGGTCAACGCGCTCGAGTTTTACGCCGGAGAGGACAGCGGAGCCGAGGGCGCGCTCGTGTTCGGCGGCGGAGCGGGGGAGCTGGAGATCCTGGACCTGGGAGAGGCGAAGCCGCGGCTCAGCCTGCGCGCCCATGGCGAGGCGGTCACCGCGGTCGCCGTGTCGCGGGACGGCGGGCTCCTCGCGACCGGCAGCATCGACCGCACGGTCAAGCTCTGGGACGCCGCCACCGGCGAGCTCGTGACCACCCTGCGCGGCCATACCGAAGCCGTCTCCGCCGTCATCTTCCTCCCCGGCGACCTCCAACTGGCGAGCGCCGGGTTCGACGCCACCGTGCGCTTCTGGGATCTGTTCGAAGAGAAGCTGCGCGACACCTTCCCGGCCGCGGCCGGCTTTCTCACCTCGCTGGCCGTCGCCCCCGACGGCTCCGCGCTCGCCGCGGGAACGGACCTGCCAAGGATCGAGCTCTGGCTGGAGGGGAAGAGCTAGGCGATCTTCTCACCCCGGTACACCGTCACCGGCGAGCCGTCGGCCAAAAACGCCGAGCTGGGCTGCGCCGCGAGCGCCGGCGCGAAGCACGCTCCATAGAGAGCGGTGGCGTCGCACTCCAGGCTCGCCGCCTCAGCCTGCCACACCCGCCAGCGCGGATGCTCGACCCGGTACTCCACTGTGCCGCCGCCACGCAAGCGTGAATAGCCCCAGTAGTGCTCGGTGATGAACTCCTCCTCCGAGCCGGGCGCCGCTTCCTCTGCCGCGCCGGCCGGCACCGCGCGCAAACGGTTCCAGGCGCCGCGGTGCCGCCACAGGTACTCCGCGTGCGCCGGGCGCTCGACGCCTGCCGGGAGATCGTGGCGCATCGGCAACGCCACGTACTTCTCGCCATAGAGCAGGCGCGCGGTGGCCGCGATGGCGATCCGCGGCACGATCTCCTTGATGAACACGACGCCGCGCCGCACGCCGTCCGCGGCCTGCCGGCGCACATAGAAGCGCAGGTTCACCTCCTCGAAGTCGCGATGCCAGGGAATGGCGATCCCCAGCACCCGCGTGTCGAGGAACAGGAAACCCACGACGCTGACGAACGTCCTGCCCCGCCACGCATCGAGCTCCGTGCCCGCCGGCACGAACGGCGCCAGCACCGCCGGCTCGACCAGGTAGTTGAGCATCGCGAGATAGCGCCACTCCGCGGTGAGGAAAGATTTGCGCTGGGTCATGGGCAGGGGGAGTATGTCACCGCCGCGTTTCGCCCCGCGCCTCGACGATCAGCCGCACACCGTCGCGGGCGCGCAGGGTAATCCCCGGCAACGGGGCGACGGGGTGTCCCGAAATGAGGCGCAGCCGGAAGCGGCGCATCACCAGCGCCGTGATCACCAGCGCCTCGGTCATCGCGAAATGGCCGCCGATGCAGTAGCGCGGTCCGGCGCCGAACGGCACCCAGGCGAGGAGAGGCCGGCCGGCCGAACGCTCCGGCGTGAAGCGGTCCGGATCGAAACGCTCCGGATCGTCCCAGAAACCCGGATGGCGATGCGTCACCCACGGGCTCACCACCACCGTCGAGCCGGCCGGAATGCGGAAACCGCCGATCGCGTCCTCCTCGATCGCCCGGCGCTCGATCGCCCAGATCGGCGGATAGAGCCGCATCGCCTCGCGGATCACCCGCTCGGTGAACGGCAACGCGGTCAGGTCTTCCGAATTGGGCACCCGGTCGCCGAGAACGGCGTCGACCTCGGCGCTCAAGCGCTCCGCGGCCTCGGGATGGCGGGCGAGGAGGTAGAGCGTCCAGGTGAGCGCGTTCGCGGTCGTCTCGTGGCCGGCGAGGAGAAGGGTGATCGTTTCATTGCGGAGCTGTGTGTCGTCCATCCCGCGGCCCGCCTCGTCGCGCTCGCGGAGCAGGATCGACAAGAGATCCGGCATCTCCGTCCTCTCCGCCTTCTCCAGATGTCGCCGCCGCTCGGTCAAAATACGAGAGACGACCTGATCGATCGTCGCCCTGGCGGCGCGGAACCGCCGGTTCGCCGGCGTCGGTATGGCGAGCGGGATGTCCACGATGCGTTGCAGCCGGCGGTAGGTATGAGCGAGCATCACCTCCATCGCATGCTCCACCGCGTCGGCGTCGGCGCTCACGTCGGCGCTGAACAGCGTGCGGCCCACGATCGTGTAGGTGAGGCGCATCATCTCCGACGCGGCGTCGAACGGCACGCCGGTAGCCATCCGGCACTGCCAGCGCGACAGCATCGCCTCCGTCGCCTCCACCATGCGTGCCACGAAGCCTGCGACGGCCGCGGGACGGAATCCCGGTTGAATCATCCGGCGCTGGCGCTGCCAGGTCTCGCCGCTCGCGGTGAGCAGGCCGAGACCGGTCATGCCGCGGATTTTCGCCGAGCTGCGCGTGTTCTTGTCATACAGATCCGCTCGGTCCTGGAGCACCTGGCGGATCGCGTCCGGATGCGCGACGAGATGGAGCACCAGCGGACCGAGCCGGAAGCGCACCACGTCGCCGAAGCGCGCGCGGGATTCGACCAGCAGACCGAGGACGTCCCGGCGGAATGGCAGGAGATTGCCGAGCAGCGGCGCGCCGTGCGGACCCGGCGCCGTGCGCTGCTTGAGTTTCGCGGTCATGCCTGTCTCAGGTCCGAAGTCTAGCTCAGAACGCACGTGGTACCCTTGCGCATGAGCACGCAACGACGCCGATCCGTCATCTCCTTCGCGCAGCTTGCCTGGTTTTTCCTGCTGGCCTCGCAACCATTGTTGGCGCAATTGGCGCAATCCGCTCCCGGCAGCAATCCTCCCGAGGACGACCCGGGCGAAGAGCTCCTCATCCGTGGTCCGAATGCCGTGTTCAAAGTCTCGGAGCCACCCGGCTGGAACGGCGACTGGAGCGCGGCGGAGCGTTTCGGGGCCAACATGATCTTCTTCCCGGAATCGGCGGAATCCAAGAGCTTCGACATGAACATCCGGATCCGCGCCAGCGACAACCACGGCGAGGATCCGGCGCAGGATCTCGCGGTCGAGACGGAGAAGCTCAAGAAAGAGAAGCCCGGAGCACAACTCGCGGATCTCGCGGTTCGGCACCCCAAGTACGCGACCGCTGCGAAAACCTTCTTCAAACTGTCCGAGTGGTATGAGTACGTCGCCTATCTGAATCCGGGTCCGGGCGATCCGCACATCTTCTCGGTCATCATGTCCAAGAAGAGCAAGCCCGCCACAGACGCCGAGCTGGCTTCGTTCCGCCTCGTTCTCGAATCGATCACCTCTGTGGATGAGAAGGCGCCGAAGGGGGATTGAAATCCTGATTGCTGTAACCGGAAGCCACGGGCCGCCGCACGACGTTGAAACCGAAGTTGGTGGCCTGGTGGCACTGGTTGCAGCCGGCGGTGAGCGCGTCATAGGCCGCGGCGAAGGCCTGCGGGTCACGGCCCTGGATCGCTTTATCCAGCGAGCGCAGCGGCTCGTCCATGATCTTCGGAACGACCTGCGACAGGGGGAGCGGCGAATCCTTGTGCGTCGGGTGATACTGCACCACGTCGTCGAAGCCTTCGCGCGTCTCGTCGAGCTCATACGCCGCGAGCGGCCAGTTTTGCGCCTGCCCGGCATACCACAGCTTCGCATGCCGCATCTGTTGCAGGCTCATGATCTCCCCGAGCCCCGGCTCGTACCCCTTCTTGGAGCAGGCCGCGAGGAGCGCCGCAGCCAGGAGCGAGATGCAGAAAATTCTCCATTGTGCGTTCATGATGTGAACCTCGCCGGCAGTATAGACCAGGTGAGGAAGCCTCGTGACAGCATCGCCGCGACCCCCACGGCGAGGGCGTAGCCGACGAAGGCCCAAAGCCAGAGTCGCTCGGAGATTCCCGGTCCGGCGAGCGCCGTGGACGCTCTTCGGATCGGCCTGGCGAGCGCGCGGGCGATCACGGCGCCGAGGATCAGCCCCGACGCGGTCCAAATCCAGCGGCTGATGCCGGACGCCGAGACCACGACCCGCATGTCGGCCTTGAGCCAGAGCGTGTTGAGCACGAGGTACGAAAACGCCTCGGCGCTGTTGGCGAGAGCGACGAGCAGCGTCGCGATGAATCCCCAGCGGAGGCGGCCCGCCGTCCGGGCCGGGAGCCACCACCGGCCGGCGAGCGGCGCCAGGCTGATGAGAAGCAGGTTCACCGCGATGCCCGCGAACGCCACGAATCCCGCCGCACCACCGCCGTGGCGCGCCAGGCACTCCTCATTGATCGCGCCGCCCTGGCTGCCGGCGAGATACCAATGGGTGCCCGTTCGCCACGCGTCCGCTTTGCAGCCGTAGAACCAGGCCGCGGTGGCATGGCCGATCTCATGCGGCCAGACCGCCAGGTAGACCGCCGCGACGGCGAGGAAGGCGGTGACGGTGCAGCGAGTCTTCATCGCGGCATCATGACGCAGGATGCTGGCCGAAAGATCCTTACAGAGAATATAGAGACCGAGCGGCGCCGCCCTGCCACACCTTCAACACATCTTCCGTTGAGCACACCCGTCCAAGGCGCGGGAAAATCCGCGTCGTGGCGAAGGCGTGGCTCTCGGCGCTGAACGAGGCCATGGCGTCTTCCACCAGGAGCAACTGGTAGTTACGCTCCCAGGCGTCGCGCGCCGTGGACTCGACGCCGAAATTGGTTGCGATCCCTCCGAGCAGTAAGGTCTTCCGTCCCCGCCGCCGCAGCTCGAGATCGAGGTTCGTGCCGTAGAAGGCGCCCCACTGGCGCTTGACGATCACGACGTCCCCCAGCGGTGCGAGCTCTTCCATCAGCTCATCCCAGCCAGGAGATGGCGCGAAGGGCGACTTTTCATCGACGTCGGTTTTGACCGCGTTGGCAAAATCCGCCGGAAAGGAGACGTGGACCATCACCACGAGCGCACCCCGCTCGCGCGCCGCCGTGGCCAGGCGGACCCCGTTGCGGACGACGTCAGCGGCGGACCGCGGCTCGCAGGGGCGCGCCACGATTCCGCGTTGCAGGTCGATGAGGACGAGGGCCGTCGTTCGCGGGTCGAGATCGGGCAGGGGCGTGTCAGCACGGGGTTTCTCCTTGCTCAAGAGGATGGTTGGTAACGTTTTCTGTAATTCCAGCGCTGCGATTCCGTAAAGATTATTTCACCAACCTTAAATTCGATCAATACCGGCTCGGTCGGGCTCCTCTGCGGTACCAGATCTAGTAGACGCATGTTCATGCCATCAACGTCTGAGCCTTTGGAGGAGATCTGATGCGCTTCAGTGTAAGCCGAGGAGTCCTTGCTTTCGTGTTCCTGATGGGAACATCCCTTGCCCCGCCCGACCTGTGGGCCCAGAGCTGCGGAGTGGAGCGCTGGTCCGTCAAGACGGGGACGGATGCGGATGTCGGCCTCGTCAACGTCAATTCAACCACAGCGAACACCATCCTCACCATGCGCGGCTGGACCGCTCCCAACCCGATTCCCGCCAACAACCGCGTTTCACCTTTTGAGACGACCGTCTGGGTGCTCAATGCCACGCTCACCCAGTACAAGCTCGAGAGCGATTCAGACTATCACTTGGTTTTGTCGGATGCTTCCGGTAATACCCTGATTGCGGAGATTCCCCTGCCGAGCTGCGTTGGCTCCGGCAGCCCCTTCCTGTCCAAGATTACCAGCGCGCGGAACACATTCAACGGCAAATTCACCCCGACCGGCAGTTTCCAGACCGCCAACATCCCGGTGCAGATCACCGGCGTGGGCATGTTCGACTTCCTGCACGGCCAGACCGGCGTGGCGCCGAACGGAATCGAGCTGCACCCCGTGCTGAGCATCGTGTTCAATCCCTCCACCAGTCCGGACTTCGCGATCTCGGCGTCGCCAACGTCGGTGTCGGTCGTGCAGGGAGGCTCGGGGACCACCACGGTGTCGACCACGGTCTCGGGCGGCTTCAACTCCGCGGTCGCGCTCTCCGCCTCCGGCTTGCCCTCCGGCGCCACGGCGACCTTCAGTCCCACCTCGATCGCCGCGCCCGGCTCGGGCTCGTCGACGCTCACTCTCCGTCCCGGGACCGCCGCCGCCGGCACCTATACGGTCACCATCACCGGCACGGGAGGCGGCAAAACGCATACGACGACGGTTGCGTTCACCGTCACGACAAGTCCAACGCCCGACTTCGCGCTCTCCGTCTCGCCGACCTTGGTGTCGACCGCGTCCGGCAGCGCCTCGACCGCGACGGCTTCCACCACCGTGAGCGGCGGCTTCAATGCGGCGGTCGCGCTCTCCGTCTCCGGGACTCCCACGGGCGCCACGGCGACGTTCAGCCCCACCTCGATCGCGGCGCCGGGCTCGGGCTCGTCGACGCTCATCCTGACGACCGGCACGGCGGCCGCCGGGACGTACAACCTCACGATCACCGGCACGGGCGGCGGCAAGACGCACACCGCGGCGCTCACCTGGACCATCACTTCCGGCGGCGGCGGCACGCAGGTCCTTGTCAATCCGGGCTTCGAGTCCGGAAACGTGACCTGGGTGGGGAGCAGCGGCGTGATCAACACCTCGGCGTCGGAGGCGGCGCACAGCGGCTCGTGGAAGGCGTGGCTCGACGGCTATGGCACGACGCACACCGACACGCTGTACCAGCAGATCGCGATCTTCTCGTCGCACACCTCCGCGACCCTCACCTTCTGGCTCCACATCGACACCGCCGAGACCTCGACCACGACCGCGTTCGACACCTTGCAGGTGCAGGTCCGGAATTCCTCTGGTACCGTTCTCCAGACGCTGGCCACCTACTCCAACCTCAACGCGAACACGGGGTATGCTCAGAAGTCGTTCGATCTCTCGGCGTACATCGGGCAGACCATCCGGGTCTACCTGGTCGGCACCGAGGACTCCACTCTGCAAACATCGTTCGTCGTCGACGACTTTGCTCTCAACGTCCAGTAGCCCAGGGGAATCGAGGAGAACCATGAACAGAGCATTCACTCTCACAATGTTGGCTCTCACCTTGGCGGGCGCCGCAAACGCCGCCGAGCAGCCCCAGGCGCAGGCGAAACCCGCGCCAGCCATCCTGGAGGGGGCCCCCAAGGGCACGGTCGCCTTCGACGACGACGGCGGCCGGGCGCAGATGATCCCCCGCAAAGAAGTCCCCGGCCGCGAGGCCACCTATCACGGCGGGCCGGTGGTCTCCCATGGCACCGTGCAGGCCGTGTTTCTGGGCAGCGGCTGGCACGACAGGGCGAACCGTGCGAAGGAATCGACGGTGCTGGATGCCCTCAAGTCCGGGGCCGGAGCGGAGGCCGCGGCGCTTCTCGGCAAACACGGTGTCAGGGCCTGGGAACCGGCCGGTCTCGCGCTCGAAGATCCCGCCGGCGATCCCTTGAACGGCAACCGGATCTCCGATCTCGAGATCCAGATCCGTCTCGACAACATGCTCGGCCAGAGCCCGGTTGACAGAGACGCCGTCTACCTGGTCTTCCTGGCGCCCGATCTCCAATCGTCGCTCGGCTCGCGGTTGTCCGAGCGGGACTTCGCGGCCTACCACAACCACGTCCATTCCGCGGGTGGGGTCATCCACTATGTCGTGGTGCCCTACGACAGCGAGCCGTCGCGCTGGCTTGCGGCTGCCCGGCAGAGCCTGACGCAGGCGCTGATCAATCCTGAGGGGAACGGCTGGTACTGATCAGTACTGATCAGCTTTTCGATCCGGCGCTCCGAGCGGTCTCAGGGCCGCTCGGAGCGCTTTACGCGTCTCCGCCGTTGGCGATCAATCTGTAGAGAACCGTGGGATCGACCGGCTTGGTGAAGTGATAATCGAATCCGGCGTAGCGGGCCCGGCGGCGGTCCTCTTCCTGTCCATAGCCCGTCAACGCCACCAGGAGCGCGTGGGACAAGCGGGCCTCCTCGCGCAATCGTCTGGCGACCTCGTAGCCGTCGAGCCCCGGCAATCCAATATCGAGCAGCACGATCTCCGGCTCGAACGAGCGGGCGGTTTCGAGCGCCGCCGGTCCATCGTGCGCGACTTCGACCCGATGGCCTTTCAAGCGCAGGAGAAGGGCCATGCTCTGGGCGGTATCCACATTGTCGTCGACCACCAGGATGCGGCGCGGGGAGTTGCCATCCGTCGAGTGCGCGGCACCCACCGCCTCCGCGGCGGCGGACTGAATCTGCGGCTCGAACGGCAGGCGCACCACGATCTCGCTTCCCCGGCCCAGCCCGTCGCTGTGAGCTTCGATCGTGCCGCCATGGAGCTCGACGAGAGTGCGCACGAGGGTGAGACCGATGCCCAACCCGCCTTGCGACCGGTCGAGTGAGCTCTGGGCCTGCACGAAGAGGTCGAACACACGCGGCAGCATCTCCGGAGCGATCCCGATCCCGTCGTCGCGGACGCGCATGACAACTTGGGAGGGCTCGCCATTGGGTTTTCCATCGTGGCTCGCGATCTCGGCGGTCAGCCTGATATGTCCTCCCTGAGGGGTGAACTTGGATGCATTGTCGAGGAGGTTTCCGAAGACCTGTTCGAGGCGGGTCGGATCCCCTTCGAAAGGGATCGGCTCGTCCGGCAGTGACAGGGAAAGCTCCTGGTCGCGCGCTTTGAGATGATGACGGACCAGGTCCACCGCCCGCTGCAGAAGCGCAACGAGCTCGACCGGCTCTTTGCGCAGGCGGGTCTTGCCCTGGGTGATGCGGGACACGTCGAGCAGGTCTTCGACCAGCCGGGCCATGTTCTTGATCTGCCGGCTCATCATGTCCCGTGCCTGATCGAGCGTGGAGCGGTCGATCTCGGGCATTTCGAGGAGCTGGACGGCGTTGCGCAGCGGCGCCAGCGGATTGCGCAGCTCGTGGGCGAGGAGGGCCAGCAGCTCGTTCTTCATCCGGTCGGCCGCCACCAGCTCCTGAATGCGGTCCTGGAGAGCCTTGCGCTCGGTGATGTCCTGAATCGTCAGCAGAATGAGTATGCTCTGGCCGTTCTCCTGGAAGAGCCGCCGGGCATTGAGGAGCAGCGATCTCGGGCCGATGCGTTCGAAATCACGCTCGACCTCGAAATCCTCGAAGCTGTCGTTGTGGGGCACGACCTCGCTCAACAACTTGCGCAGCTCGGGGATGTCGAGCTGTCCGGTGCCGAGATCGTAGAGAAGGCGGCCTTCCGTCTCTTCGGGCGCGACCTTGAAGGTCTCGTAGAAAGACCGGCTCGCTTTCAGAACGTGCAGGTTTTCGTCCAGGACCAGAAGGCTCTCACGGATGGTCGCGATGATGTTTTCCGCATATTCACGGGAGCGTTTGATCTTGTCCACGTCGACGAGCATGATGACCACGCCGTCGATTTTGTTGTCCACCGTGCGGTAGGGCCGGAAGCGCAGCGAATACCAGCGTCCATCATAGTCTTGGACCTCGCGTTCGCTGACCGCGGCTGTTTCGAGGACCTCGAGGAGCTGCGGCTCAAGGTCGGGAGCCCGGACGTTGAGCTTGATCTGAGCGATCGGCCGTCCGATATCCGCCGGGATCAGGTTGAAAAGCTTCTCCGCCTTGGGGGTGAAGCGCCGGACGCGCAGATCCGGTCCGAGCATGACGATGGCGGTCTGGACGCTGCCCAGGAGATTGATCAGATCGTTGTTGAGCACGTTGAGCTCGCCGTTGCGGTTTTGCAGCTCGTCGTTGACCGTGGTCAGCTCCTCGTTGCTCGACTGCAGCTCCTCCTTCGAGGTCTCCAGCTCCTCGTTGATGCTTTGCAGCTCCTCGTTGGCCGACTGCACCTCCTCATTGGCGGATTGCAGCTCCTCGTTGGCGGCCTCCTGCTGATCGATGACCGATTGCAGATACTCGTGAACGGCCGCGAGCTCGAGCACCAGACGCTCGTTCTGCTGGAGCAGGGGCTCGTCCCCCGCGTCAGGCAGGGGCGTCGTCTCGCGTGCATCGGCCTTGGCTTTGACCCTGGTCTTCGGCTCTCCCCTGGCCTCATCGAACACGATCAGGAATCCGCCTTCCTGAACCGGTACGACTTCGAGGCCGACTTCCCGGTGGCCCCCATTGGACCGGACGCGCAGGTGTTCTTCGCGCACAGCGGTTTGGGTTTTCTTCGCCTTGGTGATCGCCGAGCGCAACGCCACCGGCAAACCTTCGCGGGCCATCTTCAGGATGTTGAAGCTGGCCTTGCCGGACGGGGGCGTCAGAAACAGGCCGGTGTCGCCGCGGAATTGCAGGACGTCCAGGTTCGCACCGATGAGCACGCTGGGCGGCACGTGCCGCGCGAGGAGGATGCGGTCCGCTTCCTTGAGCATTTCGGATCCTCCCGGAGCTGTCCGCGCGTGCTTTTCCTGGAGTCTTGCCGGCTGATCCGTGGCGGCCAGGCCAAAAGTCAGCCGGTACGTCCCCGGTTTCTTGAAGAAAATCTTGTGCTTGGCGTCTTCGACCTCAAACAGGTTGCGGTAGGAGCCGATCGTTTCCGAGCTTCCCAGCATCAGGTAGCCGGTCGGTTTGAGCGCATAGTGCAGGAGCGGCACGACCCTCTGTTGCAGGGCAGGTCCGAGATAGATGAGAAGATTGCGGCAACTGAGCAGGTCGATCTGCGAGAAGGGTGGATCGGAGAGCACGTTGTGCCGGGCGAAGATGCACATTCCGCGGATCAGCTTGTTGACGCGGTATTGGCCGTCCGCCTTGACGAAGAAACGGCGCAGGCGATCCGGCGAGACATCGTGCGCAATCTCTTTGGAGTACATGCCGACCCGGGCTTTTTCGATGCTCGCCGTATTGAGATCGGTCGCGAAGACCTGGATCGGAACATCGCTGTCCAGGGCCTCGGAAAACTCGGTCAAGGCCATGGCGAGAGAATAGGCCTCTTCGCCGGTGGAGCACCCCAGGACCCAGACGCGCAGCGGCTGATTCCTCGAACGGTCGGCGAAGAGCTTGGGAAAAACTTTCTCCTTGAGCGACTCGAACGTCTCGGGATCGCGGAAGAAGCTGGTCACATTGATCAGGATGTCCTGCTGCAGGGCCTCCAATTCGGCGGAGTTATTTCGGAGGAAGCGCGCATAGGCTTGCGGTCCGTCGGTCTTGCTGAGCACGATGCGGCGGCTGATGCGCCGGCCGAGGGTGCTCGTTTTGTATTGCGTGAAGTCGACGCCGGTCGCGGCGCGCAGGATGTGCAGGATCTCCGTGAAGTCCGGCTTTTCCGGAGAGGAATCCGGCGGCCTCGGGTCTGGGGCGGCCACATAGGGATGCCGGGCGATGCGTTCGATCTCGCGGGCGATCCTCGCCGGCGGCAGCACGAAGTCGACGCAGCCGGCGGCCACGGCGCTGCGCGGCATGCTGTCGTTCTGGGCCGTGGCATCCTGGGCGAAAGTGATACCACCCGCGGCCTTGATCTCTTGCAGCCCGAAGGTGCCGTCGGTCGCGGTCCCCGACAGGATGATGCCGATCGCTCGATGGCCTTGATCGTCTGCCAGGGAGCGCAGGAACGAGTCGATGGGCCGGTGCTGGCCGCGGGTGTCCTTCCGCGGGAACAGCCGCAGAGATCCGTGCAGGATGATCATGTCGCGATTCGGCGGGATGACATAGACCTGATTCGGCTGCACCTGCGGCTCGTCCTGGACCTCCGTCACCGGCATGGTGGTGGTCCGGGAGAGGATGTCCGCCAACTGGCTGGGGTGCGAGGGCGAGAGATGCTGCACCAGGACGAACGCCATTCCCGTGTCGGTGGGCAGCGCCCGGAGAAGCTCGGAGAACGCTTCAAGGCCGCCAGCCGAGGCTCCGATGCCGACGATGGGGAAGGAGGGACTGTCCTGCGCGGCTGGAGGATCCGGCTCTGTGGCAGGCGGTGATGCAGCCGGCTTCCGTTTCCTGGTGGTCATACAAGTACCCGCGAGCTCGAGGGAAAGGGAGCCCGAGACGAGGATGGCTTCGTCCCGAAGCAATGGACGTGCAACGACTATACCAGATAGACAAAAAATTACCCTCTCTCGGTGGGGCTCTTGGGGGCTCTGGGGCTCTTGGTGCCCGGCGCTCTCACCGCTTTCCCCCTGCCATCCGCTCTGCCTCCGGAAGCTTGCGGAGGCAGAGCATGCTCCAGATGCCGAACGCGGGCCCCAGGGCGAGAAGGGCGAATGCCCTTTCCCAGCCGAGGAGATCGCGCAAGGGCGGAATGACGCGGAGGGTCACCGTGGTGAGCAGAAACCCGAGGCTGGTCTGCATCGTCAGGGCGGTGCCGACGTAGCGCGGATCGGCGAGCTCGGAGACGGCGGCGCTGAATTGGGCGCTGTCGGCGACGACGGCAAAGCCCCAGATGACACAGAGGAAGGTCAACCAGCCGGGCCGGTGGAAGAAGGGACCGGCGGCCAGGCAGCAGACGCCGGAGATGGCGAGGCTCCAGACGGTGATGCGGGTCCGTCCCCAGCGGTCGGCGAGCTTGCCGGCGAGGAGACTGCCGAGACCTCCCGCCGCGATGGCCGCAGCGGCGGCGAGGCGGGCACCGCGGATGGACCAGCCGGACTCCTGATAGCTCGCGAGCAAGCAGAGAGGCGCCCAAGCCCACATCGCATAGAGCTCCCACATGTGGCCCAGGTAGCCGAAGTTGGCTAGGCGTGCCGGCCGGTCGGCCAGCACACGGCCGGCGGCGCGCCAGTCGAACGGCGGCGACTTGGCGAGGTAGGGACCCGGCCGCACGAAGAAGCCGCCGAGCAGAGCCGCGAGCAGCGCCTGGCCCGAGGTGAGGAGCAGCACGCCACGCCACGGCGGCATCCCCCCGGGCGAGGCGTTGAGAAAATGAGGAACGGCGGTGCCCAGGGTGATGGCGCCGACCAGCAGGCCGATCCCAAGCCCGCGGTCCTCCTTGCACCAGGAAGCGACGAGCTTCATACCAGGCGGATAGACGGCAGCCAGCGCGAAGCCGGTGAGGAAGCGGCAGGCGAGGGCGGGGCCCGGACCGAGGTCGAGGAGCGGAATTGCCGCGTTCGCCGCGGCGGCGGTGACGGCGCCCAGCGCGAGGAGACGCTGCGCCGGGAAGCGGTCGGAGAGGGTGAGCAGCGAGCTCACCAGGGCGCCGGCCACGAAGCCGATCTGGACGCTCATGGTCAGCCAGGACTGCACAGCGCTGGAGAGCCGCCACTCGGCGGTGAGCTGGGGCACCACCGCCGACGCCGAGAACCAGACCGACATGGCGAGGAGAGCGGCGAAAGCGAGCAGCGAGACGTTCCGCCACTTGCCGCGCTCGCCGGGAGCGCGATTCCGGGAAGATTCCATGGCACGATCCTCAGAAGGGCTTCACCCCGGCCGTTCCGTCGGGCTCTTCGCCCCCGGCCCAGGCAACGGCGGATTCTCCCCGCCCCGCGCTTCCGCTTCCAGCAGGTGCTCGAGATCCGGATAGCGGTAGATGACCGGGGCGTTGTTCAGGAACAGCCCACCGGTGTCCGCGGTCGGACCGTAGGTGGAGTAGAGGTCCCGGCCGAGGAGGCGCAGGTAGGTGGTGAGCTGGCCGCGGTGGTGAGCGGAATGGGCGATTCTTCTCGTGAGCACCCAGGCGCGGGTGTGGTCGACGTCGAAGAAGCGGGTCTGTCCCTCGAACCAGTCGTCCGGCATGC
>Ga0307508_10003313_pt1 | contig 16362 bp, 21 predicted proteins | sample 9_EM_MG_FD_203089 | JGI IMG/M metagenome (GOLD analysis project Ga0307508, IMG submission 203089) | Populus trichocarpa ectomycorrhiza microbial communities from riparian zone in the Pacific Northwest, United States - 9_EM | ecosystem: Host-associated > Plants > Roots > Unclassified | place...
ATGGACGTTGGCGAACTCTCCGAAGCATGCCGTGCACAGGCCCGCATCGTCGAAGAACGTGCGGCCAAAGTTGGTGCTGAATGTGTGGACCAACAAGTGCTGGCGCGTTTGGTAGATGCCGTGACGAGGGTGCCGGTCGACCCTGATCATACCGCTACCGCTGTCACTGGTCCGGGGGAAGACGCGACAGGCGGGCAGGCGCGGTATGCGGGCATGAATCCAAACGAGGGACGTGGTCTCGTCAAGCGCGTTCTGGACCTCTTTGAGCGGACGATCTTACCCCGCGTATCCTCCCCCCACATTTTCCACGCCTATGCGCGTCTGCTCACATGGCAAGCCCGGTGGGAAGACGCACTCAAGGCGTATCTGGACGGCTATCGTTGCGGCACGGCGGGGACGTTTGAAAAGGGAGACACGGACGTTGAAAAATGGCGTGAAGCTGTACGTGAGGTCGAGGACATTGTGGACGTACTCCGAAATTTCGGGCCGCGGCTGCAGGGTTTCAATTGGAGGCACCAGGGACGGAGTATCGGGCGGACGTTTATTGGACGATCAAGAGATTTCGAAGACGAACCAGAGTGGTCCCGTTTACTAGAGATACAAGACGAGCTGCGGAATGAAGAGTAGGCATGGCGGCGGTAATATAATGCGAGATCGTATCGTCAACAAGAAAACGAACGGTTTGCGAGATCAAAGTGAAACAGGTTTGTAAACGAGATTTGAAAACACGGAAGCATGCAGCGAAAGAAGTAACAAGAAACGAGGGCCGAGGGCGTTTCACAATGACGGGAGGTGTGTAGGCAACGTGCCATAGAGTCTAGGTTATGTACTCCGGTGGGTATGATGTGAAAAAGAATCGATCGACGGCCTGGGCTGATATATGAATGTGTGAGGCATGGTCAAACAGTTCCGGGTAAACGTGAGGACGGGAGAAACAAAAATAACGGCCTAGGTCTGCCAATTGAGCGCCATAGCCATGCGATTGAGGGTGAGAGTGGTAAGTATCTCAGTCACGACGCTGAGACCGGCATGTTTGATAGTGAGCCGGGCGTTGAAGACATCCTCGGGTTGACTCAGTTCCCAAGTCGCGACGGTCGTCCGTCCGTCGACGCACTGGGCCGAGTCAGACACGGAAGCTATGCACACGAGGGGGACCTTACCTCCATCTTTTGTGGAAAGATCTTCCACTTGAGCTCTTTCCCGTGTTGTGTCGTGAAGTAGCGTGATCTATCATTCGGGGTCAGCCTTGCCACGCGACGCCAATCCCCCCTTCCCCCCGGGAATCAAAAAGCACGGGGGCGACGACGGGGAAACGGGACGGGAATGAAGGGGGCATATAGAAAGGACGCACGTGCTCCCGTCTTTCTTTTGTCGAATCTGATTCGCCATCGGAACCTCCCTTCCGTTTCCGTACACGAGAAACCCGCGCCCCTTGTTCGGGCCGAAATAGAGGTAGGCGTTGTTGGGGCCCATGATGTCGGGGTGTTGTTGACACCATTCCGGCTCTCGGGCGACTTGGACAACGATGTTGGGGCATTCGTGGACCTAGAGGATGTGGGGTTAGATGGGCGGGGATGGACGTTGAGTGGACGGACCGTTTTGCTGCGGATAAGGTGAGCGGTTAGAGTGATGGTGGCAGGTAGGCTCGGACGTACACAGTGAATGCGGGTCTGGATTCTAGATCTTCAAAGCGGTGGGCAAAGGTGTCGTTTCCGAATTGCAAGAGGACATATGCACCAGACATTGTGAGGGGGGGAGGGGGAGGAGGGGGAGGGAGTGAGAGGACATTGCTTGGTGAACAAGCTGCCTTTTGACGGACAAACACAACTCGATCGGGAAGTCTATAATAACCGTACAGCCACAAAAAGAAGCCCACGTGGTACCCGAAGCATGCCACGTGGGAGCGTGGCTTAGGCGATGGATTGGCTCCTTCCGAGGGTCCCGCAGTTTCAACATTTACTGTGCCCTTTTTATTTTCGAAACAAAATACTGTAATTTTTATTTTTAAACAGATCTCGTCACGGCACTGGTGCACACCATCGAGTAATAATCCAGGGCCCAGCCATATTCTCCGTTCATTACATCCACGCAAAGATACCCGTCAGTCATACACTGGGAACAAACGTCAGCCAATACCCGTAAATCCCCGCGTGCGTCATACCGTGTACGATGCCTGACCAATCGCCATCAATACAGTTCTACGCCGCCAGAAAAAGAATGAGCGTGGACACACCGTAGAACAGGGTCCAAACGAGAATAAAAGTGAACATGTTGTCTTGGCCAGGATTGACCAGCTCCCTAAGACCGCCTGACAGGTATTTTGCAGGATTTCCCTTGCAGTTGATGGCGTATATCACAAACGACGTCGACAGTACGGACGCGGCAAACAAGGCAAATCCGTGCCAGTTCTCAAGACCAAGTATCCCAGCCACGGCGCCGGCAAAGCATGAGGAAAGGAACTTGACGGACGTGAGTGATTGGTTATGCAGCACGTTGGGCGCAAACACCAGTTGGGCCGCAGGATCGGACGATGCCATGGGACCCGAGTTGATGGGGAAAGGTGCAGCAGCCATACGCGTCTTTGGCGTCTGTGGGTGTAATTCCCACGATCTAAATTACCCCTATCAGGGACATCCCCGGTTGCGGCACTTGCAATCATCCCTGCACGCAGTTTGTCAGTCGCCAGCCAGACTGACGTGGCAATAATATGGCTACAACCGTGCGCCGACGTTGAAAACGATCCGCTGGCGTGGTAGCATTGCCGTGGGACGGTTCCATTGCATATCATGATGGTATGCAGGGACGACTAGGTTCTGGCCACGGATCAGCCACAGAGTATGGAGGACACGACCACGTCTGAGCGCTGTGGGAACGTCCGCTTACCGGGTAAACATTATAGTTACCAGAGCATACAGATATCCAGGATCGAAAAACGAGGATCTCGGGCGTTGAGCCACAAACATGCCAACTAACACTGTTCCGTCTGCCACCGATGGCGCGTGGTCGGATACACGGGCCACCATGGCTGCGAGGTTTCCGGGAATGTGGAGTGCCAGTGATCCGGACTGCGCCAGGCCTCGTCTCAGTTTGTGCTCTTCATCCCAAATCGGCAAGTCAGCGTTTCGGGCTTTGGCAGGTCGATCAAGACTCACCTGTCACAAGACCGTCCTTTATCGCCATCGCCATCCCATCCAACACTGACGCCTACTTCGCCATCGTCTTCCCCATGATGTGCCAGATATCCACAGACGCTCCCACTATCAAGGTCGGCGTCATCGGCGCCACAGGAACAGTCGGCCAGCGTTTTATCACCCTCCTCGCGAATCACCCATGGTTCACCATCCACGCCCTCGGCGCTTCTGCCCGATCGGCTGGAAAACCATACTCCAAAGCCGCAAATTGGAAACAGCCGTCCCCGATCCCCACCGTCGTGAGAGACACGATCGTACACGAGTGCCAGCCGGAGCACTTTAAAGACTGCGCCATCGTCTTTTCTGGCCTCGATGCCGACGTCGCCGGAGAGATAGGCAAGCGCCCCTTTCTGTTTCTCGTCTCCGCCCTCACGCCAGATCCCTCTCCCCCCCCTCTCTCTTTCGGTAGAGGGCGCCTTTAGAACCGCCGATCTTGCCGTCTTCTCAAACGCCAAAAACTATCGACGCGATCCCCATGTCCCACTCGTCGTCCCCCTCGTCAACGCCACCCATCTCGCCATGATCGCGCAACAACGCACGCTCCATGATCCACCCCTCAAAAAAGGCTTCATCCTCACCAACGCCAACTGCTCCACGACCGGTCTCGTGATACCCCTCCGCGCGCTCGAAAAATCCTTTGGCCCGATCGAATCCTGCATCGTCACCACCATGCAGGCCATCTCGGGCGCAGGCTACCCCGGCGTACCCAGCCTCGACATCGTCGACAACGTCGTACCCTACATTGGCGGCGAAGAAGAAAAGATGGAGTGGGAGACGCTCAAGATTCTCGGGAACCTCGTCGATGGGGACGATGGCCTGAAAGCGTTCGACATGCGGGCACGTCAACCTCTGCGCGTGTCTGCGTCGTGTAATCGGGTGCCTGTTATCGACGGACATATGATGACCGTCTCTGTGCGCTTCGCCCGGCGTCCGCCGCCTAGCCCACAGCAAGTGCGTGAGGCGCTTGTTGCGTATACCCCCGATGCACCCGCCTGCCCCTCCGCTCCTGTGCACGCCATATTCGTGCATGAAGAGTCGGACCGCCCTCAGCCGCGTTTGGATCGGTATTACCAGGATGGTGCGGGCGTCTCTGTCGGTCGAGTTCGGCAGTGCCCTGTGCTGGACGTCAAATTTGTTGTGCTTGCCAATAATGTTTCCATCGGTGCTGCAACAAGTAGCATCATTAACGCGGAGGTGGCGGTTAAGAAGGGAATCGTTGTGGTGTAAAAATAATGCGGTGCGATTAGTGTTGACAGGCGTACGGGTACAACTAGAGGCAGGATCTACGTCGAACGTACGTAGTGCAAGATTTAGGATCAGAGCACATGTCGATCAAAATAATGGCAAGTATGGTACTGCAGAAATCTATTACGGCGGTGTAAGTACTTGCTGTTGGGGATGCGATATCGTTCCCTTGGAGATTACTCCGCTCGTGAAGAGCGTTCACGCATACGAACAAAGGTGTCGATTAGGCTCATCATATTGCCGATACCCTTCTCTTCTGGGAGCCAATCACCGTTGTTGACGCAGAGAACCTTCATGCGCTCGTGGTAAAGGAGGTCCGGAAGTAATTTCGGCGTAATCAGGAAATATTGACAGCTGTCAGGCTTGCAGGTCACCTCAACCATGGAATTGTGCACCGCTCGTTCTGCACGTTGGTCCATTCCCTAAAAAGGCCAATCGGTGCGGTGTCACCTGTCGGCGGAGGAATAACGCACCTGGTTAATCTCATCTACCAAGGAGAAAGGCGTTCGTGCTTCCTCCGTCAAACTCATCAGGTAGAGGATGGTCGTCAGGGAACGCTCCTGAAAAAACGGTATCAATATTTTGGTTGAAATCGGGACTAGACGCAGCCCACTCCTCCAGACTGCCTCTGCCCAGTCAAAAGTTGCAGCTTCTCTTTGTCACGGAATTTCACGAGAATGTCGATGGCCCACTTGTCGTAATCATCATGTGGGCTAATCTTGATCTCGCCAGCACATCCAATTCCTGTTCGTCCCATGAGGTGCGGAGGGATTATTCGATCAACCCAGCTTACGATCAAAGGCAGAAGAGAACTTCTTTCCAATACTTTCCACGAGCCTTTCGAGGGCGGGTTGCCAATTGTCCTATTCGGCCAATCTAAAACACCTTTAGTCAATGATATGAAAACTTTACGTACTCTGGCAGATTGGATTTCCCGCTCCAACCGTTGGCTGATTTCCTCTCTGTCATTCAGCGTCTTGGTTAACTTTGCGATCTAAACATGACTTAGTACGTCTGAGAATCACGAAAATACCTAAACATACTTCTGCCTGTCTTCTTTCGTATTGTTCAATCACTCCAGGATTCGTCTGCATGATCATTTCTAGGTTGGCTTGTTGAACTTCGAGATCCGCCTGCAGTTCTTCTACTGTCCGGTCATGAACAGAACCATCCTTGAGGGGGTTATGTCAGCGTCCCGTACTTCTCGAGAATAAGAATGAAATCTAGGGTCTACGCACCACTTCCATTTTCGCGAATTGGTCTTGGAATTCTTCGTCCATGTCCCGCACAAGAGCTACACTCATGTCTCGCTTTTCCTTGGCGTCAGCTTTCAAAGCGAGGTAGGTTCGGTGAGCTGTGTACATGCGGTAAGCATGTGTCCGCGGAAATGACTTGATGATTCACCTTCCTCAAACTGGGCGAGCGCTCGCTGATACCCTGCGTCCTTCGCGTGACATAGGGCATCAAGTGCGTTCTTATTTGCACCGACTTGTAAGAACTCAAGCCCACTACGAGTGGCTGCTGCCTGATCGGCAACAGCAGCATTGATGAGTTGCTAGATGTCCGAGAGCTGGTAAGCATTCATAGCCAACTTAGCGCAGACAGAAAAACGAACGGTGTACTCCAGCGAAATTTTTACGCGTTTCTTTGACAATTCGAGCAGCTTCCTCCTGAGACGAGTGCGCTCCTCATCAGCCGACGGCGCACTTTCTAGTTCCTTGAGCTTATTCTTGCTGGTCACTACAGATGGTCGCAACCCCTCGTATGAAATACTACCGACAATGAGGTGTTTGACGAACTGATTTTGGCACTTAATGTCGCCACATGCTTCTGCGTATCGATCACTGTCTTCTTTCGAGCGTCAAGGGCTTGCTTCAAAGCAGTTTAGCCGAGTAATATCACCAGGAAAAGGAGAACACCTAACAAATTTCTTCTGATACTCGGTTTCCTCCGCTCTGATGACCCGTTCCTCTGCTGTAAGAGTATCGCTGTCTACATTGATACCCTCGAGGGCTTGTCTCGCATCTTGGATAGCTTGATCCAGTCGTCTTCTGATCTCAGGATCAACTACGCCCCCGTAAGGTCTCGTTGTATAATGAGAAACTCAGAAAGAACCCACCAGCATTGCTAACGAGATTGCGAGCCGGCCGGACTTCGCGTGTCGTGTTCTGCGCAGCACGTTTTCCGTATCGTGAGCGCTGGACGGTGTTGATCACGCTCCCAGCGATAAAGGTAGCAGAGCCACCTTCACCACGGGGCCCAGTACGCGAGACAGCATCCATAGCATTGGCTACGTCAACCTTTGAACCGTCAAGGGCAATAGCCTACATGAAATGTGTGAATTGGATGCAAAAAGAACGAAGAGATGACACACCGTGCGATGCAGATTTATTTCCCGACTCAAGTACCACAACAGGCCATCGGGACAGCTGATTTTTTCAATAGCATACGTGTCAAAACCCAAGCTCTTGAGCTGCTCGGGGAGTTAAAAGAGCCCTGTAATGGTAGCACTTGGAACGGACCTCTTCCTCGTTCATTGGTGGGCCAATATGATCAACCTTAGGACGGAACCAAGTGTTGATTCTCGCATCCTTCCTCAAACCTGCCTCGTTCGAGTCGTTCAAGCATCGATTCAATAATTCGTAATCTTCTTCGCATTGTGCGACAAGAGTCTTGAAACAAAGGCGAGTGTTAGAAACTACTACGAACAAACACATCGATGATCATTCACCTTCAGTTGATTGACATTGAAACAAGCTTCCACAGAATTCGTGAACCTCTTGTCAGGTACGTTACAACAGATCATGGGTGGTTCAAACACCTCCATCTTGAACCTGCTCTGATTATTGCGAAGCCATGCGACCGCGTCGGCATGATCACGATCCCATGTACGAAGGTTTTCGAGCTTCCGGTGACGCTCGTCTTCCAGCCTTTTTAACCTAGCGAACAATGAGAAAATAGAACTGGGCTGCATGCAAATTTCTTACTGGCCCATAGCTTCATCGATTTTGACTTTCTGGGCGGCTGATGCATCGATATTAGCCTTCTGACGGTCTTGGAGTTGTTCCATGCGAATCTTCGTACGGTTGTGATCCGTATTCAATTGGCGCTAGTTTCCACCCAGCGTAAGTGTCAGCACCGTAGCGTTGTTGAGCGATTACAACATACGATCGCATTATTTATTGCTTGCAGATCTTCCACTTTAGGAGGATTATCGATCTCGTTCTGTATCTTCCTGACCTGGTTCTCGAGGTCCTTGATTTTCTTCACGCGGTCTTTCTCAGCACGCTTCAATCCATCAAGCCTGTTAGTGATCTCCTCGGCCTCGTTCTCCTGAAAAAGACTTGAGATTTGTCGCTCGGAGGGAAGTACAAGCGAAACGAACAAGCTTATCGCTTTCATGCCATCTTGCCTTCATTTGCTGGAACTTTGCCTTGGATGCATTCTTCTTCTTCTCCCGAGTCTTCTCGAATTCCTTGTACTGGGTAGCCAATTGTCTATACGAATGTCACATAATCGAGTCCCCATGAAGGGAATGCAAACTCACTCGCGTTTCGCGTGGACAGGAGCATTTTTATCTCTGAGCTCTGCAACACGGGCATGAAGCGCGCGCTGGCGTTCTTTGGATTCTGCATAGCGTTCCTTCGCCTCATGGTACTCGTTGACAGGGATCAGGACTCTCAGTATAGAGATCTAAATAATGTTAACCCGAACGGAAGTCAACCGCAAAGGGATAGAACATGCCTGTTTCTCGATCTTCAAGCGCTCTTGGTATCGTGCTACATCCCGCTCAAGTTGAGCATTTCGCTCCTCCATTGCTCTGAGAGATTCCTGTTCCTCTTTTACTCGCTGCGATGGCCGTGTCAACAGACTTGACGAATCTTAGTATGATGGGCAAACATCACCTCTTGTACAGCTTTGAGCTCCTTTCCAGAAGTAATGAGGGTGTCGTGCCACTTTGTTAAATTGGAGTCACCCGCAGCTCGCTGAGTCTCCCTAAGTAACTGTTGGGGAGTCATCTGTGCAAACTCGGAGACTTTGTCTTGAGGGAGAAAAGAACTGGTGACCGCGTTATATGCACTCAGCATAAGTCGTAATATCAATTCACAATTATCCATTACCAAAGGTTGCCGACTTGGACGTTTAACTTCGCCATACGCTTCGATACTTCTTTACCGGTAGTCTGCTGACCGTTAAGAGTGAATGTAGATGACCTTGTCTTTGCGCTGAGGTTGCGTCGGATGACGAGATTCCGCTCGCCTTTAGCTCCTTTCAGCTCTATTTCAGTATGACCTGTCTCCTTGTCATTCTTGACGAAGGAACTGATCTCGCTGGCACGACCCAAGATCTAGTAGACGTCAATACCTGACCCCCAGTATATGCGGTAGACTGACACTAGGGGACCAATTCAGACCGAGGCAGATTGCACATGCGATGCTACTCTTCCCAGTGCCGTTGGGCCCGAGGATCATGTTTAGATACGGACCTGGACGGAACTCCACCCAATCATAGGTGACGAAGTTCTGCAACTGGATACGGACGATGGACCCAGGAATGAAGCTATGAGGTGCCGTAAGAACAATTCATCTCAATGCCACGCCAAAGAAGTGACCTACCCATCTTTGTCTCGGGGAAGCGTTTTGACGCGTTCAGGTTGCACCTGGTTCGGGCTCGCAGGAACGGAAGCGCCAACCGAGTTGACTCTAGCGCGCTTGCGCCCCATGGGCGTTCCTTGCTCTTCTTCGTCGCCATCTCCATCAAACTCTTCGCCTTCGGCATCTTGATCTACCCCGTTTGCCTCCACACCGTTGGGTTGGGAAGGCATCTGTCCCTCGTCTTCCCCTTCGTCAGACTCGACGCGTCGTGCTTTCCCCTTTTTGGCGTTCTCCTGCTTGACCTTGACCCCTTTTCCGTGCCCATTTAACCCGACCTCCTGGACAGAGGCATCATCATCTACGGTCGCTGCGCGCGTTCGACGTGTCATAGTTGTCGCGCCGTCGTGGAGCAAATTAACACGAGGCGGAGGTATTGGGTAATGTAAGGAAACGCGTCCGAGATTGGCGCGCTTGTAATGTTGCTCTAGGGCAGGTCATTTCGAGTCACGGTCCGCGGTTTCCCGGTCACACCGCTCGCGATCGGGAGCTAGGCTGAGCTCCGAGTCCCATCATCGATGAGCATCCGGAGAAAGAGCACAACACACGATCTTGCAACTCTTCGGTTACATCCAGACGGATCTCGCGTCCAACAATCCTCGGTCAACGCTAGGCATCGCACGGCAGGATCCACCGTCGTAGATTCCAGAGGAAACTGGATCGCCAAAGATGCTGGCGGTAAGACCTCAGTCAAGAAACGGAGGAGCATCAACAGCATCATACATACGGACGATGCGGAAGGCGAACTTATCGACCTCTCCGGTGACGAGGGGAGTGGAAAGGATGCACGCCGCCAGAGCAAGGGTAAGCAGCGAGCCCGCGATAGCCAAACCCCAGACGAGGACCCGCCCCAAGAGCCGGAGTCGGGACGATTGAATACAAGGACTAGACGACGTCTCTCCTTCATGCGCGATCTCAGTTTCCTAGACCCTCCTCCCGCCTCCGCTCCATCCCTCGAGCAAGATACAGACCCCTCAGACACCGCTTCTGCACGACCGGTTGTCTCTTTCCCGGACCCAGCCCCTGTAAGTCCCCCGCCTGTGAATGATAGTTCCTCCCTGACATCACTCAAGGACCTATTGAAATCCATCCACCATTTTGCCAGCTGCTACTTCCGCGAACGAGGACAGCTATTCGATAGTAGCAAGAATTTTCGTGGGATGAAAAAGGAAAGACGCAAGCAATCACAAGAAAATATCCATACTCTCGCTGCCAACACCCACGCCCTCGAAGATCAGAGTATTGACTCTGGGACGGAACACACAGAAACAGAAGACGAAACCACTGAGGATGAAGATGGGAGCGGGATTATGGATACCGAAGACAGCGGGAAAGAGGGACCCAGAACTAAAGGCGAGACTTACAGGAAGGATATGTACAAAGCCTTCGATGGCTCTGCCCTCATGGCCATAGGTTCGTCGACAAACTTCGATTCCGAAGCTAGCTCAACATATTGCAGGCATTGTGTTGCAGGAATATGTGGCACACACACTCTCATCGAGACCTTGTACTTCAGAGGAACCTCGGAGCCCGAAACGGAGAAGAACCGGACCATAACAGCCAATCTTTTGCTGGGATGGCCGTCACGCAAGGATAATAAAATGTGATGTATGATGGAGAGCGCGAAAGATGCACATAATCACTACTTCGACGACGACGGTGCTGATACTTTGTTCTTGTGGTCAAGCTTCAAGATGTATTCGTCCGTCAAGGTACCATCCTCCCATCGCTTCAAGATATTATTCCGGTAAATGCCTGGATTTGGCCCACCGAATACCTTGAGTCGCGCCATGCGACGGTCCCGTAGTTTGTTCTTGGGTAGCATGCCTGAGACAGCGTGATAAATGATCTAGAGGGAAGAGCACACCCAATTACAGAAACCTGATCAACTGGAGGAAACGGAGGGTACCTCGTTTGGCTTCTTCTCCATCATAGTCTTGTAAGGCGTTTCTTTGAGACCACCTGGGAACATGGAATGTTTTCTGTATACGAGCTGCTCGTCTTTCCTCCCCGAAACTTTGATATTCCGCGCGTTGGTCACCACGACATAGTCACCGCAATCCACTACACAACAATCAAACCAGACTCAATTCAGAGGTAAAGCACAACACCACTTACCACCTTTGTCATATATAGGCTTGTGCTTGCCCATGAGCACAAGCGCGATCCTCTCCGCAAGTTTTCCCAGCACCCTGTTCGATGCATCGACGTGGTGCCATACTCTAGCGTATGCAAGTGCTGTCTGTCATTTTTCTGAGTGAATCCGATTCCTAGACGGAAAATACTCGTACATTACCAACGGCCTGCGACATCCTCAAAAGTTTCTCGACGCCGATGACAGACTACGAGGTGCATGCACATTATATGCTTATGTCAGCATCCGAATCAGGCAACCACAGATACCAAGCATATCTAGAAGCAAACCAAGCCTTACTAGGATTGCCAGCGGTCAATTCCATCCAAACAAACACTTTCAATGATTTTACATTACAAGGATACATGGCGCACATCCGTGGTTCGACAGTACGGAAGACGAACAAGAGGCACAACAACAACCAACAGTGATGATTTCACTCGACCTCTCTCCTCGGGTTAATCAAGTCGGCTCCCTAAAACTCGACCGTCAGTGATGTCATGGCACGACACAGATATTCGCTGGCCTTTTCTCCGATAGCATAAGCTGTCTCGAGCAAATGCGCAGCAATGTGAAGTGGTGCAATAGACATATCCACAACACGTAGGTTTTGCGTTCCGCTGTCGCGTTTGTTTAGTCAACACAATGAACGAAGTATAGTTTAAGTATACGACTTACTAGACGCGCAGGTCCTTGTCAACGATGCCACCCAGCGACTTGGGCGCCATCGCTGCTGTGCCTGGATTCTCATCAGAGACAAGGTGAAGAGTATTATCACGGATCACTGCACACCGATGGGATGCCCACAACAACCAAGGTTGTTGCGTACAAAATTTTCAAAGTCCACATAGGTTTGGACCTCTGGTCCAGGCGTACTTGGTCCAACGATGATGTCCCCGAGCGGTGCTGTCTCGGAGAGCTTGCGCACAAACTGTGTAGCTTTCGTCAAGATTTTGGTGTCTTTGATTTACGTGGTCAAAACTTGTGGCGAGCATCGGAAAGAGGAAGAATATTCACCGTATGAGTTGTTCAGATAGTCTGGGTTGATACTGGGAGGGGCCAGTGGATCAGGCGATGAAATGTGCTATGAAAGTAAGGTTATGCACGAGGGTATGTTTGGGATCGAAAGGAACGTACTACTGAACCACGTGCGACGGGAAACTGGTGCGAAAGCATTGGGGGGTTGGCGCTGGTAGGGCGGGAGAGAACAGTATGTGCACGTACAGGCAAGGATACCACCAGGCTGATGTAGGACGTGTTGTCCTTCGGTGCGGAAGTAAAAACGTTCGGGACCATGATCAACTCCACGTCACCCACTCCACTGTGTTCGAAGAATTTTCTCTGAATTTCCAGCTGTCTTTTGTGGAAGGGGTTGCTTGCTCTAGAAATTTCTTTCTCCAGTTCGGTCTTCAGTTCACCCACTTCTTCTTCAGTCAAGAAGTTCTTGAACTTGATGAAACCATACGCAGAAACGGTCGTCGCATAAGCACCGGTCCTCTTGTCAGAGCTGGGGGACAACGCCACCGGCAAGTCAGCGAAAGGTTGTAACGGCTGAATACACAAACTAACTATTCTTTCTCTTGCTCTGCTTGATATGTAGGATCATTTCGCAGACGATCTAGCGGCATTAAATTCCTAAGTGACCACCCGGCAGTGAACGTCGAATTGAAGCGCACCGAAAGTGAATACGCCTTGCTTGACAACAAAGTGCTCTTGCAGGTTTTCGCCAACAGCGGGAAGGTCGATAACTGTTGGTATGTTAGACTGCGAGTGTATCTTAGGGTTACCAATACCACTGAGCTCGAGAAGCCGAGGGGTGTTGTAGGCACCTGTAAATAAGATCAATCAAGTCACCCTTTCGATCGAGGCGCTGTCTAACTCACCAGCAGATACAATTATTTCCTTGTTGGTTGTCAAGTTTAGGGCTGACACCGGCGTGACCGAAACTTTCCAGTCAACACCTCTCAAACACTTCAATCCGACAACCTTGAGATCGTGGGTGGAATCTCTGGGATCAAACATGAGCTCTGTTGCATAATAACCCTCCAACACAACCAAGTTTGGTTGAGGAAGAGGCGACTTTGGGTCCCGCAAATAAGCGGTAGCAGCATAAGATCGTGTTCCCTCCTTCCGGTTCACTGCCGTGTCGATATTGAACATGCCAGTTGAATCACCATATCCCTGATTGTAAACATCAGATCCACAATTTCATAGCGTGATTGAAAGTCGCATACAGGGCTCCTATTCGTCCGGATGCCAAAACTGCGGGTTGTGTCAATCGTCGGCCTCAACAGATCTGTGTAGACGGTGTTGTGCGTGGAATGTATCGATCCATGATGCCCACGGAAATCCAGTTCTTCTTGGCGCGCCATCTCGTCTTCCTTCTTTGAGATTCCGGGGAATGTTTGATCTGTTCCCCATTCGTATGCTTCGTAGCGCTCTTCAGCTTTGAAATAGGGAAGGAGACCTCGCCAGTTCCATCAAATACCGAATTCATTCCAGGCATCATATTCAGGGCTGGAGGCACACATCCTGACGAGGAAATTGATACCACTTGACCCTCCAAGTAATCTCCCGCTGAAAACACATGCAAAATTAGCATGACCAACGCCCCCAAATAAACGAGTGCAACACGTACGCAGAAGAGGATACCTCACGACCATTTAAATTTGATTGGGGGATCTGAACCAAGGGTGAGTAAAATCACTAGACGCCGCAAGAAACATACTGTGCGATAGCTCCAATCATAATCCTTGTTTCCGACTGCCATGCCATAAGCCGCTGATGCAATCGTAGTTGAGATTAATAAAGGAGCCCTGGAACGATAACACAAAACCTGGAACATCCTGGAGATACACTCAGTCATAGGTGACACCATTAAGTTAGTGCGCTTACAATCACAGCATCTTCACGGTATCTGCCAGCTTCAACCACACATACGTATTGTCCAGGCTCCAAGCTTTCTGCCAGACTAAGTACAGTGTTGATCACGCCGCCAGAAATTCAAAGAAGAACCAAGCCGGCTCAACTTAGATGCGAGGGCTAAACCAGCGCCTGCGAACAGATTAATGTTGGTACCGCATTGCGGTAAGGAGAAACGTGCCGACAGAGTAGACCTCCGCTGATCGGTCAAATCAAGATCGCTGGTGGAGAGTGTCGGGTCGAGAGACCAGCTAGGCATGGTAGACAGTTTTCCTTGGATCCGTCAGAGGAGACAGCGGGGCTTTTGATCGTCTACAATCCGATTCACCAGAGGCCTCATGACGATTCTATTTGGCGTTGTTTGTGTAGTCTCCGTCCCGACTCCGGACGCTCCTTGCTTGTGCTTTTCGACTCACTCGCCTTCGACGCCCTGACACCGCTCCTCGAGAGCCTGTCCGCATCCCCGTCTCCTTGTCCCAGAGTACCAGTGCCCGACTGATTCGCGTGCTTTGGGTCCCATTCTTCCGTCGATCGAGTGTCTCTTGTCTAGGGGAACTGCTGGGCCTATCGGATGTTTACAAGCATGCTGTGCTACGATTGGATGATCGGGCTGAACCGCCGACGGTGGCCAAGAATGCATTGCACGACACGATTCATGAAATTGCTGCAGCGCAACAAGTTGATACGGTGGCAGGCCCACCGGATGCTGATGTGCATGCTGTGCCACGATTGAGTGGTTCACTGATGCGGCTGGGAACGCTTTGCGCGACGCCCTGCATTCTATCCAAACCAAAGGTGTGTCTTGGTGTTTTTTTTTGGGAGGAGTGCCGCCCTACTAGTAAGGAACATGATGACTTTTCGTTACATGGTATTGGTGGTGACCTGATGGATGATGTTGCCCGGGTCGGCTGTTTCCGGTGGACGGTTGACGATTTGTCTTCGGGCGCTTGTGCGCGCCATGGGGATACGCAAGAAGGCTATATCGGGTTGTACGAAGATTCGGCTTGTGCTGACGTCGCAGTGGAGATGACAACGATACGATATGTGCTCGATCGTGTTTTGGCTCGTTCTACGTTCTATTCAACTGATTCACTACAGGATTCTATTGGGGCACCGTAGCGGGAGTTGCCACAGATGTGGCCCTTTGTTGATTATTTGCACTTGAACGTTGGGAACAGAGCGAGCGTCCGCCTCCGACGTCCAACTTAGCCTACTACACCATCTACTATTCAATGCTCCACACGACAGGATGGCAACAGACGAACGACAGCAATCATAATATTCTCTTCACGCGCAGGAAGCATAGGAGCTATGATAGCAGGTGTCGTACAGACATATTGGATCAACAGGCCTAATAATATACCAGGTGAATGCTCGTTTTTAAGGTGGCAACGTTGACATCAAGGTAGCTCTTGGCCCTTTTCTCTCTCGCAACAATTGTTTTAATTGCGGCTGGAGGCGGATGGTTCTGTGCCTCTTCGTAGCTGGTTCCTTCGTCGCTTCCACCCCCTCCCAGATCCATTGGTGGTCACTCCATGCGGAGTGTTCTCCCGCCGCAGCAGGCTTCCCGGCTTCTCAAATTCAAGCTATTGGTGGTTGGAAATCCAGTGCTTTTGAGCGCTACGTTGGGTGACGTCCGACAGTCCTTCAGGCTCTGGTTTTCGATGGGCGGCCCATTCGTGACTTGCCTTTTACTTCGCTATCCCAAGCTTACTCGTACGCTTTCTCCCTTTTTCTGTACTTCCCAGAACACTCCACGCGTTCATACACACTCACAAGAATAAACAAATAAAACACCACCCTTTCTCCTTGTTTCATCAATTGCGCTTGTTGACGATCTTCCCATATCTGTGCCTTGCAATGTCGTAAGAGCTACTCGACCCGAGAATGAAGATTCATGACTCGTTTCTGGCTGGCTCATTCATTCGCCATTTCCCATCAAAGCCGTCCGCGGTCACCAAACAAACATGCCACATGTCAGCATTGTCAACGGTCCCCAGGCACTAAACAAATACAACTTTGTGGTGTCATGATGATAAGCATCACCATAAAAGGATGGACGTGTTCCCATGTTCGAGGGCCACCTACCTACATCGGCTTTCTGAAGCGGGCTTTGGGATGAGCTGCGCTCGTTTCTTTTTTGGAAGGACCCTTAATTCCCTTTTTTGCCCACCTGTCGTCCAATCACGGCTCTCGAATGGCCTACGAAACTGTCGTC
>Ga0307508_10003315_pt1 | contig 16357 bp, 22 predicted proteins | sample 9_EM_MG_FD_203089 | JGI IMG/M metagenome (GOLD analysis project Ga0307508, IMG submission 203089) | Populus trichocarpa ectomycorrhiza microbial communities from riparian zone in the Pacific Northwest, United States - 9_EM | ecosystem: Host-associated > Plants > Roots > Unclassified | place...
CAGTGCTGCGAAGAGTACGGATGGGCAATTGTTCAAGAAGACAACGCTCCAGGACACAAAGGGTATTCAAATCGCTATAGGGCATTGAATGGGATGGAAACTCTGGAATGGCCAGCGCAGTCACCAGGCTTGAACCCGATCGAATCGGTGTGGAGAGAAATAGAGACAGAGTTGGGGGAGATTTGGGGACGGGCGGAGGATATTGAGGCATTGAAAACCATGATAGAGAATATCTGGCGGGACCATATCACCGAGGAAATTTTAGGCGGGTTGATAGATAGTATGCTTGCGCGGTTGCAAGCAGTCATTGATGCTGGAGGAAATCCGACACGGTATTAATGTTTGGGAGGCGGATGGGGGGTGCGCCCGACTTTTTGCAGCTCGTACAATTAGATCATTATCACTACTCACTTCGCTACATCTGTGTTAGTGCGCTTTAAATGAGGCTTAGTGCTGACTCGCGCTTATATTTCGACTTTATGCTCCGTCTTAGTACACAGGGTACGTGGTGCCTCACCACCTTTAACGGCGCTTAGTAGTGGCTGTTTGGCGGACAGGGGGGTTTGGCATGGCGAGGAGCTGTGAATTGGGGCTAACATTGAACTTCATCAACATCGTCAACCACCCGCCGCCCGTCTGCCTCCCGTCCGCCATCAAAAGTCACCGTTAAGTTACGTGAAGTCATCGCTACACGAAATATTCGGCCATGGAGCAGGAGGGAGTCCGTGATCCAGCAGTTGGAGTGAGTCACCGAGAAACTACCCGGGACGAACGGATGCGTGTTATTTCATTACGTGAAAATGCCAGATGGAGCTGGAGGCAAATAGGAAGAGAGCTCCGGATCGATCCTCGAACGGCCTCAAAAATTTATCCGCTATAGCCAGCATAGCACTCCTTCGAACCGGAAACGAACTGGCTCCAATATTCGACGATGAAGAGAAAGCGCGTCTCGTTGCCTCTATTACCCGCGACTCCCGTACTCGACGTCTAAGCTGGGAGACAATCTGCATAGAGATGGACTACGCCTGTGATCCGAAGACTGCGAAATGTGATGATTTCACTCGGGACGGAAGAGTGAGATGATTTTGGGGGCCTTCTGTGGTACAACAAAGTCTGATCTTATCTTCGTTCCCGGCAGAGCGAAGCTCGACTCCGCAACCCATGTACGAATGGTCCTTGAGGCTGCTCTTGTGGCGTTTTGGCGTCAGTGTTGCGAGGAATACGATGGGCTATTGTGCAAGAGGATAACGCTCCAGGGCATAAAGGGTATGCCAAAGCCTCCAGAGAGTTGAACGGGATGGAGACCTTGGAATGGCCGGGCGAGTCTCCAGATCTCAATCCAATAGAGGCTTGCTGGGGAGATGTAGAGACGGAGTTGGGAGAGATATGGGGACGAGCAGCGGATGTTGAAGCTTTACAATTGTATTTAGCTGTGTGTTGGGCTCGGGTTACAACAGAGGGGAGGCTAGCTGCATTGGTAGAGAGCATGCCTGCGAGATTACAAGCTGTCATTGATGCTGGAGGAGCGGCGACGAAATATTGAGTGGGTGGGCGGAGGGTGAGGCACGACTTTTTTCCCTCATACAACTTAGTCATAACCACTCACTCATTTAATTGTATCTGGCTTAGTACGCACCTAATATAGACTAGTGCTTATCCGCGCATACGAAACATCGGTCCGTTCTCCTGTGCGATTTGTACTGCTTTTCAGCATACTTACGCTGCCCCACAGTCAGGCCATTTATATAGGCCATCATCCACCTTTTGCTCCGATCTGCAAACCGCCGGATTGTCTTCAGCTCTACCGAGTCAAAGGAAAGAAACAATATCTTCTCCAACTCTGGAAATGAATACTGGCAATTCGCTCGAGTATACCACTTCACGGCACCCCAGTAGTACTCGATATAGTTGAGCTCGCAGTGAAATTTAGGATAGAATATGACTCCGTGGCTAGCAGCGTTGATAACAGTCTCGAGCATGGAGGAAATCTGGCTGTGCTTCGAGGATCCGAAGATGGCAGATGCTGCGCTTCAATCACAAATGAGTCTGCACTGAAGAATGCAGTCTCAAAGTTTATCTCTGCCGGTATAACTGTGGATAGTGGGAGTACAGTGGCGGATGGGGGAGGAGGACGAATAAAGAATCGAGAAATATCTCCATAGGTCCGCTGCAGTTCCTTCCTTGCCTCTTCTTTTTGTTTTTCCTTCTGCCGATAGTAATATCGCGACTGATCTGTCTTTCCGGCGTTGGTTTTCGAGTACCCAGGCGCAGCACGCTCCACCTCTTTCCATCCTCTTTGTGGCTGCTGAATACCCACAGTATTCCTGACAGCATCTGGATTGCACTCCCACTCACTGTCTGAATTATCAGAGTCTGAGTCCTCAGGCTCACCGGCAGTGATTTCCTCCTCCGAATCAGATGAACTCTCAACCTCTTCCTCCGACAGCTCTCCCTCTGAAGGTCCACTATCAGGAACCTCCCAGTCTATAGCTATATTTCTAGTAGTACTGACTGTTCTTGCTAGGACCGACTGCCCCGCTAACCTCTGCCCTTTGCGTACTCTCTTAGAAGGACGGGGCATCGTGCGATCGGAAACGGTTTGCGGCGCGCGAATGATCGGACTCGATAAGGCAAGCTCAGTAAACCTAAAATCAATTAACAGCTGTAAAACATCACTGCCGAACTTGGGTGCACACACTGGGTGGGCAGCGGGTGCGGTCTCAACACCGTCAAACCTCAACGCCGTCAAACTCTCAACACAGTCAAATCTCAACGCTGTCAAATCGCAAGTAGATTATGATAGTTGCACATAATGCACACGGCGGGGCCCTTCCGCCAAATCAAGAATCGAGACAATAACTGTAAAAGTGGTTGGTTGTGGCGGGATGGGTGGATGTTCTGGTCGCGTATCTTGGATTCGGGCGGGGTATGCGGGGATTATTTCGCGGAGTCATAGGCGAGCACTCGTGATTAGTCACCAGAATGGACAATTTGTAGTTTTGCCAAGCCTTGACCCGTCTAAGTGTTCGGCACTCATCATCTGCGCTGCCGGTATCCTTATTGGCATCATACCTGTCGCGTCGTATCTACAGCTTCCCACTGTCTCTGTCCCTCTGCGAGCTAACCTGAGAATGTCACAAAGCTCGCCGATCTACTCGCCGCGTCATAATCGCGATCGCCCTTGCCGCCTGCATCCTCATTGACAATCATGCTCATCGTGTCGTTTTTTTACCACTTCCCACTCTCCCTCTTCGAGCTATGCTAACCGCGTCACGAAGGTCGTCGACCTACGCGGCGCCTCTAATTCATGGTTGTCTCTGCCGCCGTCATCCTCATCGACATCATACTCGTTGCGCCGTGGTGTTCCATTCTCCTCACCTGTCTCTGTCAATCTGAGATCTGTCAACCATTTCATGATGCTAGCCATAAAACTCGCCGCGTCGTGCTCTTTATTGTCCTTGCTGGCGGCATCCACATCGCTATCCTCTTTATTGATGTCGTTCTCGTCGTGTCATATCTAATCCGCCAATGTGCCTTTGTTTTTGACACGCCGAGCTATGCTACCCACATAAAGAACATCAGTACGGGCATTTATATTGGCGATGGATGTGACGCTGAGTGCTTGCATTGGATAACCTAAGTGTGGTAGCATACATAGATGTACGTTAGGTGTAATGAACAGAACTAGATTGAGTCGCAATGCCTGGAACCAACTGCGTATTTGATACTCTTTGCTGAAACGAACAGTGTCTGATAGTCGCGTCTGGATGCTACCACAGTGTCCGCTCTGTTGCCAATGTGTGGTATGCCATCGTAAGCCTCGTCGGGATCCCTTTTGCCTTGACACCCTGCGCCTGTAAGTCATCTACCTTAAAACGCTGCTCCCGCAAGACATTTGCCTTGAAAATGTGCGTCCATAAGTCACGCGCAGGGCCCAGATGGCAGATGTTCTGACACTGCTCATCCGGACGCACTTTGCCGTCGCACATTGCGTCCGGAAGACATTTACCTCGGCACACTGCGTCCGTAAGTCATCTGCCTTGACGCACTGCGTCTGTAAGACACGAGTTGCGTCCGGATGGCGTAAATATCCGGACACTTCTCGTTTGGACGCGCTCTGCCGTGGTAGGTATCGTCCGGATGCTAGGCTTGTGCCTTCCAGACGGCCAATGCGTCGTGCACCCCCCGCGTAGTAAGCCTCGGGTCTTGGCGCAACGTCATTTGCAGTAAACTTCCCAGCCTGGTCTGGACGACACCTGCTGAGCCGCCGCCTACGGGAGGCCATCCCCTAACATATGTACGAGTGTATGCGTATTGTGGGAGGTCATGTCGAAATGTACGTGTACGCTGTAGAATGAACAAATGTACGTGCGAATCCAATTTTTTTTATTATCCGTTACTGGCATTCGACTTGCCTGACACCGTCGTGTCGCGCCTTGGCAGTTCTTTGCACTAGTTAACCCGTTCCAGGTTAGCGCTGCTAATATTAACGTCTGAATGAACAGGCTATCGAAAGGCGGCTCTTGTCACTGGGCGCGTGTAGACGATGAAATCTTGGCGATGTGGGGCGTAGAATCGTAGGATGGTTGGTTGTCTCCAAAAGAAAAGGACCAACAAGAAATTGAAAGTCCGCCCGCTCGACATAGTCTTTACAAAGACATTTCCAACACGTACCCCGTCAACATCCCCTCCTTGACACATCACTCCGGCTAGTCTAGGTATTTGCGAAGGGCAGAGGCTAAGCTTGGCAGCAACTTCCACAACATCTCCGCAATCTCCCACACCTCCACAACACACCTAGAACTGCCACCTCAGCTGCCACTGCCATCTCTTCCGCAACGTCTACCGCCGGTGTACTACCTATCAACTATCTCGTGTTTCCCACTCCGCCTACCAGAGAAGCCACATCATGGACGCAGATATTCCGATGGTCGATGCTGCACTTGTTGACGCACACGGAGAACCACCTCCAACCGACTCCGAACAACCTCCGACAGCTGATGTTGCCAAAAGTGGACAGAAGCGGAGTTGCCGGGCTTCAAACAATTACGAGACATCTTGCGGAATGACGAGAACTGGAAGACATTCGAGAAGGCCCAGATCAACGGCCAGGTATTCCTGCTGCGTGGTGACGACGAATGCTACTGGATGGATAGATGTCACCTGCCGTCGTGACCTAGCTCCAAGCTTGCAGATTTAGCGCAGAGGATCAAGAATATGGGCAAGGAGAAATCGCGAGGTAATGCTTTCCATTTGGGCTCTGACGAACCGGCTAACCCTTCACAGTTCAAGGTACCAAACCGCCACGAGTGGTAAGCTAGTGAAAGCGACGAATTTATACCGTTTGCTCTGGGGTAAAAGGAAGACGTTACGCGATCGCATCTTCCCGACGAAGTCCATCTCTGTGCCTACATTCCAGCCTGACGGTAGCCAGGATTATTCGTACACCGAACTCTCATTACGAACATCTATCACCGAATTCTTGCAGAGCACGCCCAGGGAGGATCCGGAGATGTGGTTGAACATTTTGCCATGCAAGTCAGATGCATTGGTTTTTCGAGAAGCCTATCGCGAGATGCTGGACTTCATCAAGGGCTTAGAGGAGAAGCAAGGATATATGGGTGAAGGTAAACCGCCGCAGAGGGCGAGGAATCACGCAAGCATCATTTTGACCGGGAACCCCGGTATTGGAAAGACCTGGTTCCAGTCAGCGATTCTCGTGGACCGTCTCCTTGCAGGGCTTCCGACCGTTTTGCAGACCTATAAAGGTCGAGGGGACGCGCAGTTTCTTCTTTTCTACCAACACGGTGTCGTGTCGCTGCACGAGCTTGCTCCAAATGATCCTGTTTACAGGAACGTCGAAGTGTGGGCTCTCGCTGACCAGCAGGCTCGCGGTATCCTCGAAGATTCCATGGCGCAGGAGTGGTTGATAGTTGTCACACCATCTCCAAGAGAGGAAAATATACAAGCAACTCCAGAAGGAAAGTGGTGCTCTTGTGTGGTACATGCCCGTGTGGGAGTGGTCGGAAATAGTCGCAGCCAGCGGGTTCCAGGACAACGCAGAACTAGAAATCTTGTGGGAACAATTCTATGTGTACGGCCCCCTCCCCAGGTTGCTACTGGAAGAGCTATATTCCCGCAACCAGAAGGAACGTGATATACGCACCGAAGGCTACAAGAAGAGGCTTGAGGCGAAGATTGTTGAATACGTCCAGAGTTCGACGGGAGCGGACCTGATTCTACTTGGGAAACACGGATCGCACTCCCTACTCCTTCTCGAACCTGAGGCACCGCAGATGTACAATCAGATGTACAATTCGATGTCGTGGATGCGAAGAGTTATCACGCCGACCATTGCAGCGAAGCTTGCTAAAGGTAGCATCTCGTACTCGGAACAAAAGGCTTGCCGGCTGTATAGCTTGCTGCTTGGTCATCCATCCACTTCAACCGCGGCTGGGTGGGTGTTCAAGGTGCGGGTGCATATTGCGCTTTCGAAGGGCGGCGCCTCTTTTGCACCCAGACCCATCAGCACACACTCGACGGCAACTCTCAAGTTCTGCGTCAGGAGCTGTCCAGACACTATGACGGGGACATTCGACAGGCACAAGTTAGCAGGCACGTTTCGACTGGAGAAGAACTCTCGGCAGTTCGATCGCGAGCTGGATAGTGTCTACATGCGTCCTCTACAACCGAATCTACCAGCCATCGACTCGCTCGTGGTGATTATGGAGCACGATTCTCCCCGTGCGGTCTTTTTCCAGATCACTATTGCCGAGAATCATCCGATCAGTGGGCCCGCGCTTTTGAAGGTGTGGAAAGCTTTGCCGAATGAGGTCAAGGGGTCGATCCGGCGATTGTATTTGTCGTGCCTTACGATAGAGCGGCGGGTTACAAAAATCAGAAGATTGAGGGTACTACAGGCAGCCCTGCAACCTGGCCACAGTTCGTTCTCAGTCTGGACGATTATGTCCTGTGGGGCCGTGTGAAGATGCGGATGTCAAAGCATCAGTAGTGGAATCGGTTAGTGTTTTTCTGCTGCCAGACTGATTTCAGGATGGGAGTTGATGCTGTGTTTTTGCTGTGTTCTGGTTGCTTCTCGGTTCGGCTAGATGTTGGCGTCGAGGCTCATTATTCGGACCTGTACTGTGGCGCTTGATATTCGGGGTTTTAGGGTTGGTGATCACTCTCCTGCTCGAATGCATAAAGTTGTAGCGGTTCCAGCTCTTTTGTCTGGGTAATTTCGTTCTTCACTTGCTGCCATACAACTGCGTTGCCTTTCACCCCACTTCTACTGCCGCTGTTTACGGCCCGGTTTGGTCCAGACGGCTGCCACTGACATTTCTATTTGGACTTTGGCAACTAATGGCTACCTCCCACTGCCCAATTCTTGCACCCCCCCGGATCCAGCGAATTCCCGGCGAACGGTGAGTAGGCTCGAGGTGTATTCGACTACCGAATATCGTGAAGGCAGAGTCATATTCTTGTCAAGGGAATCTCCTTGCACGGGCTGAAGTAACGATTTCGTTCGCGGGAGGACTCCGGATGGCGGTTCATATTATGTGGTCAATCGATAGGTGGGTCACATTGATTTCGAGTCTCGACCCTAGACAGTAACTAGTGTCAGAGTTCCACGGAAATTTCTTTGTGGGTAACAACCTTGGAAGCCCTTCCAGCGGATGAGGAATGATTTCATGTCGTTCTCCACGAGTGGTAGTTTCAGGCGTTGTGTAGGACTGCAACCGTGACGGTTTGTCCGGTCGAGTTCCCTGTTGGTAATGTCGTCACGATGTGACATGGCTCAAAGGGTTGAGGCTTAAAACGAGAGTGCAGGGGTGAGGTGCAGAAGCGAGGCGAAAACCGGCGGGCGGAAATATCGTAGGGTTGCGGAGACATTGTAGTGGAAAGGTGGGAAGCAAGCCAAGACCGGCTTTGCGGCTCTGCAGCTAAGCCCCAGGTCTTGGCATAACGTCGAGAGCTGCAAACTCCCCAGCCTATGATGTATAACCTAAGTATGTACATATCTTGTATGCGGCTAGTGTACCACAGGGCCGGACAGCCTTGATGACCCCGCCTGCGGCCAGCAATTTCACGGAATTCTTGAAGTGGGGCGTCGAGACAATGAGTGGGCTCATCCGACTGACCTTCTTTTCTGGGCTAGCCGCCGGGCAAGCCACAAAGCACGCATCGAAACAATCCGCCGGGTGAATGAGCCGCCGATCAATGCGAGCGAGCCGCCGGGCAAGCTGCCGAACGACCCGTATTTTTTTTGGTTACCTCATTACTCGCATGCGACCTCTTGAAGATCATGGCGAGGCCGAAGGCCCGACCCCCGCCGCCAGGTGGGGTAGGCGGGGGTCCACCAACGACTGCCCCGGGCATACGGATATAATCATCGCGAGGAACCCTTCACTGCGGAAAAGAACCATCACTCATTATTAAAGGGCTTTTAGTAGTGAGCGTACGCACTGAGGCCTGCACTGACAACGCTGTTACTTCCCACGCCCTCCTTCATCGCGTTGGCGGGGCTGAGAGTGGAACCAACGGAAGAACGGGAGGCGGCCGAGGTTTCAGGGCAAGGAAACGGAAAGGGGGAAGATTCGGACCGGCCAGGGTGGGGGGATAGTGGCTCCTGCTCCTTCGTTTTTTTTTCTCTCTTTCTGTCTTTTCCTTTCTTTGTCAGCGGGTTGGGCCAGGCGGGGGCAGGAGGAGTTACCGCGTGCCGCCAGCGGACTGAGCGAGGTCGGTGTGGCGGGCGGGACTCCAAGTAGCAACGCGGCAAATTCGCCACAAGGGATATGTAGGACGAGGAACGGGCGAGCGCTTCGACAAGCGAACGCCGAGGGCGCGGGCGGGCGCGTCAGCGGGTGGGCACCAGAGGACGGGGACAGAGGAACGGACTTAGCGCTGGACGAGCGAACACAGGACGAGCGGACGCCTGAAACAGAACAGGAACAGGCCGAATGCTGGACAGCGAACGCCATGGGCGAGGACAGGGGATAGGGACAAGCAGACGTCGGAAGGGCGACCGGGCAGAGGACGGGCGACGCTGTACGAGCGGGCGCCAGACAGGGACGGGCGACGCTGGATCAGCGGACGCCGGACAGATTGACGCATGTGTTGGGTATTGCTCGTACGTGGCCTCGGCACCATTGGGTTTCGTTGGTGTGGTCTGGATTCTGTGGGATTGGGTTTTGTTGATGTGTTCTGGATTCAGTTGGGAAAGGATGTTTTTCTTGTGAATGTCTAGACCGGCGTCATAGACATCAGAGGCGATTGCGAGACATCATGGGCAACGTCGAGGCAGCGAAGCCGATGCCGACATTGCCGTCTAGGACTCTAGGCCAGGTAGCCAGTGTGTATAATGTCTCTCTTTTCTGCCCCATAGGTCGATAGTCAGTCATTCATTCTTCTTTCTCTCCATCCCATTTTGTTCCCACCTCTCCGTTTCATCATCTCATACTCATGGCATTAGTCTACGCTCACCTTTATGCCGAGATGAAAGTTTCCTTATTGGGTTTATTGAATTGACGTTTACTGCTCCACGTCTTTTCATCGTTTTCCCGTCTTTCCTACTGCGGGGTTCTCCCACTGGCTCTACCGCAAAGGGTTTAACGAGCAGGGGCCAACAGTCCGGCCGGGCCAGCCCTGACCTCGGCCTGGACTGGCCAGCATGAGGGAGTCCAAGCTAGTCTACGGCCCGCGGGCTCACGGGTTTTTTGAAGGTGGGCTGGACTGGGCAGCGTGTAAACGAGTGATCTTTTAAGATCCCAGCGCCCTTGCATATCTTGGGGGTTCCGGGCTTTGAACCACAGCCAGATAATTGTGCACACACGGGAGGGTAATGGCAAGGGAAGGGGAAGATGACCATCCAATATCCCTTTGATTGGCGTAGAGATGATGGAGCCGTAAGCGAAATCTGATGTGCATTTCTTGGGTTGTGAGTGGGTTCCGGGTTGTGAGCAAGCGGAGGTAAGCAAGTCGCAGATCCCCCTCCCGGCTAACATGGTGCGAGAGAAGGAGGTGTTTGCAGTTTTGGTTAAGCCGGCTCCGAGATATATTGCTGCATGGATATTGTGAACTGGGTCACTGTTTGCCAGCTTCTACACATCAGCAACAGATACAAAGAGTCGCATCTGTTACATCGCCATCTCATTCTTCCATCCTCCGGGTGTCACTTCTTCCTCATTGATAGGATGCCACACAAATCCCGTCCTATTGCGGCTTGAAGCGGGGGCTGCCAAATCCCCAAACGAGGGTTCCATCACCAGTGCAATATCAGTCAGCAGGCTGCTTTCACCCAAAATATTCTCCTCTAGCTCGGGGAAGGGAGGAAGCCTCTGGAAGGCAGAAACATCTGGGAAAGTTTATTGTAGTCAGGGAGCTCGGGTATTGCGTACAGATCTTAGCTGGTATCGCCGTCTGGCCGCCATTGACCTTCCTCTAGTCCTCCCTAAATGCCACTACCGTTCCCGACTATGAGAACGCGAGTCTCAGGGCGCCCTTGAATACCTACGCCGACCCATGAGCTGCCTCTGTAAAGGTGTCTGACTCTTCCAATGCCTTCCAGATCAGGTTGTCTTGGATCATCAAGGCCGTATCCACCTCCTTCTGTCTCTCACCTTCTTTGCCAGCGGGGTACCGGGGGTATGCTATCATCGTACCGCTCTGCCAAACCTCCTGAAAAAACTGTTCAGGTTCACTCCCGGGGTGGGATCCTCGGCGAGGTAGGGGCAGTCATCGTCGCTGCATCGTCTATATCCGTGTGGTAGGTGGTTGGTTTTTTAATCATACTCGCATTCAGCCTATCTAGACTACAGCGGCGCGCATTTTATCCGTTTTTCCGTCCGCAGTCCGCGCGGTGGTGGCACGTTGCAGGTCCCCTTTTGCCCTCTGCCCAGGCCTGTCCCAGGACGATGAGAAGCGCACAAAGGAAAACACAAAGGAAATAACAAAGGAAAGCGTGACCCATCCCCTACTCCTTGTCCGCCGATGCCATGAAGGAGGGCGTAGGCAAGAACAGCGGCTGTTCCTCCCCGTCGCCCCGCTTCTCCGTCTCCGCCTCCCGCTCCTCTCCCCGCTCCCGGCGTTCCCGGACTTCCCACTCTGACACCTCACTCCCGGCGTCGCTCTCTTCCAGCGGAGGCACTAGCCTTCCCACATCCATAGACGAGAGGAAGTCCAGCACTACCTGCCCACATTTTCCATCGGCAAGCAGATCCCGGATCTTCCACGGGCTTTTCCACCTCCCAGTCTCCTTCTGCACCTCCGCCCACAGAATCTTCTGCTGCATCTTCCAATCCGAACACGCCCTGAAGAGGTGGTCTCTCGTTTGCGAGGGGCACTGACACCACCAGCACTAGGCGGTGGAGCGAGCCTTAGCCCAGTGCAGCTACTGTCCGGTGCGGGCGTGTCCTATCTTCAGCTGGTAGTATTTACCTTGAGGCGAGCTCTTGGTGCTCTCAGCGACTGTGCCGTCCGGCTTGTGGCTTTCCGGCATTTTGTATCTCTTCATCGAGGTCCGGCCTCCAGCCCATCGCCGCACTTCCACTCACTTTTTCTCCGAAATCTCCCGCTTGAGGTTTGCGAGGGGTCGTGGGAGTGGCATGGGGCGTACCTCCGTCCGGTCCAAGTAGTTCAGCCATTCCACCCTGCGGGTGTCTGGCTCTTCCGCCGTAACCTTCGCCCACTCGTCCGCCTTCTCATTCCCCTCCACCCCTTTGTGCGCCGGGAACCATCTGATCTCTATGATGATGCCAGGCCGGGTTCTCCGTAGCGCTGCGATGTGCTTCCTCGCCCGAAGTGCGTAGATTTGGCCGGGGCCTGGCTCATCCGTGGCCATCCGTCTGACGGCTGCCTGTGCGTCAGTGAAGATTGTGACTCGTTCCGGAGTTGTGTTTCTTCTCGAAGTGGATTCCAGCGCCCTTGCGAGAGCAGCGCACTCTGCATCGCAGGCCTCTTGTTTGTAGCCCATGTGAGTTTGATACCCACCCAGGTCAGGCCCCTCTTCCACACCACCGAGTACCCCGCCGCCCCACTGCCGAGCCGTAACCCATCAGTGAACACGGTGAGTCCTGGTCTCTTTTCTCTGCCTCTTCCTTGGCCTCGGCTTCCTCCTCTTGTAGCGACTCTGCATCGAGATTCTCCGGCTCCTCAGGCAGAACTGTGCTCTCCGTCCTTCTGGCGTAGGCGAGGGCATTTGTGAGCCGCCGCCCGATTTCCGTTGGGGCACCAACCACCTCCCGCGCCTGGCCTCCATGCGGCAGCCTCAACAGCTGTAGCACAAGCCGCTGTTGCCTGTTCTCCAGCTGCGTCGCCGCTGCCCTGAGACCAGACTCCATCGAGAGGGCTCCCAGATATGTTGTCCGGAAGCAGGCCGTTGTCGTCCGCGGCTCCTGGTTGACCAGTAGCTGGAGCTCATCCGCCCGGCCGATAGTGCCCGGGAAGTGGTCTCCTTTCCACGGTAAATGATTGGTAAAGCGTCGGCACTACTGTCGTTGTCAGTGAAGGGGGTGATTTCCTGTTCACTTATTCTTCTCTCGCTCTTTCACTGGTTCTAGCTCCTCCTGTAGACTGAGGATACGCTGTATGTCCTGCGGATAGGAAAGCTTGCATTCCGGGACTTCCTCGTCACTGTCACTTCCATGCTGGACTTCTCACTCCCGTGTCTCACGTCTGTCGTTGCCACCGCTTCGTATCCATCACGCTATCGCAGGTAATTGAGGTTCGTTCGTTTTCGAAGGGGAAGTGTTCCTGCTCCCTGGCACCGCTTCAGATTAGCCTGGTTGATGACGGTTTGGTGGAATAAGAAAAGTCAATGTCCTCCCTGTTTGGTGTACACCGCAGCGCTCCCGGGAAACAAGAGACAGACAAAAGACGGCCGTGACAAGGCGTACGAATCCTGCGATGATGGTCCTCGCGAGGACCGATCGCCGATCCATAATGCGTGTCTGAGAGATGAGGTTCCCTGCCGTCGGTCGCCGATGGGGGTACCTAATCGGGTCAGAGACCGTGTGTTGTGTTTAGTAAGTGGAACCGGGTGGCGCATAGGGACCACGGCTGTGGGTACGTAGCCGGCTGCTTGTTGTGCGTAAGCAGGCTCAATGTTTGCCCGCCGTGCGGACTGTTGACTTGCGGTTCTCCGTGGAGTCACTCGATGGAGAGGGAGCGCCTCCCGCCTGATTTTCCATCTTCCGCTCTCCAATCTTCGATCTTCTTGCGCACCACCTCTGATTCCTCCCACGGGATCTCCATCTGTTCGGCGACCTGCTGGCACATCTCAGCCTTTGCTCTGGGGATCCGTCCGCATCAAACGCCCAAACGCCACCACCCCCGATCCACAAGAACGGGGGGAGGAAGGACAAACCTGCTGTATAGCATAGTCTAGTCAGTTTATTCTTCTCCTCTGTATATTTCCATAGACGCGATCTTTTCCTTGACGTTGGACCGGAGATGGCGGCCGACTTGTTCAAGGGTTGACCCTTTTTTCTCTTGATAGGTTGTTGCGTGAAGAACTTCTTCACCACATCCAGACCCTCCTTCACGCCGTGCAGCCAGAACCAGAACCTTTCCTCGTCGCGCCCTGCCATCCAGGGACCTTCCTCTCGCGGCGCAACCAAAACCCAAAACCCAAAGCCTTCTCCTCGAGCCGCGCAATCCAGGCCCTCCCTCTTGCCGCGCAACCAAAACCCAAAACCCAAAGCCTTCTCCTCGAGCCACGCAATCCAGAACCTTCCAGGCCCTAGTCGTTTGGCATTGGTGGTGACGGCGCTGTGCCATTACAGCTATATTCCTAGACAGGTATTTTCTGCGTCTTGCCCCACCCCGCCGGTGCCTTCGTTTGCACCGGTGGAGGGCAAACGGGAGCGTGCAACGTGCCGCCACAGTGCGGACTGCGGACCGGAAAATGGACACTGTACGTCCTCGCCATGTTCTATCCAGGTCGCATGCGAGTAATGAATAAAGCAAGGCCTATGTCATGATATGTCACTCAGTCATGGCCCCAACTTGACCCCTAAGTAGTGAGCTGCAGCAGGCCGCGATTGCTGCCGGAGTGGACGCAGAAAGAGAAAAGAAACACAATGCAACCAACACCCGGGGCTATCCCGTACGAGATCCCTCGCCTGGGTGAGGAGATCACACTTGCAGATATAGGTACCTATCTACTATAGTCAAGGGGGAAAGGCCTGGGCGGAGGCCAGGGCAACGGGGAGCTTGCAACGAGCCGCCACCGTGCGGACAGCGGACGGATAAAAATGTACGCCGCCATAGTCTAGATAGGTAGGTTCTATGCTAGTGTGATTATACAAAAAAACTGTATAGTCAAGGGGAGTGCAAAAGAAAAAAGTAGTTTTCCTGCTGCACGTGTATCGAAACGGCCAAAATACGTATTTTTCACGTCGTGGTACGAAAGAAACATGCGTTTAGCGGGAAAACTACGTTTTTTTCCACCCTCCCCCCGACTACTCAGTAGTTACTTACAGTATACAAATAGCTCAACAAGGCCAATGAAACCTTGGCTTTAGTCGCTCTGGGGCTAGAGCGTGTCAACACTTTGAAATCCTACAGACGAGCCAGCCAACTCTCCCTATCCTCATGCACTCTATGTACTCTCTTACCGGGCTATTTTCCTCCCACCTCCCCCCTTTACCGCCACTCGGCTATCAAGTCGCCCCCTTCGGTCGTGCATCCTTCGAGCTTCGCCGGCGGAGCCAGCGGTTGCTTTGGGCCGGGTGATGGCATATAGAACGGAAGGAATTCCGTGGACACCCTTTTGGCAGGTCTTCTGGGAGGTGGCCGCTCCGGGCAGAAGGATAGGAAGAGTTAAACAGTAATTCTTAGGTGCGTCTGATGTTAAATCCTCGCTTGCTACCACTACTTCTAAATAATCAGTTCCACCCGTTCCCCCTCCCCCCGCGCCAACTCGATAGCACCCGTCATTTATACCGAGTGCCTTGCTTGAACGAACGACACGCCGAAATGGGGCTCTTCGACTGGATATTCAACGCTATTCTCTCCAGAGAACACCGCGAGCGCATCTGGCAGGCCAACTGGGAAAAGTCGGTCGCCGCCGCAGCCGCCGCCAGGCTCAGACAAGAGGCCGCCGCCAAGCTCGAACCCGAGGACAACACAGCGCCGAGCATCAACTTGCCGCTCTCCGCCTGGTACTCCGGGAACCCCCGCCGCACCCCCAATACTCGCCAATACATCAACTACGACAGCCTCATGTCCCTCACGGCCAAGAAGCCACAGAAACCCAGAAAAGAAGTAGTACTACTCTACCCTCTCCCACCTCTGGGACCCATGGAGGGTATCGGCAAGAATAGGCGCGCGGTGGACGCCACCGACGACTACCTTTCCATGTTGCAGCGCAACACCCTCGACGCGCAGCAGCCTCTCATCTCCGATCACGACCGGGCTTCCCGCTACAACACGGATACTACCTCGCCCCCAGCCAAGCTGATAGCAACGCAGCTTGGTACGAAGGTCAAAGCCCACCCGATCGCCGAGATGCCAGGCGGGAGCGGGGCTGCCGCCAAGAACAACAGTGGCCCAGTCCTTGCGGTCATCAGTAGGAGGGCTCCCGGAGGAAACAGGGAACGTGACAGGGGGAGGAGTCAAGAGGGCTGCCGGACGGACGCAGGGGCCTCGGGAACAAAGAGGCGCCCGCCATGGATTTGAGGCAAGGCAGGGTAAACCGAGTTGCGCGCCAGCATGAAGATTCGTTTCTGGCGAGGAGTTATATGTTCTTTAGCGGCTAGTTCAAACGAGAAAGGGAGCTGGAGGAGGATGAAGGGCGAGCCAGCAGGATTGGAGATGTTGGCGGGGATGACTGCGTTGGAGGAGATGACTGTGTGTGATGGGCAGAGCCAGAGCCGGCCAGACCAGCCAAGCTGCGTGAGAAAGTATGAATACGGGGGGGAGGGGAGGACTACGGGGGAGGCTGGTGGTGGTGATGGTGGTTGTGGTTCGTTGGTCGTATGCGACCCTATCGGGTCATGGCGGTTTTACTATGGGGGGAGCTTGGACGGGCGGGATTGATATTGAGTACTCCAACATATGATATGAGTGATATTTGATGTGTCAGGTCGGATGTTGCAGGCTCTCTCTGCCGAACTCGGACAAAGCCATCGCTACTCTCCCAGACTTCGTAAGCAAGGGCAGAAATGATCCTCACACTCAGGGTTTTGTTTAATCATACTCGCATTCAGCCTTTTCTAGACTATGGCGACGTATATGTTCTAGCCCAGTGGGTGGAAAGATCGGTCTATAGATGGGCCGGCCCATCTATAGACTGGCGGCCCGTGTATGAATGGGCTGGATCTACGAACTGGCCGGACGGTGGGTAGATTTTCCTAGG
>Ga0307508_10003316_pt1 | contig 16356 bp, 12 predicted proteins | sample 9_EM_MG_FD_203089 | JGI IMG/M metagenome (GOLD analysis project Ga0307508, IMG submission 203089) | Populus trichocarpa ectomycorrhiza microbial communities from riparian zone in the Pacific Northwest, United States - 9_EM | ecosystem: Host-associated > Plants > Roots > Unclassified | place...
TATGAGTTTTAACGAGGCATCCGAGGATACTGGGTTTCACTGTTTTTGTTTCTTTTCTCTGCAACTGTTTGTTGCTATACTGGCGGTTTCGTTTTCTCCTCTCCTGCATTCCTTTGCATCTTCCGTATGAGGGGAAGTGTCAGAATAATGGGCGTCCGGAGATGACGGACCGGAGACGGCGTCCGGAGATGACGGACCAGAGGCAACATGTCCGGAGATGACAGCAGCCTTAGTCTCCGAGCACCGGTTCGGGAGACAGTCTTCCGTCCTTTCCCCTTGGCGAGTCCCTCAGGCGTGTTGTATATAGAGAGAATGTTCCTCCTTCGACTTTGTATCAATCAACCAATTCACTATCTTCGTCTCTATCGATCCCTATATTCCAACAAATAGTATCATGAGGCTACTGCCGCTGCTGTCTTTTCGACGCCGACATGTCCCCCTCCAAGAATAGCATCGTGTGCTTCTCGAATGACATTGGCCTGCAAAACCCGAGGGATACAGAGCTTTTCTCCTGAGGCCCTGTGGAATAGGAGTCCGTCCCGCAGTAAATAGTATCCCTTTGCGCGTTCCCGTATCCGGCGGCTTTTCTTGTCGTTGGTTGCTGTAATATCTCTTCCGATGCCACCGCTCTGAAGGTGTTCCAGAATCGGTGCAAACGTGAAATCCTGTGTATACTCCTTCTGGATGTCCTGAAGCCACTCCTGGGATGCCGAAATGCGCAACTCCACCACATTCACGAGACTCGCCTCTGTAACCGGCTCCGGGCTCTCAGGTGTCCGCGTATATGCGATGCGGCTAAGCGCGTCCGCAATGACATTAGCCACGCCAGGGTAGTATTTTACCTCGTAGTCGTGCTGTTGCAACTTGTCGAGGTGGCGCCACTGCCAACTTGTCAATTTATTCTGCCCCAGTATGTGCTGTAGCGCCATGTGGTCAGTGTAAATGGTGGTGCGTTTACGCCCGTGGACGTAGCAGGCCCAGTGGTCCAGGTTTGCACTAATCACCAGGAGTTCCCGGTCGTAGGCTGGGTACCTCGTCTCGACCGCGTGAAGTTTTCGCGAGAAGTATCCCAGTGGCCGCTCCATAATTTTTCCTTCGAACAGCTGCTTTTGTGCCAATACACCTCCAATAGCCATGTCTGATGCATCTGTTCGCAGGATAAAGTCGGCCTCCGGGTCCAACGTTGCCAGGACCGGTGCGGATGTCAATGCCTTCTTGAGGTCCGCAAACTGGTCTCTGTGCTGGCTGGTCCAGAGGTATTCGTTCTTCAGTTTTGCTGCAAGGTCGTGTAGCAGGTGGGCCCGCTGCGCAAACTTGGGCACAAACTTCCGGTAATAGCCTGCCAACCCCAGAAATCCACGGAGTTCTGTTGGCATTCTCGGTATTGCCCAGTCCCGTGCTGCTTTGACCTTCTTTTCTTCTGTGTGAATGCTGTACCTATTCACTCTGAAACCCACAAACGATGTTTCCAGAGTACCGAACACGCACTTGGGCTCACTCAGAGGCAACTTCGCTTTCCGTAAAGCCTGTAGCACGCCTTCCACATGTGCCTTGTGCTCGGCCAACGTTTTCGAAAAAATCAAAACGTCGTCCAGATACACTATTGCGTTTCGTCGGTGGGGGTGCAGTATCCTGTGCATCATGCGCATGAATGCGGCCGGCGCGTTTGCCAGTCTGAACGGGATGACCTTGAATTCGTAAAAGCAATCTGGCGCTTTAAACGCAGTCTTGTGGCAGTTGTCCTAGTGTACTCGCACCTGGTGGTATCCATTCGCCAAGTCCAGCTTAGTGAATACTGGCGCATTGTGGAGGTTATCCAGTAAATCCTCAATGTATGGCAATGGATACCGGTCATTGGCGGTTATCTTATTCAAGCCACGGTAATCAACACACATTCGGAGAGTGGCGTGCGGCTTTTTCACAAAGATAATCGGTGCTGCATAGCGTGAATGAGAGTTTGTCACCCACCCATTGGCCAACAGCTTCCTTATCTGAACCTTGAATTCCTCCCTCTCATGCTGTGTCATACGGTACTGCTGGCGGTGTGGAACCTTCGCTGTAGGGTCCGTATGGATGCGGAAATCATACTCACCTGGTAGTGGCACTCCTTTTGGTGGCTGGAAGAGGTCGTAAAATTCCCGTCGGACCTGGACTCTCCACTTATCCAAGTCTGCCAACACGGATTCGTCGTCACCGAACTCCTCTCCAACCCTTCTTTCCCGGACATCAAGTACGAATATTCTGTCCTTTCCAGGCCTTGACATTGCTTGCTTGGTTTCTTCTGCTGATATCAGGTTGATGGACGCCGCCCAAGCCACTGACCTCCAATGGTTATGAACTTCCCGGTAGCGGCCCTGCTGCGGCCGGAGTCCTTTCAGTGCTAACTTGGGTATGAATGCCACACGGCCATCAGCCGAACGCTCTTCGTCCAACAGGTGGAGTACATTTTCCGCATCCACCATTTGGCGTGTCGTAGAGTGCCAATTCTTTCCCACAATAAGGTCATACGGGCCTTTGAGATCGAAAAGCATATACCACCCCGTGATGGCGGCGTAGTTTCCTGCAATGCCGCCTATATTTCCTTCCAGCCAGACCTGATATCTCTCGGAGGTTGGGTGTTTGGTGCCAGCAGTTATTACCGACATACGGCCAGCGTGGCGTAGAGGTAGTCCTAGCTGCCTCACATATGTCGAATCAATATAGCAATGCGATGCACCTGGGTCCATAAGGGTATATGCTGAGCGGGTTTTGGAATGGGAAGTTTTAACTTTTGCGTAAAAACGTAACAGATCTGAATTACCTTCGCTGTTTTTCTTCATCTTATTAAGATCTGTTAGGTATAAAGTTGCCGCTTTCCTTTCCCTAGTAGTAGAAGGACGCTCCATCACTTCTACTGTCTGTCTTTTCCCGCTCCATCGCTTCCCAACCCCTCGCCCTTCTCGTCATCGGACACTTCTACCATCCGTGGTCCTTTGGCCGACTCCCACTCGTCCTCGTCATCTCAACTTCCTTCAAAGTAAGCGCCCTATCCCGCTTCGAGGTTGTCAACTGCATAGATACGCTGATCCTCGCCGACCATGTAAAGCTTGCCCGCCTTCCCAAGCCCCTTCTGCGTCAGGGAGAGGTCGTGGCGACATGACGTTGGCGAGCATTGTATTGGCTGTCTCAGTGCGGGCGTACGCTGCAACTGCAGTTCGCGACGCCACTGCTGGTATCCTTTACGGTGCTGGTGGCCTTCGTCACGCCAAGAGTAGCTTCCGTCAGCCTGGAAGCGGCTTCTGTCATGCCGAGAGTAGCTTCTGTCGCACTGGGAGTGGCTTCCTTCCTTTCGGTCCTTGAACCGTTCTGCCTGGTTGCTCGTATTCGGGACAGTGCAGTTTCGTACAATGTGTCGGTAGCCACAGCAGCGGCGGCATTGGGTCGTCTCATCGATGATATTGAAATCCTCGAGCTCTGCATTGCTGAGATCCATCGGGTCACCCTGCTCCACCAATGTGGTCGTCGCCGCCATGGTGACCGCACAAGGGAGTCCTGCTCCAGATGGCAGCAATGGGAGCGTTCGTTCCGCGACAATGTCCATCATATCTCCAAGCGACAGGTTGGTATTGTTAACGCGGCGCATGATCTGCGCTTGTTGCATGACATCACTTGCAATGCTATCTGGAAGCTTTCGCAGGTACTCTTCCCAGAGCGGGTTCTCCCTGCTAATCGACAGTGATCCTCCCAGGATTTCGATCAACTCCAGAGCCCTCCAGTTGACTTGAGAACCTGCGGCCTGTTGAACCGAAGCGCGTGCCATTCCTTGTGAAGTACTGACACTGCGACCTAGGGGACAAACTGTTCCTTGAATAGCGTCTTGAACTCCGTCCAGGTAATGCCATAGTCATTATCTGCTGGCGGGATGGCTGCAAGTCCTTGTATCTTCATTACTGTCTGGAACCAACGGAAAATTTTGACAGAGAAGAACCGCCACACCGTGTCCATGTGGTGGTTGTCGAGCAAGGCCTTTGGCAACATCGACGCTCCCTGGCGTACGCAGTGTTCGACTTCATCCAGATAGCGCGTTACTACCTCCAGGTCCTGGGAACCGTCAAAACCAACAGGTTCACAAGGCTTGATCTTGTGGACAACCGCGTTCCGGACTTGCGTGGCTCCACTGTCTCCTCGCAGAGTGTTGTTGTCGTCGACGAGCTTATTGGTGCGCTTATTCATTTCGAAAAGTTCGTCAAACCGGGTCTTCCATTCCACGACTTCTCCCTGGGCTTTGAGGAGCTGGTGCTCGAGGCCCTCTGCCTCTCCTGCCCCTTCCCGCACCGCTCGCAACTCCTTTTCCAACCGCTTGATTCTCGCTTTCAGCGCCCCACCCACCTTGTCTGTAGTGGTGTCCTGGGCGCTCTGAAGCAATTCGTCAATCTTTTCTGAGGCCTCGCGGTATGTGGAGTGCCATCCGGTATAGGCCTTCTGGATGGTCTCGGCTGCCACTGCAACCACTGCGGTTTGGCTGTCCCACGATAGGTTCCCATCACCAAACCATTCGAAGAGTTCGCTTGACTCCGGCCAGAGACCCTGTGGAATCGACATCTTTATTCTCTCTTTTTATTATTTCTTCACAGTGTCAGCATTGTTACTGGTGCTATTCTTAAAGTGGGAGATGTAAGGGACTGGGCCCCGAACTGCCGGCACCCGCGCTTACCACTCGCCGCCCTTCCTGTGGCTACTTTTCGTGCGAGAGTCGCTGTTTGCTGCTCCTGGAGTGGCGGATGCGAGAAAACTCCCGTTGATGCCTCTGCGTACCCGTCCTTCACCAAACTTGTGGAATTGTGCGTCGACAAAGACAGAGGGGGGGGCTCTTGCTCCTCGCTTGGAATACCCACTAGATGGTATGGCTCTCGCAACTCTCTCGGAATGCCAAATGGGGGGTGAGCTCACCGCTTGATTCACGGGGTACAAAATACAGAAAGAAGTGTTGCTACCAGTTGAGGGGTAGCAAGAAGCATGTCCTATTCTAGAGAGGCGAGCGCCAGACACTTATAGGGAGTGTCCATGCGCCGCCTGTGACTGTCTACCGTGACTGTCCTATGTAGCCCTATGTCACACTCCCGTAGCACTGTCCGTGTCACCCGAACTCTAGACACCCCACTGGGCGTAGCGTCCGCAGCACCCGCAGCGGCCGCAATCCTCCTCCTACACTAGTACACCCTCACACACTACCATAGAAGCTGGACTAGAGGCGGGCAAATTGAAAGGAGGCTCGTCGGCCTCGTCATACACGATTACAGCAAACAGATCTACCCTCCTGGCATCACCCAGTAGTGATGACGATGTACCCCTAAAGACAGTGATAAGGGGGAACCGGCGTGGACGCCCTAGGGGCCGTGGGCGAGGGTCTTAAAGATCCAGAGATAAATCCGGTAATAATTCCCTATTCCCTAGGCCTCTACCTAATTACTCTTATTCAACTCCTCACAGCTGCCCACTCTTCCTCAGCAACCTCAGCGCACGTCCCGGCGGGCTCGGCAAGCACACTGGGCACAGCAGGTACACCCTCAGCAGGCTTGGTGGACGCGCACTTGGTGTGGTTGGCGCATACTGGCAAGGGAAAACATCCTGTTGAACCAGTAAGTCTAGCTAGAAGAAGTAAGAGACTGGAAGGAGTACGTAGGCAGTATGTGGTTGCAGAGCTGTTCCCTAGTATCAGTGATACTGAAGATGATGGTGTGGAATTCTGTTGGAGAGACGAGGCGTGAGGCGGGGCAAGTTTTTACCACACAAGCCAATATCACGGGGTTTTTGCGCTAGTGAATTTGATATTGACTAAGCGCCAAGCGCCCTAGTTGCGCGCCAAGATCGCCAAGAATGGCGCTAACCGCTTAGGGGGGGAGGACTCTTATGCGAGATAATACGGTATCTGTGCTCCTCCACGCCATACCACCCCCATGGGGCTCCCATCTTTCCCAAACCGCCGGCAAAGTAAACATACAAAGGAGATTTTGCAAAGCAAGAAAGCAAGTATCGCAACATAGCAGCATCAAGTCAAAGAACTGGAAAAGCAAATCATTACCTCTGCCAACCCTTCAACATCCATGCATACCAGTTGTGGTATTATTATGGCTCAAAAGCACCAAAGTCCAGCTCAGACCACGCTGTATCGGTGGGGTCGATGGTCTCTGGTAGGTCATGGCCGCTGTTGAAATTGAGGTGGGAGGAGTGCCCTAGACCAGTTTTTCAGAGGAACTGACATAGTGCCTGAGTATTTTATGGTGTAGTGAGGAAGCCAGGGGTTTGGATATTGCCAGCGGTAGAATGGAGCACGATAGCGCACTGTGTTGCCAGCAGTGGGCAGTCTTGTAGTAGGTGGAGGGATTTTACACCCGAGGGTAACAAAGAGAATGAAGGTACAAGGAGAAAGGTAGCAAACGGTAAGTCACGTGACTGGGATCCCTGATAAAATCTCAGGACCTCGGAAAGCAGTTCGGCAAGAGCAGGTGGAGCAAGGGTAACCTCAGCAGGTGATGGATCTTAGGCTAGCCTGCCGGGTAGACCCAACGCACTGCCGACTCTTGTAGCCGCTACATACGAGAACAAGATAAGGGCAGAACTAGCTTCCTGCAAGTCGCACGCTATAAGTGGGGCTCATGTTGCAAGACAGGTCTGGGAGAGTCTAGACGCGAGATAAGACCCGGAGTTAGGACCTTACGGCCGAGATGAACTGAAGAAAGAATAACTCCGGAGTGGGGCCAGCGGCAAACTAAGAGGGACAGCAGACTGAGAAAGAGTTACGACCAATCCTGACTAGGACCTCGATACAAAGCCTGCATAGTCCGAAAGACTAGCGCCGTGAGGAATACGAGGTCGCCGACTGTTAGCCTCCACCCTTATCGCTAGAACCGGTCAGGAGCAACCACACCTGTGCGTGGAGCTCTCTGAGGCCGCGCGTTTTGAAACTGAGATCCCTGACGTGCTGACGGGAAGAAAGGGAACCATGTGACGAGAAAAGAAGTTTGCATATATACCGCACAAAAAAACTCCACCGATTACCTTCTATTCCCCATCCTAGGATACCACACTCACAAAACACCCTGACACGACAAACCTAAGATTGTTCCGCTGTGAATAAAGACCAATCGAACCTGACTTTACGATATCTTTACCTCCACCTCCGTACCCGCATACCCAGGTGTCACACTATAATCTTGGCCCACCAAGCCACCAGGGTTATGCGGCTAAACGACACCGTCCAGTTCCTACAAGTTGCAGACCGAAACTGAGCGGAGGAACAAAATACCTGGAACGCCAACTGCAAAAGTTGGGCCCAGAAACAACAGAGGAAAACCGAGCGGCTGGCGAAGAAACAGCAGAAGCTCAGGACGGAGGTAAGTGCGATCAAACAGGTGACCACCACGCCCACTTACCTACAGTCGGCCCTCCCAGGAGAAATCCCGCTCCCCACCTCCAGGGAAGGTACCCCGTAGGCGGCCACTGGAGGACAAGGGGGAGACCCTCCCAGGACGTCACGAATAAGTTTGGTACTCCAATCCCCCTCCCCAGATCCAACCACAGGCAATGAGGAGCCAGCCGGGGTCGACGACGATGACAACATGTACACGATTCCGGAAAGACCACAAAACCCGGTAACTGAGAGGCCTCCGCCAAGAGCCACGCCACTCCGGGCTGAGCGTATCGCCACCATGTTAACCCCGGAAGAAATTGCCCGGCTGGTAGGGGAAGGCATTACGGCACCAAGAACCGATCAAAGAACCCCGGAGGTAAGGATAAATACCTCACAGCTCAAGCTAAAGAACCAAGAATCCTTCGATGGGAAACCCACCTCGGCATTCAATGCCTAGTGGGAATCGGTTCGGAAATACATCGAGTTCTACCCGGTAACCCTCGACGCCCAAAAAATCGCCTGTTTAGGAACGCTGCTGTCAGACACCAGAAAAGCCTGGCACCAGCACTGACGAAGGACAATGGCGGACCGGGACACCTGGGCCCAATACACTGTGGCAATCTGGGCCAAATTCAGGGACACCAGGGAGGCAGCAAACACCCAGCTGAAGCTCAGTCAGCTCCGCTACAAGGGCGACATCAAGGCCTACTTCACGGAATTCCGGGCCTTGAAAGTATACACTCAAGCCACCGGTGAAGGGCTGAGGGAGAAGATTGACCAGGCTATGCCCAACAACATTCTGGACATGCGCTTCGCCCACTATATGGAAGAATTCGTGGACGACCAACACTTCCTGATGGCCACGTACAATGCCGGTCTCCATGTGGAATGGAGAAAGGCTTTGAAAGTGGCCCGCGAAGTATAGCCAGGGAGCGGGACGGGACGAAAGGACAGCCCGGATGGGAAAAATCTGGGCAATGCCCGAAAGGGTAAGGAGAGCAGTGGCCCCAAGCAGGCTGGGAAACCTGGCTCGGGGGGCAAGGCTGAAAAGCCAAGGAAATCATTGGCGGAGAGCCACTGGGGAAGCGGTGGCAACGCCTACAAAGGGGTTTCGCAGAATGAGATCGACTCCCACAGAAACAACAAAGCCAGCTGCTGGAGGTGAGGCCAGAACAGCCACACTACCCAGAACTGCTATGCCCAAACAACGGTCAAGGACACGGAGCTACTGGAAGCCCCGAAGCAGGCGAGCTCGATCCAAGGGAAAAGGAATAGAGGGGAGGATGTCGAGGAGGTTTCAGCCCCCAAACAAGCCAAAGCCGTCCATGTCAAAATCGAGGACGAAGACATGCGGGAAGCCGCGGGCGTGACGCTGCAGACAGATTGGCAAGACGACTCGGATTTTTAGGAGGACGGGGCCCGCCGCACCCCAGGTCCTTCCCAATAATTTGTGGAACAAATCGAAAACGAAAGGGTCCGGTGGAACCAACTGCTGGAACCTCACAGGATAGACAACGAAGAAGGCTAAACCCCAATAAAGCCTCACCTGAAAAGTCTACAAACAAACCACGATGCGGCAAAAGACCGATCACCACCATGATCATTTTGTGGGGCCCAACCCAACACGCTGTATGGACCCTACTCGACACCGGTTGCTGAGTACCTTTGATTAACACAAGGATTACCGAGCGGCTTGACATACCCCAAATCTGCAGAAGTGAGGCAGCCCCACTACTGAACTGCTCGGGTGAGGAAGTCAAAGGGGCAGGAATGGAGTACACTGAGCTGCTCCTGCTCCAGCATCGAAAACATTATTCCCGGGAGGTGTTCAAGGTCGCACTATTGGAGCCGGAAGTCGACCTCTTCCTCCCCTTCTGGTGGATTGCGAAGCACCCCCCCCAGGGCGCATGGGACTCAGAAGAACTCCGCTTCAGCAGCCACACTTGCCTAGAAAAATGCACACGATTCGAAACCGCGGAATTCCCTCTGTCCCTCGATGAGATGGTTACCCATGACCCAGGATCCAAAGTCATTGGGTATGTCTCAGCAATAAACGAAGAGGACCCTCAGGACCAGGTCCCTAAGGAGTTCAGGGGTTATCTCGACATCATGAGCCAGGAGGTGGCAGAGGCGCTGCCGGCACACCGGCCATATGATTGTAAGATTGACCTCAAGGAAGGAGAAACTGTCCCCTGGGGACCAATTTACCCGCTTTTGGAAACCGAGCTCCAGATCCTCAGTGAGTGGCTCAAGGAAATGCTAAGGACAGGCAAGATCCGGAGGTCCACCTCACCGGCGGGATCACCGATTTTGTTCGTACCAAAACTGAACGGAAGGGGACTCCGGCTGTATGTCGACTACCGAGCCCTCAACCGGATAATGATTCCCAACTGATACCCCCTCCCTCTGATGCAGGAGCTACAGGACCAGGTACAAGGAGGCAGATGGTTCACCAAGCTGGACCTGAAAAACGGGTTTAACTTGATCCGCATCCGAGAAGGAGACGAATGGAAAACGGCATTACGAACCCGGTATGGACTATACGAGTTCCAAGTTATGCCGTTTGGATTAACCAACGCACCGTCAACCTTCCAAGACATGATGAACCATGTCTTCTCCAACATGATAGACCTGGGCCTCTTGGTTTACATGGACGACTTCCTGATCTACGCAAAAACCAAGGAAGAATACGATCAGAAGGTTAAGGAAGTACTGGCGAGACTACAGGAAAACTGGCTGGCGGTCTCGCCAGACAAATGCGTGTGGAAAACCCAGGAAGTAGAATTCCTGGGATACGTCATTGGGAGAGAAGGGATTAAGATGGCAAAAGGAAAAGTGGAGGCGGTGCTGGAATGGAAACCCCCAGTATCACTGACGGAGGTACAGTCATTCCTGGGATTTGCCAACTTCTACCGGCGCTTCATTCAGGACTACTCTCGAGTAGCCAGACCCCTGACGGAGCTGACCAAAGGGGACAAAAAGGAATGGAAGTGGAACCCACAGGCGGAAGAAGCCTTCCAGGAACTGAAACGGCGATTCACAATGGCGCCAATACTAGCTCACTTCGACGCCACGAAACCCGTGATTATCGAAACGGATGCCTCTGACTTCGCAATTGGGGCCATCCTATCACAGAGAGACGATGGAGGGAGACTACACCCTGTGGCCTTCCACTCCTGAAAGTTCCAGCCGGCGGAAATCAACTACGAAATCCACGACAAGGAACTTCTGGCCATCGTCGATACCTTCAAGCACTGGCGCCGGTACTGCAAAGGAGCGGTGAATCTAGTCCAGGTGTTTAGCGATCACCAAAACCTTGTGTACTTCACGACCACGAAGATACTCAACTGTCGCCAGGCATGGTGGGCCCAGGAGCTAGCAGGTATCGACTTCCGCATTTACTACCGACCAGGGAACTGGAACGGAAAACCAGACGCTCTGTCAAGGCGTTCAGAGTACCGCCCTGGAAAGGGGGGGAGTGAAAACCAGCAAATTACGACAGTTTTGCGAAAAGACAACTTCGCGGAACCCGACTTTGCAAAATCGGACAGACGAGAAAGAACGTTTATCTGCTCTTCAGCAAGGTTGGCATCACTCCCACCACGGCAATGGTCAGAAGAATTCGCGGAAACAGTCAAAGAGGCAGGAAAGAAGGACAAGGAATACCAAGGCGCGTGGAAGGAACTGGAAGCAGTGCAGGGGAATGCTGCACTGAACGACCGAAAGGTCAAGGAGGCAGCTGTCAGCCCCTGTGAGGTGCGGCAGAACGACCGAAAGGTCAGGACGGAAGAGGTCCTCAAGATCAAGAACAGACTACTCTACCGAAAGGGTATGCTCTGGATCCTGGAGGATGGCAACCTCAAGAACTTGATTCTCAGATCGGAACACGAAACGAAAATTGCCGGCCACATGGGCCAGGACAAGACAATCGAGCTAATCCGAAGCAACTTCTGGTGGCCAAAGATGAACAAAAAAATTATCGACTTTGTCTGGAGCTGCCCCGAATGCAAGAAGAACAAGGCAGCTCGGCACCAACCATACGGACTTTCCTCCCCCCTGAAACTACCGTACGCCCCATGGCAGTCCATTACAATGGACTTCATTACGGAACTGCCACTCTCAGAAGGATGCGACCAATTGTGGGTGGTCATAGACCGATTCACAAAGATGGCACACTTTCTCCCCCTTAAGAAGGAAAAGAAGACGGCAGCCGACCTGGTGGTCACCTTCGCCCGGGAAGTCTGGAAACACCACAGGCTACCATCGGACATCGTCTCGGACCAAGACTCACGATTCACCTCCGAGACATGGCAAGAATTCCTGTGGCTATCCGGCATCCGCCCAAGGATGTTGACGGCCTTCCACCCCCAAACCGACAGACAAACGGAACGCCTCAACCAGACAATCGAAGCGTACCTCCGAGCGTTTGTTGGCCACAAACAGGACAACTGGGTAGGCCTACACCTGATGGCAGAGTTTGCCTACAACAATTCAATTACCATGGGCAATGGGATGTCTCCGTTCTACGCTAACTACGGATTCCATCCCGTGTCCTCCGACCCAGCCGCCTTGGGACCCTTGAACCCCACCAGCAAGCTCTATGCCCACTGGATGCATGTAGTACACAAGGCATCCACCGAACGGCTGGAAGCAGTGCACGAACGAATGCGCCGCTACACGGATCTCCTGTGTACTGAGCCCCCGAAAAACCAGATCGGAGACTTGGTGATGCTCAACAGGCGCAACATCAAGACGTGCTGACCCTCCCGGAAGCTGGACCACAAGAATCATGGCCCCTTCCAGGTGGTAAAGATCGTCTCGCCCCTTGCAGTTCAACTCACACTGCCCTGGAAATGGAAGATTCACAATATCTTTCATGTATCGCTACTCGAACCCTATCGAACCAGTGAACACCAAGTGCCGCCGGACCCCTCGAAGATCCTCCGAGAGGCCGACGATATCGAACAGAGAGAGGAATACGATGGTAATGAGGTCCTTGGGAGCACCAGGAAAGGGCGCTGCGTATGGTACCTCGTCAAATGGCTCGACTACACGGACCGTAAGGACGGCAGAGAAGAACCATACAATAACTTTTCGGTAGGCGGCCGGGAGAAGCTCCGAGAGTTTTACCGACATAATCCAGATGCGCTGAGGGACTACCGGCTCACTGAGGGCTAGCCTCTGATCCGCCCTGGGCGCATGATGGAGCCAAGGGGGTTGAAGCACGATCAGGGGGTAGTAGGAGGAAGGGGAGAAGGACTTCATTACGACAAGGACCTTTTCAATGAGCAGAAGAGTGAAGGTATTGTAATCCCATTTTGACGACAGTTATCCCTTAACTGTGGCGAGGCGTGGGTGACCAGTTGAGAGCTACTGGTTTTGACCGGCTCTGGCGGCGAGACTACTGTACGGCCAGCCTGATCTCCTGCTGCACCGGCATGCCAGGTCAACCTGTCTTCTGATCACCTCTTCAGGGGAACACGGTCGTCAAATGGTTTCCTTCACACCACTCCGACAGTAGGATTCTGGACCAGTCGGAAGACCACCCAGATCCGAGGGCCGGCCACCAACCGAATTGGTTCCGAAGTTTTTTCCAGCTGGAGGGTTTTCTTCGGGACCAGGCGGCCGGAGGGATGCAGGGGCTGGAGGACTGCATTCCACCGTTCACACGAAGAAGGAGAAGGAGTCAGGATAAATCAGCTTCGGGCCGAAGCTAAGAAAGAGGGGGAGTAGTGTTACACCCGAGGGTAACAAAGGGAATGAAGGTACAAGGAGAAAGGTAGCAAACGGTAAGTCACGTGACTGGGATCCCTGATAAAATCTCAGGACCTCGGAAAGCAGTTTGGCAAGAGCAGGTGGAGCAAGGGTAACCTCAGTGGGTGATGGATCTTAGGCCAGCCTGCCGGGTAGACCCAACGCTGCCAACTCATGTAGACGCTGCATACAAGAACGAGATAAGGGCAGAACTAGCTTCCTGCAAGTCGCACACCATAAGCGGGGCTCATGTTGCAAGACAGGTCTGCGAGAGTCTAGACGGGAGATAAGACCCGAAGTTAGGACCTTACGGCCGAGACGAACGGACGAAAGAATAACTCCGGAGCGGGGCCAGCGGCAAACTAAAAGGGGCGGCGGACTCTAAAGAGTTACGACCGATCCTGACTAGAACCTCGATACGAAGCCCGCACAGTCCGAAAGACTAGCGCCGGGAGAAATACGAGGTCGCCGACTGTTAGCCTCCACCCTTATCGCTGGAACCGGTCAGGACCAACCACACCCTTGCGCGGAGCTCTCTGAGGCCGCGAGTCTTGAAACTGAGATCCCCGACGTGCCGATGGGAAGAAAGGGAACCACGTGACAAGAAAAGAAGTTTGCATATATACCGCACAAAAAAACTCCACCGACTACCTTCTATTCCCCATCCTCAGATACCACACTCACAAAACACCCCAACACGACGAACCTAAGATTATTCCGCTGTGAATAAAGACCAATCGAACCTGACTTTACGATATCTTTACCTCCACCTCCGTACCCGTGTACCCAGGTGTCACAAGGGAGGAGTTGAGGTTGAGACCACAGGTGCATGGCTCCACAGTGATATTCGGTGGTGGGTAGGTAGGTGATCGATTGCAGAACACCCTCCATATTGCTCATGTATCTGCCCAGTCAACCCCACAAAGGTGGCTGGGGAAGTTGAAGGAGGGATTTGCAAGGGGGAGTTCGTTCTTCCAGCGGGCAAGAAATTCTAACCGCACCTGAGTTAGCAGCCAGGTTTTAGTCGTTACTGCAAATTGGTAGGGAATGGTAGAGGATGCTCCTAATTTGGCAAGTGTATCAGCCTGTTCGTTCCCCCGGATACCACAGTGGGAGGGGCACCACCTAGTAGTGATATGCCAGCCTTGGAGTTGAAGTTTTCCGATAATTTCCAGCGCTCGTCGTGAGTATTCGTGGTTGCCTCTTTTGAATTGGAGGGTGTCGATGGAAGCTTGGTTGTCGATACAGATAAATACTGTAGAACGTGGTAGGGTAGTGGTGAGGAGGGTGGAAACCGCTTCCTGTATGGCATGAAGTTCAGCATCGAAGACCTCAGCCCTATTGCCAAAATGACATCGACCTTCCGTGAACTGATGGAGTTGCTGGTCCCCACTGTAGAAGATTACCCAACCACAGCCAACTGCACCATTGGCAAGTTTGGAGCTGTCCGTATATATCGTTATTGTATGGTCTGGAAGTGTTTGTATCCATTTCTCATGGAGCTGTCGTGGTTTTGTTGTCTTGTCAGGGTTCGGAGAAGCAGTCGTTGCCACTCCTTCCATGGTCGTAGTTGATGTCCGATCTTCCAAATTTCCCAGTACAAGGTGTTTACTGAGGCTGTATAGACGATGTAGTCCTGGGAGGCTAGCGTGTATATTCGGTTGATCGTATGGAGGTCCAAGTGTATGGTGAGTGGGGAGAAAGTGGAGCCGGGTAGCATATCGCAATGAAAGGTAGTCTAGATACGCCTCCATTAGTGGTAAGTGCGCAAGGGTGATGAGGTTTGTGGTTCTGGTATTGAGTGGGTGGCCAGTAATCCAACGGGCAATGGTGTTGTACATCTCTCTGAGAGCGGCGATTACTCCTGGTGTTCCAGTCCACCAAGCAGGAGACACCCAGAAGATGGCCGCGAGAATTGCTGTCATTGCCAGGTGATGACATCAGCAAAAAATTTGAGAATTCCTAGTGAGCTCCTGTAGCTCCCGTAGCTCCCGTAAGCATTGCTAACTCCTGTAAACGGAGAAGTTATATTTTGCTCCTGTAAGGATTTAAAAAAAAAAAAGTGCTTTATTTTTAGCTGAAACCTCGAGAAATATTAGTTCAAATTTATGTCTCACCTGTAAAAAAAGCAATATACTTCAACTTCTCATTTTTTTGGTGATGGAGCAAAATAGGCAGGGATGTCATGGGATTGGTGTCGTAGGAAATGTTGGAATTGCTTCGCGCCGCTCCGGTGTGGCGCGCCGACGGAAGCGACACCGCAGCAACGGTGACGGCAGCAACGCCCTGGGGAGCAACGTCATGGTAACGACAATGGCAAGGGGATCCTGGTAACGACGGCTTGGCATTCTTCCATAGCAGTGTCTTTTGCACTCTTTCTTCTATACTCTTACATACTTCTTCATAGCATTGAATAAGATACTCGTTACGTCTACCTCGGGCGATTTCATTACCCGTCAACAATCAAATCATCTCGTTCAAACATAATCTCTTTCTCTCTCTCTCTCTCTCTCTGCTCGTGTGAAGATTCTCAGAGAAACGGTGATCGGGCAATCTTTAACAGGTTATGAGCCCGGAGCCGTAACCGCTCCACATACGATCAAACCTCACTGCTGTCACACTCTCGCGCGATAAATAGCTCCTCAGGAGCCAGTGATAAACGCGGGGGCCGGCGATTCCAAGGCCCCTTTCCTCTACGTCTCACTTAGAAGCTTTCTCCTCGAAATTGATCACTAACCATCTCAGCGACAGAAGATCTCTGACGATCGACAAGAACTTCCCTCCTTACGCATCGATACGATCTCTCCTCATAAAACACGCATGATTCTCAGTCCGATTCCTCTACCTACATACCTACTCGACGAGCACCTACAACGATCTTCATCGTGAGTGACGAAACGTTCAAACACCCTCTGGGCAACTTCCGCCTACTCGATCGTACCAACTATGCAGTCTGGAAAGAAGATTGCATGAGGGTCCTACAAGGAATCATGGCGTGGGACATCGTGATGGAGAGAGAAGAAGAACCAGAAGATCCGGAAAGACCCAACGACTTTACCAGACCCCTAGTTCTGGCACGGAAGGTATACAAGGACTACAAGCAGCGGAAATTGCAGGCCGTGGCCATCATCTACGGATCCTGTACCAATGCTGTCAAGGTATACATCAAAGGAATGGAGGATCCCGTCCAGATGTGGAAAGAATTGGAGGCC
>Ga0307508_10003317_pt1 | contig 16355 bp, 17 predicted proteins | sample 9_EM_MG_FD_203089 | JGI IMG/M metagenome (GOLD analysis project Ga0307508, IMG submission 203089) | Populus trichocarpa ectomycorrhiza microbial communities from riparian zone in the Pacific Northwest, United States - 9_EM | ecosystem: Host-associated > Plants > Roots > Unclassified | place...
TCGCTCCTCGTGTGAGCTCATTTCGTCTTTCCGCCCAACTCCTCTTCTTCTTTTCTCGTGGTTCGAGCCGAGTTCTCGATGCGATGTGGATTTCGAATTTTCCGTGCGCGAGGTGGGGTGAGCGATGGATCGCGGCGGGTTGGAGGGGTAGGTTATAGGTTGGTGAAGTGAAGCGGTGCTAGTCGCTAGTGGACGCAACCGCGCATATTTGTGCTGCCCACTGCAATCGCGTCGGTCCCGCATCCCGTCCACCCGCAGCCGCTGTGCTCCGGCCCTGCCGCGGCAGCCGCCGCGCGCCGGCGAAGCGGGCGCAGTCGCGCGTCTGCGCAAGCATATATAGCGGCGGTGGTGGTGCGCGTAAGCAGGGCGTTCGGCTCGCCGTTGGCGACGACCACGAAGCCGCGCGATGCGATCTCGGTCAGGAACGCCTCGAAAATACTGCGCCGGCTCCGGCGTGTACTTGGCTGGTACGGCCCACTGCCACGGAGAAGAGAAGGGGGTGGCTGGCAAGGACGGTTGTGAGTTGCAGGTTTAATTTGCGGGGTAGTGTTATTGCTCGTCGATGTCCGGGCTTACATCCGCCGCTCGCAGTCGACGGAGGCCTCCACCGCTGCCGAACGTGGCCACAGAGAAAAACGACCATCTTAGCGTCGACCGGACCTGACCACGATCACCACCAATCTAGCTGCCCAACGCTGGATCTATTTCCCCCCGACCGCGGCCTACGGTTCCCTTGCAATATCTTCGGACAGCAGAACCATTTCTGTCGGAGAAACCCTGCCATAGCCTCATTTCCCCCCACTCCGTCGTCTCCAATCCGCGCCAATCCACTTCGCACATCTTTTGTCAACGCATCCCGCGCTCCGAGTGCCGAATGCTGGCCGATGAACCTGCGTGCACAGTACATAGGTGGTAGGTACCATAGAATGTCGAAGACAAAGCCCAGGCTCCCCCACCCCACGCAGCGTGTCTTCCAATGATCGCCGCCGCCCTCGCTCCACCCGCCAACAGGCAGGCAATATCGGGCTTTAGTTATTCGTCCGCGGCACCAGGACACAGCCTTGCGAATACAAGTACTTCCGGACCTCATCTAGCACAGCCAATCAGCACACATATAGACCAGTCCGGATACCTATGTACCACTGGCCGGCCCAGCCCACCTTACGGAGGCCATCGCAATTCGAACAGGCCTTTGCGCTGTACAGGCTGTCACTCGAGTTGAATCCCTAGTACTTAGGTATCAGTACGTACACTAATTGAGCGCCTCTTCCACAAAGCAGCATGGCCCGCGTAGTGCCGGACCAGGCCAAGACCCACAAAGCACACCGGCAGCACAGTTTCATCTTGGCTGCCAGGCTGTGGCGGCCAATCACGAGTCCGCCAAACAACCAACCAACCAGCCAACCAGTGTTGTTCGAACAGACCAGGAATATACTGTCCCAGCACGCCCACTGCCAGCAAAGCTCCAGTCGTCGAGAAAACGGGTCGGGTGCTATAATCAGCACCAGCCTGCATCGTGGAACACTCCGGGCACCGGCGTCGCTCGTTCGCTCGCATGCATGTCGGCAGACAGAGAGGAGCAAATTGCCCACCATAGCCGCACACACGGAGGGGCTGAGGGGAGAGTTGGCATGTGTGAGGACGGGACGAGAAGTTATGCGTCCACGGTGGGGGATTGGCGGGGAAGGGGACGAAGCAAGCCACGAGCACTTGGAGTTGCTCGCTGGACTGGCTCTCTTTTCTCCTCGCCTCGTCTTCGTCCCGCGTCCAGCTGATGCGATGCCTGCAGAGTCGAGGCGTTACATAGGCACTCGCCACCGTCCGAATTTTCCACTGGCGGACGGGACCACACACACTGGACACACGGGGTACAGCGGATGATTGCGGGCGTGGTACGGGCGTCGCACACGCCACGTCCACACATCGAAGGATTGCCTCGACTCTCCCACCGACGGTGGCGATCCGGGGTGCGCGTGTTTGGGGAGGGAGGGGAAGGGATAAGAGAGAGAACATCAATTTATTTCGCGTACGGGGGATGATTATCACTAGTTGCCAAGAGTTGGGGAGTGTGATGATGGAGATGGAGGGGGTGGTGATTATGATGATGAATCATAGATCGTAGTTGGGGAGGAGTGGAGAGTGGTCCCGTTCTGCGAGCGAGTGATCTGCAACGAGGACAGAAACATACATTCCCCGTTTCGGCCAGCCCAAGTGGCCGAACACGGCGTGCCCGCACGGCGCACTCGCCTGCCCCCACTCAGCCTCCGCGTGCTCTGCACTCCGGGTAACTAAGGGCGAGTCCAGGTACGTAACGCAGTTCTGCGCGTGCATGGATCGCTGCCCAGCTGGGCGGAACGGAGTTCGTCGCACTGACAACTACCGACCGCACGAATCATGTATGTGCAGTATGCGTCTGGCCGACGCAGCAGGGGGGGTGCCTAGTTGGACGGACGTCTACGCGCACAGCGAACATCTGATGCCCCGGATCGAGTTACGTAAAGCAGAACACTACGGAGCCAAATACATACACTACATCTCTACATACATACTCTGCACAAACCATGTCCGCGCCCGTGTCCGTGCGCGGCTCCTCCAGCCAGCCAGCCGGCGGTGGGCGGAAGGAACTTCCCAGACGTCACAGTTCGAGCTCGCTCCCCAACACCGCGGAAAAGTGCACGGCTGTACGTACGGATGCACCGACGCCACCACCACGTCCGGTCGTCGTCCGGGCCCCCGCTATCTTGCACGGCGAGACACCACGGACGACCAACAGCAATCTTCTTCACGAAATCGAAGTGGATCGGACGGCATCGGCGTCGGCAAGACGTTCCCTCTTTCTGTGTCCTCCGTCCCGATGCGGGCCGCACTTCACGCCTTCACTATGGGCTTCCCTGCGGACATATCTACTCAGTACGCACGGCCGTGGGGTCCGCACTTGGGCCTTGTCGGGTTCGGCGGAAGCGGAGTTTTGTTCTGTCCGTCCGTGCCTCCTCCCTCTCCCCGGCCTTCTCCAGCTACTGACGTGTGATGCGGAGAATCTCGATGACTCGTCCGTTCAGGTTGGGTATCAGACGGGGAGCGCGAAGTGATTCCCCCCCCTCTGAGCACAACAACAGCACGGCTCGGAGATGGAGTGCGTAGCTAGATCTCCGTGTCTCTCCGCACCACGCATCAACGCAGCCGGACGGACGGTCGGTCTTGGCCCCGGCCCCCGTCGATCAAACCTGACCGGGGCTTAACTGGCCTGGCTAGCTCGCTCCAACGGGCTCGCGTTGTGGCCCATTCACCAGCAAATCTGCGACGAAGTAACCAGGCGGACTCTGCTTTCCCTTGCGCCCGCTTCGAGTCTCCACTTGACAGGTTCCTCCACAATCCTCAGACTCGTTGTCGTTGGCTGTTTGCTGGTGGTTGGAGTCTGGACGGCCGTCCGCAGATTGGCGCCGACACTGGACGCTGGATGGCAGGCTGCAATTAGGGCAGGGCAGGACAGGGCAGGACAGGGCAGGCGGGTCTCGCGCGAATCGAACGGCGGAGAAGAAAGAAAAAAAAGCCTTATGTACCGAAGCGTGATCTCCCTCGAAGGAGTTGTGCATATGTGCCGACCTATCAATCCAACGCAACGGTCGACTGCGCGCCATGGGATCGTGGGGATCAAATTGCTGTCGTTCCTCTTTTCCCCGCCCTGCAAGCACCGAAGTCGTCAGCGCTGCTCTATTGGCCGCAGTCGATGCCAGCGCGAGCAGAAAGTGGCTCTCGTCGTGCGCCAGGACAGATATCGCGTGCAGTGCGTGCAGCCGTCAGCACCGTTGAGAAGCGTCCAATCGGCGACGCGACAGAAGGTTGTTTTTTCCTTTTTGCTGCGTGCCTGAGCGGGGTTGGGTCGAGCCACCGTCAGCCACACACTCTGCGACGCACTCAACATGGAGGACGGACGATGGCCGCAGGGGGCAGGGGGCGTTGCAGGTGTGGGCCGGCGCTTTCTCGGGCTCCACAGAACGGGGATCCTGGCCCTGCGCATGTAGATGCATGTTGTATGTATGTATGTAGCATACGAGAGCACGGTTCGGGCATTCATTCTTACACTGCAACTCACCTCACCTCGTGCCCGTGTGTGTATGCACACGCCACCTGGGCAGACGCTGGAGGGGGAGAGGGAAGAGGGAAAGGAAAGGGCGGATGGCAAATGGCTGCGGACGGCTGCCCTGCTCCAGACGCGGCCTCCGCACAGATTTACTCTTCACACCTGCATGGAGCAGTTGAGTAATACGGCGCCAGAGTGGTCAGGGGCTTGGCTGGGAATCTAGATATGTATGATTCCCAGGATCCCCGGATCAATCATTGTCGGGGAGGCCAAACATGTCTCCTCCTAAACCTGGGGAGAAATCAAACAACTTTGGAATGTGTGGATATGCACATCGACGGATGGGGTTTGGGGGAGGTGCAGCGGCGGTGCGGAGGACCATCACGTCTGCGACTCTTGCCCCAGGCCGTACTCGGGCATCGTTCCCAGGTATTCCCACATATGGCACTCGGCGACAGCGGCAGCCGCATCCCCTTCCCCATGCATCCATCCATCCGCTATTCGCTCGGCATACATACTGTACATACTCTACATAAATATGTAGGGGGGAGGGGCGGCGGCGGACTGCTTATTCGGGAGAGCCGAGAGTAGTTAAGTCGGACGGTCCCCACCACCTCCCACCCCCATCCATCCTCCCATCTACATACGACCAACCGCCTGCCAGCCCTGCCCAGGACCGAAAACTATCTAGCATACATACCTGGATAGATAGCTGATACCGCTAACAGCGACTTGTACCCGTCGGCTCTCCCTCTTCACCTACAAAGAGAAAGAAGAAAAAAGAAAGAAAAAAATAGCTCCCGTTGCATGCCCTTCTGCCCGTGTCAGGGCTCTTCTTCCTCCAGCGACACCGCCATCATCATCTTCGTCACCGCCGCAGCCATCGCCATCACGACCGCATCCACCACGTGCAGAGGGCGACCGAAGACCGGACCCCACCACCGCGACCACCGCTACCACCGCCACCACCGCCCGCTTCGCACCCACGGCGGCCGCGGCGCTTCCACCGATCGCTAGAACCAGAACAGCAGCATGCCGGGGGGAGGAGGCGGACGGATCTCGTCGGAAGTCGAACTGATGTCGGTGCGGTCCGATGCCAGCACGGACGCCGAGGCGTTCCCGCCGTTCTACCAGCGCCAGAACGCGCGCGGCGCGAGCACGTCCGGCGAGTTCGACCGCCGTAAGGACATGGTCGAGCTGCGCTGCCCGCCCCGGCTCACGGACGAGGACGTCGGCGACGACCGCGTCGAATACGCGCCCATGCCCGAGCAGAAGAAGCTCGGTTACTTCTCGACCGCCGCGCTCATCGTCAGCAAGATGATCGGCACCGGCGTGTTCGCGAAGCCGTCGGTGGTGCTCGAGAACTGTGGTGGCAGAGGCGTTGCGTTGTTCCTGTGGGTCGCTTGTGGACTCATGAGTCTGGCTGGGTGCGCGACACTCCCTTCTTTCCCCTTCCCTTCCCTCCCTCTCTCCTTTTTTTTTCTTTCTTTCTCTTTTCTATCCCCTATCTGTTCCCATCTTCTGTTGTTTTCTGTTTTTTTTTTCTCCTCTCTTTTTAACGCGGGAGACTTCGCATATCCAAACTAGAACCCGATTCTAATCCAATTCTTCCGTTAGACTGTTGATTTATGTTGAGCTCGGGATCACATTACCATTTTCCGGCGCCGAGGTCGTCTATGTATGGGCCTCTCTCTCCCCCCGGCCGTACAGGCTCGCAACGAAAGAAAGAAAAAAAAAACAGTCGCTAACGGTCGCCTTGCAGGTTGAGGAATGCTATCCGCGACCAAAGTACCTTGCCGTCATCGTCATCGCATTGCTCTTCATTCTCCTGACCCATTTCGCCGGGAATACGATCGCGTTCGCGAAGCTGATGTTGCAGGCATTCGAGCCCGACGACGGCAACCCCGACTATCGCTTGCAGAAGTTCCTTGCCCTATGTCTCCTCACGGGGGTGTGTCTGCTGCACATCTTCTCTCGCAAGATGGGTATCTTTGTCAACAACCTCCTTGCAATCTACAAGGTCACTCTGGTTACCTTCATCATCTTGGTTGGGTTTGCGGCGATGGCCGGAGGCAGGGGCAAGGGAGTCACGAAGGGAGACACTTACGGCCTCGCGAACTGGGACAACGCCATGGTGACGAGGACCATGTCGATGTGGCAATACTCGAACGCCATCCTGGGTGTGCTGTGGGCGTACACGGGGTGGGAGAATGCGAACTATGTCCTGTCGGAGGTGCGCCGACCGCCAGGCAACGAGTCCAAGGTTTTCAAGATTGCCGCCTTCTCGGCCATAGGATTGACGACGGTGCTGTACGTGCTGGCAAACGTTGCATACTTCACGGTACTCTCGGACGCTGAGTTGCTGGAGGTTGGGGATATGGTTGCTGCCAAGTTCTTCGTCAAAGTCTTTGGGGAGGGCTGGTTCATCGAGCGCGGGTTCAAGGTGATGGTGGCGTTGTCCATCATGGGCAACTTTGTGTCGTCGACATATGGGCTGGCACGTGTGAAGCAGGAGATCGCGAAACTGAGGATTCTGCCGTTCTCAAAGTATTTCGCGAGGCAGAGCCACTACGACACTCCTGTCGGCGCTTTGGTCCTGCACTGGTTCATTGCCGCTGTCTTCATCGTAAGTCTTTTCAATGTTGAAGGGACTTTTTTCCTTGCCTCTTACTTTCTTCCGGGCTAATGGGGGCCATGAGATAGATATTCACTCCAAGCAACAAGGACGACGCTGCTTACAACCTGATCACGGATCTCTTCATCTATGGACAGAACTGGATGATAAGTCGGTCACCCCGCTACGCTGTGTTTCACGATGTTTTTTTTTTTGCTGACAGCTCCGGACAGTTGTCGTTTCTCTCGGAGTCGTATTCCTGCGGTACCGGAAGACTGGTATCCACCGGTGGGAGCCACACATGCTCCCTTGGCGGGTCATGCTCACGATCATCGCCATCTACGTACCGCTCAACCTGTTCATCATCGTCCTCACCTGGTGGCCGCCGTTCACGCAACCGGAAATTCCGTCGTTCGTCACGCCTGGCGTGGCTACCGGCATCATCGTCGGCGGTTTCATCTACTGGATTATCTTTGCAAAAATCATGCCGTTGCTCGGGTTCCACATCGACTCGCAGCCGGATGAACTGGTCGATGGAAGCCGTATCGTCACATACAAGGTATTGCCCCCCCCCCCCTTTAGTTACGTTGGCATTGCAAGACTGATACTGTATGTAACTACAGCGATACAAAACTGGATTCGCCTTGAAAATGTCCAAGTGGTGGGGCAAGTACATGACGTTCAAGAGGAAGCAGCGGTGATTCACTCGCCGGGGGACGGCGGGTATTCCTGCACATATTGTCTTTCATTTTATTATTTTTTATCTCGCAGCCTCTCGATCCAACCATTCTTATACCCAGTTTCATCGATACATCACTGCACGACTTGTTTTCCTTGCGGCTTTTTTTTTTCTTTTCAGAGCGTGTGGAGTGGGGTATCTTTTGTTTCTCTCTCGGGCTTCGGAGTCAATATTGGGCACGGCTTATCATATCATCTTGGTCCCTTTTTTTTGTTTCGTTTTCTTCTGTTTTTCTCTTGGTTACGGCGTTCCGATTATGTATTTCATTGCAAGGCTGGTCTGGTTCAAAAGGTTCTTTTTTTTGGCTTTTATTTTTCCCTTTCTCTATTCTTTGTGGGGTGTTTCTTCTCCCCTCTTCACTTCTATTTTCTGGTAGATTCATGGTGTTTTTTTTTTCTTGGATGTAACTTGTACTTGTACTCGTCAATGGAGTGGAGTGCGTGGAATGTGACTTCGAGGATGTGGGTGGGGAATCGGAACAGTTTGATCGTGATCCGTAGAGTGGGCGTCTACCTACATAAAGAGATCGATATCGACTCGGACACGACTTGGAGAGGGCTCGGCCGTTGCATTTTTCTTTGTTTCTCCGTTGGGTGTAGTGTACTGTGCTCCGGCTTCCAGTCTGCTCTCGATCACAGTCTACCTGCACCATCAGCCCGTCCATCCCAATGAGATGAGCGCATCAAAAAGATAATATGCCGTTCTGTTGTGTCATACTGTATGCTAAGTCAGAGCACTTGCGGTGCCACCCGTATTCTACATATAGCAGTGGCGTCAGTCCTAGAATAGACAGCTATCACATCTACACATCACTCCTGCTGACCGCGAGTGCAGACCGAGTGAGAAAGCGTGTGCAGCAGGTGCAGGGTTTCCCCACCAGTCCACGACTGCTAACTTTCCTTGTACCACCGCCGCGAAAAAAGAAAAAAAAGAAAGAAAAAAAAGTAATCTTCAATCTCAATCCCAAGTCGATTTCACGTCACGACTCGCCCCGTCCTGGACTTCCTCCTACTACGATGCCGTCTAGCCTGGCCCCACCGTCGGTTAAGAAGAAGCGCAAGCACGCGGAAACGAAGGCGGCATTGTCCACCGCAAAGAAGCCGAAGCCGAAGCCGTCCGCGTTGACGCAGGAAGGCGTCCTCGCGCTCGAGGGGGCGATTGTCGAGTCGGCCAAGCACTACAACAACATCGCGACGCTGCAGACGTGTTTCGCTGACTCACTCGACGCCGACGCCGACGCCGACGCCGACGCCGATGGTGGGGCGCAGATGGCAGTCACCGCCGCCGTGGCGCTGTGTCGCACGTTCTGCCGGCTGATGGCCAAGGGCCGATTGCGCAGACGGAAGGACGACGACCCCGATGCAGCCACCGTCGTCGCGTGGCTGCGGGAGCGGTACCGCGACTACGTGAATGCGCTCTGCGTAGCGCTGGGCCATAGATATCGTGTCCAGGTGGGGGGGTGGTCTCCGGGAGTGGGGTAGACGCGCGCTGACACACGGAAGGAGACGCTGTTGACGCTGCTCATGCGGCTGGTCAAAGAGGAGGGCACGCACCTGCGGCCGGACGGCGAGGAGTATTACTTCCCCAACGGCACGTTTGCTCGGATCGTGAAGGGGATCGTGGCGGCGGAGAATATCGACGACGAGACTAAGGCGGCGTGGGTGGGGAAGTACGTCGATGCCTACGACGATGTTCGGTACTCCTTCTTTGTGGCGGTAAAGTAAGGGTTCTGCTTCCACTCGCGGCGCGGGCGCGTTGGCTAATGGTGGGTTGCAGACGTCTCCTCGACGACGACGAGCGCGGGGCTGAGATCTCTCCCTCGCTCCTGAAAAACACCGTCGGCCTCCTCCTGCTTCCGAAGAACCTGCCGACAGCCGAGACCGAGGAGATCACATCGTTCTACGCGGTGGTGCTGCCCGGCGGGCCGTCGTCGGCGTCGCGCAGAGGCAAAGCGCCGACACTGCTCTCGCCGGGAGCGCACCGCAAAGCGGTGCAGGAAGCGTGGTGCAGCGTCCTGCGACGGCCGCTGCCTGCCGCGCTCTGCAAGTCGGTGCTGCACGCGGCGGAGCGGCGCATCGTGCCGAGCTTCACGCGGCCGCAGCTGCTGATGGACTTCCTGGTCGGCTGCTACGACCACGGCGGCACCGTCTCGCTGCTGGCGCTGAACGCGCTGTTCCACCTGATCTCGACCAAGAACCTGGACTACCCGAACTTCTTCGCGAAGCTGTACGCGCTGCTCGACCGCGACCTGCTGCACGTGCGCTACCGCTCGCGCTTCTTCTGGCTGCTCGACACGTTCCTGGCGTCGACGCACCTGCCCGCCGCGCTGATCGCGAGCTTCATTAAGCGCATGGCGCGTCTGTGTCTCGCGGCGCCCCCCGGCGCCATCGTCGTCGTCGTGCCCTTCGTCTACAACCTCTTTAAGAAGCACCGCGCCACCACCTACATGCTGCACCGCATCCCCGTCGACGCTGACGAGGCGCGTGAGTGGAGCCGCGGCGGATACGTCGACCCGTTCGACGAGGACGAGACGGACCCGCTGCAGACCGGCGCCATCGAGAGCTCCGTCTGGGAACTCGAGACGCTGATGAGCCACTGGCACCCAAACGTGGCGACGCTGTGTCGCATCGTCAAGGAGCAGTTCACCAAAGAGCGCTATCTGATGGAGGATTTCTTGGATCACACCTATAGTTCGGTGAGTACCTTGCTCCAACTATATTCCTGTGGGTGATGGTGGTGGCGGTGGTGGTGACGATGGCTGACGTGATCACGGCGGGCAGATGTTTGATGTCGAGACGAATAGGGAGATAAAGAAGGCACCGGTAGTGGAAGTTGACGTTCCGAAGAAGATATTCTTTAGGCCTGCGGGAACAGAGGAGCAACAGCCAAGTGGGAACATTCTGCTGGATCTGTGGAGCTTTGAGTAGAGACGTGGCTAGCAAAAGTTGGTATGTTACATACTACTATGTATAAACGAACAAAACGGCAGTCGATGGGGGTATGGTATACTGTACAAGAAGGGATATCAAAAGATGCCAAGAAGAACGCCAGAGTCCCGTTGGGAAAAAGAAAGAAAAAAACAACCAAGATAACACCGTAATTTTTTTTTCCCACAATCGTATCCGCGAGCTTTTGCAGGCTAGATGTCGTGAGCGCATCACTTCGTGCGTGAGCTCCTCCTGACATCGCTTGCTCCTCCACGCAAACCCCGCTTGCCTCTGGAGCCCTTGGGACGTCCGCGACCTCTGACCGCCACGCCCCTTACGCTGCCCCTTCCGCCACGGCCGCCTCTGGAGCCCCTTCCCCTCCCCCTGCCTCTGGTGGAAGTGGGGACGACCTCGTCCTCGGTGTCGTCACTTCCGGAAGCAGTGTCAGAGCTAGAGCCGGAGCCGGAGCCGGAGCTGGAGCTGGAGCGGGAGCCGGAGCCGGAGCCGGAGCCGGAGCCGGAGCCGGAGCCGGAGCGAGTGCCAGAGCGGGAGCGCTTCTCGTCATCACGGCCGTCCTCCGCTTCGCCGTCGTCATCCTCCTGCTCGTCGGCATCTTTATCGTCATCATCTTTATCGTCCTCGTCGCTGCTTTCCTTGTCCTTGCCCTTGCCCTTGCCCTTGCCCGCGTCCTCGTCCGGCTCGGAAGATTCGGCTCTGACGCTGTTGTCGCCAACAGTCTTGTCGTCGTCGTCATCCTCCAGCTCCGGTTCCTTCTCGGGCTCCTTCTCGGGTTCCTTCTCGGGCTTCCTTTCGGGCTCCTTCTCGGGCTTCCTTTCGGGCTCCTTCTCGGGCTCCCTCTCGGGTTCCTTCTCGGGTTTCCTTTCGGGCTCCTTCTCGGGAACCCTCTCGGGTTCCTTCTCAGGCTCCCTTTCAGGTTCGCTCTCGGACTCCCTCTCGGGTTCCTTCTCGGGCTCCCTCACTGGCTCCTCCTCGGGCTCCCTCACTGGTTCCTTCTCGGGCTCCCTCACTGGTTCTTTCTCGGGCTCCCTCACTGGTTCCTTCTCCACGGTCGCGGCACGCGCGGGAGCGGGTGTGCCCGAAGCCTTTCTAGCACTCGCTGTGACGCCGCCTCTGCCTCTAGCACCGCGCGCACGACCACGTGGAGTTCCGCGGCCACGTGTTCCGCGGCCTCTGGTGCTGCGGACGGGAGTGGGAACGGGCGAATTGGAGCGGGAGGGAGTATCTGCTCCCGTCAGCACGGCGATCGCGCGCGCAGTTTTGGAGGAACCAAAAAAAAAAAAAAAAAAACTCACCAGAGACGGTATCGCCGTCGCTGTCAGGCACAGTGCTGGGGGCTTTGACGGAGCGCGGGGGACTGTCGTTCGAGTCGGGGTCGAAGCGCCTGTTGCTCATCAACTCGGCGAAGTCGTCTTCGGGCAGGGCAAACTCCATCCATTTCTTCTCCTTCTCGCTGTCGTCATCGGCGTCAGCGTCGTCGTCCTCGGCAGTCCCGAAGTCGTCCTCGAGCTCGTCCAGGGTTTCGAGATTGTACAGCGTCTTGAGCTTCGCCCAGATGCCGTTGATGCTAGTGTGCTCGCTCGACACGCCGTGGTTCTTCATCAGCTCGGCGATCGCCATGATGCGGAAGTGCTTGTGCATGCCCACCGGCTTGAGACGGTAGATCGAGATCGCCTTGAACAGCGTCGTCTCCTGCTCGTCGGTCCAGCCGTCGGACGTGATTGGAGACGCTTGCGTGGTGGATTCTTCGCCCAATCCCGAAGAGGCGGTGTGGAGCGTGGGGCGCGCACGCTTTTTTGGGGCCATGATGTGATGTTGATTGGTGTAGTTGGGGTGGTGGTGGTGGTGGTAGCGTTGGTGGATGGTTTGGACGGGGCAGTATCGCTTCGCGATGAGATGGATCGCGTCGCGCACGTGACACTCTTGTTAGCTTGCCGTCAACCACGTCCTGTCACTCACGTTTCCCGTTTCGCCGTCTTACATACACATCTCCAACCATCATCCAGCACAATAAATCCCCCGCTGGTCGCCTATGATATGGTCTATCTACAAAGATGTGCAATAACGACGCACCTTCCTCCCAATCGAAACCAAACCCTCCGGAAGCGCTCGACAGGCATATCTATGCAAGGTAAGTTTAAAAGCAACCACCCCTCCAACTCAGCGCTGGGATTAGAAGCAACGACATGGGACCGCGTCCAATCACGGCGTTGGAGAGGTGATGGTGATGGGTTGGGAAGATGCGTGCGTGCCCCACACGCGCCTGTTGAGCAGAGAGGATGGGTATCACTGTATCGGGAGGGGAGCGTGAGACCGGGAAAAGAAAGGAGAAACGAAACGAGCCCTTGCGGGGGGCAGAACAGGAGCCGCGCGTTGCGTTGGGACAAAAAAGAAAATCCGCACGTACATATGCACTCTACCGACGAACGGTTGGGTTGTGGATGGCCTCCGTGGCGCTCGATTGCGCTGTTGCGGGCTCAGTTAGCCAGTGCGGGGGAATATCTAGATACCTGCGCGAGAGATGGGGCTCTGTCACGATGGCGGTGCAGGGAAGACGGGTGCCTGGATGATGAAAGTCAGTAAGGCAGTTGCCACAAAAGAACTACATCCCTGTGCGAGCCTGTTGGATTCGTGCGTGCGGTTGAGCAGGTAGCGGATACATAAGGATCGATTCATGCGTTGGGCACGCTATCACGCACTAACTAGCCTTCCGGGGGCCTCGTCGGCACAGCCACACTATTGTCCAGGCTGTAACGCAATGACAAATGAGGCACCGACAAGTTCAGCCAACATCCTCGGCGAAACACAGCTCGACGAATAGCAAACCGCGAATCGTCCGGCGAGACAAAGAACGCTCGGCGAGAAGAAGGACTTGCCACAACTGTTCCCACTTGTTTATTTCTGTCTCGATTTGTTCCGGTACGCGTCATTTTCATCCGAACCTGACGGAAATCTTCGACGCAGACTGCTGTCATTCGGGGTTTCTTGACACGCCCTCCCTTTCTTCCAACATTTACACTGGTCTTTTGTTCTTTTGCAGACGATATTCGCAGCGTTGAACTTGTACTGTACCGTGCTGCTGGGTTGTGTGTTTCCACCTTGGTCCAAAGAGTGTCGATTAATGACAGGTTTCTCCAGTCGTAAATGCATCTCTATAGGCAGTTGCCAGCTTGGGCAGCATCGGGCTTGCGTCGGACTCGTAGTAAATAGTAAACATCGCGCCGGACTTGCAGTAGATACCGCCGCGCACGATGTGGAGGACACATTTGCACGCGTTATTGGTTGTTCGAGTGGTGAAGGCAGAGAAGCCCCCGAACGGTGGTTGCCCACAGACACAATTTTTTATATATGTATCTTATTTAATTATTTAATCTGATGGCACAAGTGGCGGCGAGCTCCAAAAACGGACTAGTGTGCCCAACGCATGAATCGGTTCCGCACAGAATGTACGGGTGTGGGTCAAAGGAACAAACCACCTGCCTGGACCCCCTTTGGAATGAAGCTCAAAAAGCTCGACTTACTCTGCATGCCAACCAACACCCGTTCCATCCTCCTTCCCTTAACTATCCTGGGAACCCATCCTGATCCCGCATCTTCCTCTCTCTCCTGCCTTCCATCGCCTTTCCTCTCGCTCGCCAACACGAAAACGAGTTCTAGAGAATCCGAACGCCAGCCCGCCAGCCAGCCATGAGAGAAAACATTGTCTTCACCTTCCCTAGGATCTCGGTGGCAGCGCCGCACTCAGCCAGCGCGGTCGGGCTTCTGCTGCTTTCCTCCTCGGTGCAAAAGGTCGACTATGCGCGGGAAGACATCTACCTTCGACTGCGACACACGCCCGACAACGAGAAGGAGTCTCACCCTCTCGACGTGCAGGTCGAGGCGTGGCGCGAGCTGCGCAAGACCTCGCCGCGCGAATTCGTCCTCGCCACGGAGTTTGGCGACATCACCATCTCGTTCCCCGAGCTCCACCATCTGATCCCGCAGAGCGATGCCAGGATCGACCTGCCCATGGAAGCGAAGGCCGGCATGACCTGGGAGGTCATCGTGAGGGAGTTCGAGGTCGAGGTGGACAGGTTCGTCAGCTACAAGAAGAACACCTACTCTCTGCTCGATGCGCCGTTCGGCGTGCGGAGCGAAAAGGCGCGGGAGGCAGAGGGCATCAAGCCATACAACCCTGGCAAGTACCCGAACGAGAAGGCGGGCGGGAGCGGCGTGCCTGGTGGAAGGTTGGTCCTCGTCGATGAGGAGAATGGAGCGGAGCTGGGAGAAGTCGGTGGGATGCAGGTTGCGACGGTCGGTGTTATGCCTGGTAGTAAAGGTACACGATTCGCTCCATCGCTTGCTTATCTGATCCTCCCACGATCAGGCCGAGTGACGTAGAGGGGCTCGCGATGTGGGGTGATGTTACACACGAGATGGGCTGGTGCTGACTTGTCGCCTCAGATCCCGTTGAAATCACCTTTCCCCAAGAGGGCGAGAATGGCCCGGTCATGGTGAGCCCTCCGCTTTTTATTCGGCCTTGTTCATTTCGATTTCCACTCCCACTTCCATGAGACAACACTGATGTATTCGCCGAATGCTGCCGTCTCTGTTCGAACACTACCTCCACATTTGTCTCCGCCGCAGCGCCTTGAGCGCTGTCTCGGACCGTCTCCTTCTACTCCTGCTCCTCACACAATACCCCAATGTTGCATCGCCTTACTCATCGCGATCCTCTTCGCCAAATGACTGACGTCTCTCTCGCGACAGGTCCGCACGGCCGGCAACCTCAAAGATGCCTCGCACCCCATGTACCAAAACAGCTCCCTGGTGCAAACCGCGGCCACGGCATCGCGCCTCATCGTCACCACATCCACCTATATTTCTAACGCCTTGTCGCAGGGCGCCCAGACCTTTGCTGAGAGGACGAAGCCCAATCCGACACCCACCACCTTCCAGCCTTCGACGCACGAGCGCCTCCAGCAAGTCCACACCCTGACATCGACGGCGGCCAAGTTCTCGTCCGTCGCCGCCGGAAAGGTGTCGCAGCTGGCGCACAACGCGGGTGCGATGCTAGTCAGCAAAGACAAGGAGCAGACTCGCGGAAAGCCCAGGAACCCCAACATCCTGAACAAATCGCTCATCGCCTTCTCGACCGTCGCCGACAGCATCGAATACGCTTCCAAATCGCTGTTTGATTCGACCTCGCAGGCCGCGACACAGATGGTCGAGCATAAGTACGGTACTGAAGCTGGTGAGATCTCGAGAAATCTCACTGGAGCCTTCAAGAACGTTGGTCTCGTGTACATCGATGCCTCCGGTGTGTCTCGCCGCGCCATTGTCAAGGGAGTTGCAAAGGGAATGGTTGTCGCCAAGGTCAAGGGTGGCGGAGAGGTCATCGTTGCTGGCAACAACGAGAGGATCGACGGCCCGCCGATTGGGCGGGGCGACGGTCTGCTCGGAGGCGCTCATGCGGGTTCTCGGAGTGGAAGGGCCACTCCCATCCCAACATCACGCACACCACCGCCTCCTGGCTACAGTCCTCCTGCACATGGCGAAGGCAGCAACAATACGTACTTCATGCCGCCGCCGAGAGCGCTAACTAGCCCGGCGGCTATCAACAGCAATGGATATACAATCGAGAGGTATCCCAACGAAAAAGGCAGCGAGTTCCGGTTCTAGGTGGTTGTAGCAGTTGTGCTTTTTTCACTTCAAATTGGTTTCTTTTGGGAGGAGTGTTTCCCTTGTCCTGTTGGGGGGTTTCCTTGAGTGAGGGATTCTTTTCTGACCGGATGCTTCTTCCTTTTCCCTGTCGATCCGTTCTTGTACTTGATATACCGGGGTTCGTAGCAGAACTCATGACTATTGCTTCTTGTTGTAGTGTATGCTTAGTCTGTCCTCGTGACCACTGCTATAGATATAGGCAGTGGCGTCACCGTCACATGAAGACAACCATCACATCTCCACATCACTCCCATTGACAGGTTATGAGCCCTC
>Ga0307508_10003319_pt1 | contig 16345 bp, 16 predicted proteins | sample 9_EM_MG_FD_203089 | JGI IMG/M metagenome (GOLD analysis project Ga0307508, IMG submission 203089) | Populus trichocarpa ectomycorrhiza microbial communities from riparian zone in the Pacific Northwest, United States - 9_EM | ecosystem: Host-associated > Plants > Roots > Unclassified | place...
TAGGGTCAAGGGCATGGGCTAAGGGCGGATGAGTAAGACTAGGGTCAAGGGTGTCTGACAAAGCAAAGTAAAAATAGACAAGTAAAAATAGTCCTAACAATAATCGTAACATCGTCTGCCATGCGGTTTTGATCCATCTGGACTGCGAGACGGAACCAGGCTTCCGGGTCCGTATCTGAGGGTCTTCCGTACGTCATTCCTGTGAGGGCCGTAGAGACCCGACGGTCAAGGCCTCAGCGGAACTTGACCACGACGGTTTTCGGGTCGGTGTATCTGGAATCGTAAATTAGATCGCGGAACTGGTCGAGGTAGTCATCAACCGTCCGCTTGCCTTGAAAGTAGGCGGTCGTCTCCAGGACATTGATGGTGGCGGACTCCGAGTCGAGCGGCATGAAGTCCTTTCGGAACTCTTCCTCGAAGTCCAGCCAGTTGATGAAGCGGAGGTGGCTGGTCTTCGCTTCCTGTTCGAATTTGTGGGTCGCCCAGCAGTTGGCACGTCCGGTCTTCATGTACGACATGGCCCAGATGATTTTGGTAAGATCGTCTTCAAAATCGGGAGGGAAAGAAGGTTTAAGGGCGAGCTTCTTCCGGCCGGCGGAAGAGGCGGGTATAGATGGTGTAGGGGACCCGTGGCCGGGACGTGTCGGAAGGGGATCTTGCATGTTTTGGGCCTGTGCGGGGCCGAGTCTGGCGAGGATGTCTTGCAGAAGCTGGTGGGTGGCCTCGTGCTGACTTTTCATCTCGTCCATGGTGGCCTCGATGGCGCGGACACGGTCCATGTGGACCAGTTGGTCCTCAATCATATCAGAGGGTGATATGGGGGGGGACTGGTAGTCAGACGCAGGGCGGGAGAGGGGACTTTTGGACGGAGCGTTTTCAGAGGCAGAGGAGTCCGTTAGGAACCCGAAGCGACCTATGGTGCACGCTGTGTCTCGGAAGTCGGCTCTCTGGGGGGATCCTTTCCTACTGTAAGGGCTACTGCGGTCGGGCGGGACGCGGTACTAGCAGGGGATCCAAAGAGAATTAGATTATTATGTAATACTAATCTAATCACAAATGTACCTAGCAGGGGATCCGAAGAGGAAAGGATAAGGATCCACCTGCAGGTGCGGCCTAATATACGAAATAATGGATATAAGAGATAAGTCCAAAATTAGTAAATACATGTAAGGTACGGCATACGTGTCGTGTCAACGTGTCATAAGTGGAAGGCGGGTCAGAAGGGAAGCGGGTCAGGAGCGGGTGGCGTACGATGTCATGCGACCAAAGGCGTTGCAGAAGAGAGACGAGGTGGTGGGAGCGGGAGCGGAAGCGGAAGGCAGGCGGGAGTCGGAAGCGGAAGGGGTTCCCCTTACAGAGGCATACTGTGGACACATCCATAACATGACACTGATCAACCAGCTCAACTAGATCCTTCATATGCAAGATCAGGCCATCAGAAAGATCATGAGGCGACTGTCCATATATGAGATGGTGAAGTATTTGAAGTACTCCAATGCCCATGACACCAGTTAATTGAATCTGCTGGATGCTTTTCTGAGCTTTGGAAATCAATGCAGTTAGCAACATGGTTGTCGTAGTGTAGCAGTTCTTCTGCAACTGAATGTGATGCATCCACATCCATATCTCTTCCACATCCATGTCTCTTCCATCATGTACCCCTTTTCCATCAGCTAGATGGTCTGCAATGCCACCATCCTCCTCATCTACAAGATCTTCAGGCCCAGAATGCGACAGCTACTGGCGTTGTGACTGATTCATCTGATCAAGAACAGCACCAAGTATTTGAGCTCCTCTGATGCAAGGTCATCACTGCTAGTGCTTGAAAGTCTGGTTAGTTAACCAGAAATTACCTGCAAAATAACCGGACTATGGTTAGTGGTTAATCGATTTATAAATTTAATAACCAGTTATTTTCCAGTTAACTAACTGTTAAAAACCAGTCATAACCGGTCATAACTGACCTCCACTATTTCCCTTCAAAATGAGCTCTTGTATATGGAAAATGGTTCAAAATTGGTGCTAAATCTGTAAAGTGTATACCAAAAGGGTCGAACTTTCAGAATATTATTATAACTAAGTCAAATCTTAATCAAATTCAATGAATTTGTGCTCAATTCATTAGGAAAAAAGGTAGAAAGAATGTTTTCTGACACATGTATATGCAGTTATTGGTGGTTGTAACTCCTTTTATAAATTTTGGTCCTAACTGGTTAGTAACCAAAATAACTGGTTTTAAGCGGTTATCATTGGTCCAGTTCAGTTATTTTTGGTCTAGAAACAAAGGCTAACCAGCCTTGGTCTTGGTTACTGCCAAAAAAGGCAGAAAAATGGACTGGACTGGATGTTCAAGCACTAATCGCTGCCTATGTCACCACCTATGTTGACCACCACCACAGCCCCAATCACCATTGTTCCTATCACCAATTTCTCCACCATTGTCTCCAGTGCTATTGACTCCACCACTATTTCCCATACCAGCATCATCTTCACAGCCATCATCTCCAATACCATTACGCTGCAGCTGCTTCCACCAACATTATCACCACCACCTTCACCATCAAAGCTTTGATCAATATCACCATCAATATCACCATCACTACCACAATCACCAGCATTTCCATCTCCAAAGTTGCCAATGTCACCCTCACCACAATCACCACAATCACCAATGTCTCCATTCCCAAAGTTGCCAATGCCACCTCTATCGCTGCCACTGTTGCCATCAGTCCTTTGGCAGAACTCTAGTGTGGTCAAAATCTCAACCCAATCTTTGCAATCATATTTGCACAAGCTCTTAGCATAGATCGTTGTTTCTGAGGTGATGCCAGAAAAAGAGAATTGTGTCTGAGGGACTCCAGGCATGATGTAGTGGGCAAGGGTGCTTATTAGATATGAAATACATTTGTGAAACCAGGATTTACTTACTAGTGCAGTAAAATTATCTCCAGATGCTGGGGCATGCACAATCTGGTGATTCTGATAGACAGGGGTCAAGAAAGTTGAAGAAACCCCCAGTTTCCCAGATTTGGAGCATCTTGAAGGAAAGGCCCTGGACTGCAGCAGGTAAGGTGTGCTTCACCTGTGACAGGAGACCTACGATAATTGCAGTTCCAGCATGAGTCAAGAGGCACTGGAATCAGAAAAAAAGACCTGGGGTTGATTTTTTTAATTAAGGCCACTTCATATTGGACTAACTAACTAAATAATTAGGCACATTTCCAAACATAGTAATATGACATTATTTTTATCACCTCCATTGCTTGCATCTGCTGCCAGATGCCTTACAAGCCTTGCACACCCAGTTCCATAGCTCTTGCTCAAGTTCTAAGCACTGGAGGTGATACTGAGTACATACTGTGTGTCAAATATGAATTGCCTTCACAATATGCTTACCAACTTCACAATATGCTTACTAACCCACTGTGTTTCACAGCCAGCTTGTTTGCACTTGAGGACCCCTCTTCAATAAATTGTTGAGAACCAATCCACATAAACACCCATTCAGTGCATCTGCAAGTTGTTGTGGGACTCTTTTTCACTTTGACTGTCCAGCTTCCTCAGAGACTTGAGAACCAATTTCAGTTGCTGATGCATTTTTGGCCATTAGACTAAAAAGTGAGGCAATGGGAGGAAGGGAAAGCTTCTGAGAGCTTCTGGTAGCTCTAAAACACCAAAAACATGCTCTTGCAGACAAATTCATTGATATTCAAAGGGAGTGGGTGGGTCAGATAGGTGCTAAACACCAAAAACATGCTCTTGCAGACAAATTCATTGATATTCAAAGGGAGTGGGTGGGTCAGATAGGTGCTAAACACCAAAAACATGCCCACAATCTTGGAAGGGATGGAACATGCTGAACACTGCAAACACACCTTTGTGGGTGTATTTGTGGCATTTGGAATGAGGGAAAGAAGAGGAGAATGAAAATGTATTGGACACCAAAACATATTCAAGGACATGTTTTGAGTACTTTACTGTCTTCCACTTGATCTGATCTGATCTGGTCAGATTCCAACCAGTTCTGTTGAGTTCTGAGTGATTTTGGTTGGAATCTGATCAGAATCTAGTAAAAATTCAGAAAAATCTTTATTTCAATTTTATATAAAATTAAATACAAAAAAGGAAACTATTCTAATACAGAAATAAACTAAAAAGATAAATACCAGAAGTAGAAAGTGAGACAGAGGGAATGAATGGCTTGGCATCTAGAAGAAGGAAAAGGAAGGGAATGTGTTCAACAACAAAAACATGCTTCTGTGGACACATTTGTGATGTTTGATATAAGGAAACAACAGAGAACATGTCAAACACCAAAAACATGCTTCCATAGACATGTTCATGGTGTTTGATGGAAGAAAGGGCAGAGAACATGTTGAACACCAAAAATATGCCCTTGTGGGCATGTCTGTGGTGTCTGATATGAGAGGAATGGCAGGGAACATGTTGAGCATGATGAACCTGCCCTTGTGGATATGTTCAAAATACCACCCACTGATTATCTCATTGTTGGCCAAAGAAAAGTATGCCCTCTCTTTGAGATTGAGTGGCTTAGCATCAATATGGTATATGGTAACAGCAGAGATATAAATCTGTGGTGGTATAAGTTAAGAGGGAAATTCTCAGAGCATAATGTATACATTGTCAAACCAGAAACAACTAAGTACATTCTATATCCAACCTACTTGTGATATGAGTTACCAAATCTTCTGGTTCTATTCAGAAACTGTCTTCAGTATAACATAACAGAATGAAGTGGTTGAATTTGGGTACTGCCTATAGCAGAAAGGCTAGTCAACTGTGGCATAAAAGGCAATATAGTTAGCAAAATTGTGTTTCAGTTCAAGCAATGTGTTAACAACTGACATGTTAAGTTTGATTATAAAATCACCATTTATCATAAAATGAAGAAATATGGTTTTTAAATCTGATCTGAACATTTTATCCAGACCAACCTTTAAAAATTTAGCTAAAAATATATGAATGATTAATAAATCTACAAATATCTACAAATGAGAGCATAGATTTATAACAGCTTGCTTTGAACAATTAATTTCTGTAATAAACTGGAAAAAAATTTGACCAGCTCTCTTTCTGAAAATTTTCAGATTCATCTATAATGTTTCAATCCAATTTGTTAATTATGGAAAGTTTTGAATTTGGCCTTGAAAGCAAAACACCCTCATTCTCAACTATTTTACTTGAGGCTTTGTATTAAAGCATTTATGTACTGCAGACTTTTTTCCAACTGTTGCATTTTTAGCAAGTAAAAATGATAAAAAAGAGCTGTTTACATAAGTGTCAGATATTTCAAAATCAGTAAACAAAATCAATAGCTTCTCTATTCAGATAATTGGAGAAGTGGCTTCTAAAATGCTCTTCTTTATTTTAAGCTGGAAAAGATTCTGGTCCCCTGGTAATTTTTGATTGAGAGCTGTACTGGTCATTTATTGACCAGATGATATTGGCTGAAAGACAGGTTAGCACACATGCTGTAACAGTGCTATGAGACAGTCTTGCAACAAAGGGCCCTTTCAGTAAGATTGAAAGTATGTACACACACCCAGAGTACAATTGGTTGAGCACATCCTCCCACCTTCCATTTATTGAATGAGATTTCAAACAGAAAAGACTAATATATTGATGCTCTGTGGAATAGATGTGATCTAAATGATTGAGTGGTTAGTGTTGTTAAAAATGAATAATTTAGTAAACTGACTCTTTGAACTCATTTTCATACTACATTTTTAGAATTGGTGGTGCAGTGCTAAAAATGGAACAATATCAAGCTCTGAAATCTTGGTTTTCTGGCCACAAATTTTAGTTATAGTTAACAAATGAAATGGTACAGACAGCTATAATTTTTGAAAAGACTGCTAATTAGCAGTCCATCATCTATTAGTAGTTACTGCACTGAAGCACTATTTTGATGTGAATCTCTATTTTTACCTGGTGGTCTGCCAGTCTTGACAGATGTAGAGTATAGTCGCTTTGAGAGATCTTGGCCACAATCACACTGCTTTCTCTTACATAGTTGTAACGTACTGTTACTTCCCATGCCTTCCCGCCTCTTCTGCACTATTCCTACGGCCTTCTGGACCTCTTCTGGACCTCCCACACCCCTTCCAATTCCTTCCCTGTCTCTCACCTGCTTCCCAACGACTTCCACTGGCTTCTACCAGCTCCCAGTTCACTTCCACTGTCTTCCACGTCTTCTGCATGCTTCTGCTCCAAGCTGCAGAGCAATAGTCTATGCCTCAGAGTAATGACCCAAAATTCCTGCAGTCCGCTTCAGCCCAAAAGGCATGTCATTGTCCCATTGTGCCTTGGCACATTATTCCTTGTTTTATCATTGTCTTCTTTGTTCTATCATTGTCCTATTGTAGTAGCTTACTATTGTTTGTCTATTACTATATATAGTCCCCTGTAGTAGACAGAATTGCGTAGAACTTAAACAAGATCCAATATTTGTATTAATATATTCCAGAACAACTGGAATAGCCCAAGACCTCCTTGAAACTCTCTTTCATAAACTATCTCCAGTGAAACCCAGGTAGTAATTTGTCTCAAAAACAAAACTATGTCAACAGCACCAGCTCTATCCCTTACTGCTTAAGGTGATCCTTCCATCCACCACTCTTGATGAGTTATTTCCAGAAGAAAGTGACAAGCTAGCAATTCAAGAGGTAGAATGTGGAAATATTCAGCTCACTGACCATATTATGGACCAGATTCTCTATTAGTGAGTTCTTTATTCCCTTACGCTTGACTTGAACTCAATGATAAATAGTGATTCTGTAAAGGAAAGAGATTGGGAGTCCTGGTTGCCTACCACTGTTTCTGTACAGAAGGGGAAGAGGTGGACTATTGACTCTCTTGACCAGATTCTCTCTGAGCCATATTTCCCTGCCCTGTTATATCACAGAAATGCAATATGTTTAACAAAATGAAACTTGATTCCTGACCATCCTGAACTCATTATGATCAATATGCCTTTCAGGCCTGATCTGAAAGTAAATTCCACTGAGCCATGTGGTGAAGGAGATCAAGAGTGGTACAATTTTACTGAAAGACACTGAGAATTTGCTGGCAAGGCTCAAGAAGTGACAGATATTTTGGATTTTGAAGATAAAGTAAGTTATTAGATTTTATGCTTTTTCAAAGCTAAGCGCAGTCATAGCTGAAGAAACAGCTGGCGAAAGGCAAGAAATATAGGCCGAATAAATACTTGTTACTTGATGGGAAGCTGATTGATGGATGAGTTTTTGGTTTCTTTTCCATCTGAGATTTCTCCAATCTAACCCTATGGCATTTAAAAGCAAAATGCTTAGAATCAATGATGCCTACAAAAACCTGCATTGCATTGATCATCACTAATATGCCACCTCATCTACATAAACACCTAATGAACACCATTGATCTTGCGTATAGGAAAAGAGTCAAGCATTGCAATACAAAGGCAGCAAATGGAAAACACGTATTTGGTTCCATTCATTTTTCTTATTACAATCGCTATTCAAAACAGATATGTTTCTTTTTTGAAAATGGGTCAATTACTAATAATATATGTTAGAGCGATGGAGTGCCTGGTGATACTGATCCTGCAGGGTTGCATTTTTCAGAAAAGAAAAAGACCTCTACAGCTCAATTTTGTAAGGGGACGCTTCCGCTCCCACCTCGCCCCTTGCACCTACCGCTCCTGACCCGCCATCACTTCCGACCTGCCTTCCGCTAATGCCGCGCTGGCGTGCCACGTAACTTGGTACCTTACACGTACTGACACGTATTTACTGAGCTCAGTTTCATTTATTATATCCGTCAGTCTGTATATTAGCTCATACCCGCAAGGGATCCTTATCCTTTCCTCTTTGGATCCCCTGCTAGGTATGTTCATGTCTTAGATTAGTATTACATAATAATCTAAGCCCTTCGGATCCCCTGCTAGTACTGCGTCCCGCCTGACCGCAGTAGCCCTTACAGTAGGAAAGGATCCCCTAGAGAGCCGATCCTCGAAAACGTTGCGCACACCATAGGCCGATTTGGACTCCTGTCAGACTCCTCTGCCTCTGCACACGCTTCCGATCCTGAAGATCCCCTCTCCGCCACCCATTCTGATTCCTGCTCCGTCTACATGTCGCCTTCTGATATGCTCAAGGATGGCCTGATTCACATCAACCGCATCCTCACCATCGAAGCCACAGTAGATGATATGAGGAGTCAAAATGAGGCCACCCACAGGCTCTTACAAGACGTCCTCAACAAACTTGGCCCCACACAGGCCTGAAACGTGCCTGACCGGATCCGACCCCTGACCCATGGCAGCGCCTGGTCCTCACATATACCCACTTCCTCCGCGGGGCGGAGAAAGAACTTTCTTAAGCCTTCTGCTCCCTCTGAGTTTAATGGCGGCCGATCCGCAGGTAAGGCGTTCCTGACGTCCTGCCAAACCTACATCCGCCTTCGCCCAGAATCCTTTGAAGATGATCTTACAAAGGTTGTCTGGGCGATGTCCTACATGAAAGCCGGACATGCAGGCCGCTGGGCGAACCGCAAATTCGAACATGAAGTGAAGTCCGGACACCTCCGTTTCATCGACTGGGTTGATCTCGAAGATGAGTTCCGGAAGGACTTCATGCCCCTCAATTCCAAAGCCGCAGCTGCGAACGTGCTGGAAACCACGTCGTACTTCCAGGGTAGACGGTTGGTCGACAATTACCTCGACCAGTTCAAGGACCTCATTGAGGACTCCAGCTACTCTGACCTGAAAACAATTGTGGTGAAATTCTGCTGAGGCCTCGACCGCCGAATCTTGATGGCCCTTGCCAGGATGACCTGCAGGAGACCCGCAGACACGGATCCCGAAGCCTGGTTCCGTCTTGCCGTCCGAATGGACCAGAACCATGCTGCGGACGAAGCCTTCCACACCTCCCACTGACAATCCAACCTTCCGACTCCCAGCATAAGCCGCATTCTGATGGCCTCCCGACCCACTCAAGCTGCTCCTGCCGCACGCTTTGCCCACTCCAACCCGTCGCTGGGCAATCCCGTCCTGATGGACATAGACATGACCCAGAAGGCTAAGGCCACTCCCGACACCTGCCGACACTGTAGAAAGACCAGACACTGGGCGAAGGACTGCGACCTCCGCTACGACATCCGATACATGGATGCAGACGAGCTGGAGACAGAGCTCAAGAACAAGCTCGCCGCCAAGGATGTAGCACCCATGGAAACATTGGAAGAGGCAGAACCTCCAGCTAGTGTAGAGGATTTTGTATCCTGCAGCGGGTGAGCCGTGCGCCCCCGTTGCTAAGTAGTAATCGATTTTCCGTTCTTGAAATTATTGAACCAAAAATTGATGAAGACGCACAAAACCCGATACACCTGCACTCCCGCCAACCAAACCGCCAACCAAACCCCGCAAGCTGCGCCAGCCCAAATGGGAAAAGCGGATAAAGCGCAAGCTTGTCATCTGCTCTCTCGAGCTGGATGCGAAATGCATCATGCTCCCGATCCACTTAAAAACGACAGACACCATGAAAGAAACATCCACGGAGGCCATGGTCGATACCAGCGCCACCGGAGACTTCATCAACCAGGACTTCGTCACCCGAGTGAAACTTCTGACCCGCAAGCTGTCCCAGCCGATCCCAGTTTACAACGTGGATGGAATGCTTAATGAGGCCGGGAGCATCCGCGAAGTCGTCGACATGATCATGACCTACGACTGACACTCCGAACGCATTCTGCTCGTGGTCACCCGCCTTGGCAAGCAAAGCATGATACTCGGGTTCACCTGGTTGGACAAGCACAATCCGGAGATCAACTTCTGCGCCTGATCCATCAAAATGACCAGATGCCTCCCACGCTGCTGTGTCGGCTGTCAAGCCAACCGCAAGGTGGAACGGAACGCAAAGAGGGAGGATGCTGAATGGATAAATGCCTGCCGGACCGGCCCCTTCCCAGCCTTCATAGAAAATGCTGACGAGGAGGATGAAGCCAGGCCGACACCACTTCAGTGACCCCTTCATACCCCCTCTAAGGTTATTTTAATTCAGGTATTTAAATAACCTTAGAGGGGGTCAATTTAAACTTATGTTTGCACAATCATATGTTATAGCATATATTTGTTGAGAAATATGTTGACAAAATAAGTTACTTCCAGAACACAAGTAATGTGTAGAAACATATAGTATAACATATGTTTCTGATGGTTCCTGAGAAACAGTACCAGGGGTCCTCAACTTATAGGGCCATTTTCTAGGGCCACAAATCAGCTAACAAGCTGATTTTTTGCATATAACAAGAGCACACAAGGCAATACTACTCACTTAATAGATATTTTTGCATATATCAAAAGGTGTAATACTAAGCTTTTTATCCAAACAAATATATATTTAAATTGTAAATTCTTAGCTCTGGCCTATATTGGAAAATATTTGTTCTGGATCATCTTGTATACAGAATCCCTTGAAGTACTCAATCCTGATATTGATTATTTAAATATTAAATATTGCATTTTTGTTTGTGTTTGTATCTTTATAATTAAAATGCATATATTATCCAGGGCCTAAGATATGACATTCAGAAGTAGAACTGATAATCCAGACTCTTGCTCTGTGTTTTTGGCTTTAGAGCCTGTTCAGCTGCGGCACTACTTACAAACTAACATGTTTGTACCTATGATTTCTTGTTGCTGCTGCCGTCGGACTTTGAATTAGCATCAGCGCGCATCAACGTGCACCATCTGTACTGTAGATAAGAGATCACCATCACAATGGATCCACAGCAAGCAAGAATGCACTTACATCGTACTATCTTGGTTGCAATCACATTGCAACTATCACTTCTTTTGCCTACCCTCATGCGGCTAATGTTTCGCTATTACATGAAGGAGCCATATCACACATCAATTCTGTCTGGCTATGCTTGGCTTCAAGAATTGCTGCATGGCCATCCTGAGCGCATTCGAACTGAACTTGGAGTCCACAAGGAGGTTTTCCATGCTTTAATTCAAGAGCTGCAATCAATGGGCCATAGAGGTTCGAAATATGTGACACTTGAAGAACAACTTGCTATCTTTCTATATACATCAGTTACAGGCTTATCTACACGTCATGTTGGAGAGCGATTTCAGCGAGCAAATGGGACAATTTCCAAGTAATTTATTGCAATCATTAGTGATAATAATATAACAATCAGATAATAGATACTTCAGAAAAATGACTGTGATCTTTTCATCTCAGCCCTTTTATGGCCAATATGTTCGACGTTCAACTGCCAATGATCCAGTCTCTCCCAGGATTTGCAATGATGGCAAATTGTGGCCCTTCTTCCAGGGATGCCTTGGAGCCATTGATGGTAGCCATATACACCTCTCCCCACCTACTGCTCTCCAAAGTGTCTATCGGAATTGAAAAGGATTTCTTTCACAAAACTGCCTTTTCATATGCAATTTCTACATGCTCTTCACCTACATCCTTACAGGCTGGGAGGGTTCTGCAACAGATGCTCGAGTCTGGGCTGATGCATTGGCAAAAGGGTTTTCAGTGCCTGAAGGATTCTTTTATCTTGCAGATGCAGGATATCCTCATTGCAAGGAACTTCTTGTTCCTTTTCGGGGTGTTCGGTATCATCTTCAGGAGTGGGGTGCTGCAGGTGTTCGGTATGTGTCTTATCCAAGGTTTGTATTATTTTTTAAATAATCCAACAGTCCAGCAAATGCAAAGGAACTATTCAATCTTCGTCATGCTCAGGCACGCAATGTTATTGAACGTATTTTTGGTGTTCTCAAGCAACGCTTCTGGATTCTCCTTCTTCCTCCTCACTATCCACTTGACTTTCAGCCTCGTATTCCTGCTGCTCTGTGTGCTCTTCAGAATTTTATCCAAGAAATTGATAAAAATGAAGGTGCATTACCCACAGATCCACATCAAGCAGCTTATACAGTCTTTCCTTCTATTGGTGATGATGACTATGACAGTGGTTTTATCATGGAGGATGATGATGAAGGAAATTCAGAGGTTAAGTTACGCAGAATGAATATTGCTAATGAAATGTGGAGAAGCTACTTGGATTACAATGCAGAGACAGATAGTGATGATGATTGAAATAGTTCGATTAGTTGATGGGCCAATGCCATGTATAATAAATTTTTTTCTAGCAGATACAACAATATGTATGTGAAAATGTTACACAGTGCTTGAGCATACAGTAACTGTACAGCATAGAAAAAGAGAATACGGGCCTGAGTCAACAAGAATAAAAACAATAAGACCAGCTGTAATGACAAGAAAAAAGAAGACATCAAACTAGCATATCATTGAATGGTCATCACCATCTTTTCCTGGAAGAAGACCTGCTATATTGAGTTGACGACGGAGAAAGCGATGTTGTACTACCTGGTTGTTGCCAAAAGCCATGAAAGTCCGTGCAGCACGGATAGCATCTTCTGATGCACTGGTGAAGAACATAGATGCTGCAAGTAATTCATCCTCTGTCAAGTCTTCATCAACCATGGCGACTCTAATTGCTTGATCGAGGACTTCATCTGAAGACAATAATGTCAAAGCTGAAGATGGATTGGATGTAGGTAGAGGTTGAGAATGTGTTGATGAATGAGTAGGCGCAATAACGATAGGCGGGGCAATAGAAGAGGAAGCGGTCATCGTCGTAGTAGCAGTGGTATCGAGGGACTTCTCCATGACATCAGCAAGGCGGTTGAGTGTTGAATTGAGAGCGTTGGAAATAATAACGGGGTTTAGATCATCTGTTTTACTCTTTGATGCCCGCTTGGAGCTTGGAGGTTGTGCACCACCGATTGAACTTGCATCATACTTGCGTTTTCAAACCTGGCTGCTAGTAGCATCACTATCGGTGGTGAGAGAATGTGCTGAGCGCATAGATGTGTCACGTTGCTGAATCGGGTGAGAAAAGACGGTCGGGGCAAGGGAGGAAGACAGGAAAGGCTCTGTGCCACGAGAGGAAGAGGAAATATTGGGGTCCAGTGAAGGTACGGATGATACAATGGACGAAGAGATGCCCGAGTTCGATGATACTATTTCTCTAGGTAAAGAGGTGCCCAAATCAGATGTAACGGGAAAAGGGGTAGATGCCGCTGGCAAGGCCGCCGGCAGACCAGCAACAGATGAATCAAGTGGAGGAGGGTCAATTTGATCCTCTGCATCGTCCTCCTCCACATTGATCGCATTGATCATTTGTGTTGTCGAGTGACTGGATGAGCTACCAGGATCAAAAGAGTACGTCCCCCGAGGCTGGGTACCAAGCATAAAGTTTTGCATTCGTCGATAAAACGGCCATGCTTTTGTGGCATATGGCTGGAGAGGAGCATGCTTTTTATGATGTCAACACAGCATTCAAGTGAGGCGTATTGCAATTGCTTACCTCAGGGGTCTTCAACCACTCCTTGAAGACCTGTTTTTCACTTGGAGTTCGCGCATTGATGCCATAATCGTTGTGCCAGCCACTGCCAGATTTCTTGTCCCAGAGCGAAGCTGCCTTGTAGATACCACATATCTATTATCAAAGATAAGCAATCGAAACTGTCAGTGATGATGAATACATACATGTCCCCATTTGTAGTGGCATTGAGCAGCATCCTTCGTCTTTACCGTGTTGCGAGCCTGGTTGAATTCCGACTTCTTTAAATTGAGGCCTCTTGCAGTTGTAAGTGTGCAATTGGCTTCGACATAGTCAAGAAGGAGATTGATTTCATTGTCCGTCCAATGTCCACCTGTCTTCTCAACACTTCCCGTTGTACTGGGGGCAGCTGGGATGTCATGGACGGAAGATGAAGCCGTAGATCCATTATCTTGTGGGTTTGGAGCAGCAGCCTGAGTGTCGTTATTGTGGGTACGCATGGAGTACTGGAGGGTGTGAATGGTTGCGAAGGTATAAGCCAAAGAAGCGAGCGTGATGATATTGCGAAAGCATTCTATAAGAGAGGGTCGATCCATGTTGTATCCATGCAGAAAAAGCGTGGATGCTCGGAATTCAAAGACCGATGGCATGTTGACAACGGCAAGTTGTCGGCAACAGGAAACCAGCAGGGACAAACATGTTGGTTTGAAAATAGCGCCGCAGCTGAACAGGCTCTAATTACACTAAACTCACTATAGCAATCTGTTAGTTTTAAAGTGTTATATTTCAAATTAATGTTTTTGATTGAAATCTAATCATAATTAGAAAGTTTCTGAGAAATTTTCAGATATCTGGTTGCTAATACAGTCAAATATCTTGAGAAGAATTTCTTTTTCAATATCAGAAATTTCTTATATTAAACTTAGATGACTATATTGAAACTATAATATTTTAAACTCAATGTAAGTTTCTTATACCAAAGTTATATATTGGCACTATTGTTTTATATACTTAACATAAATTTCTGATATCAAACTTGTGCATTGACATATGTTGCATTAATTATCTTATGTACTCAATATAATTCCAACATAAGTTCTATTACACAAGATAAGAGCTCCAATATAGGTTGAGTACATATAATAATCACTGCAATATATGCTGCTATATATGTTGAAATCAAATGAACTTATGTTAGATCAATAGAACCTATGTTGGGATCAAAAGAAACATATGTTGGGATCAAATAAACTTATGTCAGATCAAACAACCTATGTTAGATCAATAGAACCTATGTGTAAAGTGCGTGCCGAGGTCCACGGAACTTAGAGGCCGCGGCGCGGGACGGGATCGGGATACAAGACGGGACGGGAGCTCAGAAGGGGACTAAACAGGAAGAGAGGATTTGTTACCAAGGTATTACACTTGGTCCGCGAGTATCGCAGTTCTAACCGGGATCAGGAGTTAAGCACGGGAGAGCTTAATGGACGGGAAAGGGAAGCAAGAAGATTAACTTGATATTCTGACTGCCGACCCACTTTGGGGCGCGGCAGTATTTAACTAACTAAATACAATGGGACTGTGTACAATAGAAGTGCAGGATAATGGAATGGATGGGAACAGTGACATAATGGAACATGTAATGACAATGGGAAAGAACGGAACAATAACGTAACAGGAAGCAGAGAAGCATACCGAGAGTTTGCACAACTCTTCCGCACCATGGTGGTTGGAGGAAAGAACTCCGCCGCCTTGGAAACGTACATGAAAAACGCATCAGAAGTGGATCGTGCCTATTGGCCTGCGGAGCGGGCTATGGATACTGTGGGAGCAGTTTGAGTTGCAGGCCGGAGCGATGATATAACGGTACATTACACTATGCTGAGATCAATAGAACTTATTTTTAGATCAAATGTACTTATATTTAGACCAAAAGAACTTACACTCAGATCATTTTTATAACTTTCATATATTAAGGGAAGTAAAAACTCTTCATGTATCAGGAGAGCAAATATAATTTATTACAGGACTCACTTGGCAAAATCTAAAAATAGAACAGACTTGATTTGTTCTAAATTTAAACATAGTACTGCACTTATCACATCAGTTTATTTTTAAATTTTTCTTTTTTGATCTGCTGACTTTCACATTTCTTCTATATATATTTATCTGAGAAATTCAATATGATCTGATCTGCTTTATCTGAACAAAATCAGAATATTGCCTGTATATAATTCCTTATCTAGAATCTTATCTCAGTTATCTATCTTATCTGAACAAGATTAGCATGTGATCTTTCTTATCTACAATGGAATGTTTTTAGGATCACTCTAAAAATCAGAAAATATATGTATTGACCTCTGGGAGTGACCTAGTTATCCACATATATGGTACCTGATTCAGATTCAAGGGCAAGGTATCATATTGTGGTGGGTACTGCTGTAGATGTATAGAAGTGGTTAAGACTGTATTATATTAAGAGGTACTCACACACCAACTTCCAGCTGAGCTTACAGAGATTCTGTGGTGTTATTCATCAAATAGTCCTCCTGTACCCAAAATCTATAAAAAGTGCGCCTAAAGTACTGACCCATACCCTTGGATTTCTGTCAGGGAAACTATATGGACATGTATATATATGATAGAAGAATACCTCTACCAAGCCATATGCAATTCCATAGAGGTTTTACAGAGTTATTGGCCAAAAGAGTGCTAAAATGATGGTTTCTGGACACTTTTACAGGAATACACCCCCAAATCTGCTAGTTAGGATCACTCTAAAAATCAGAAAATATATGTATTGACCTCTGGGAGTGACCTAGTTATCCACCATATATGGTACCTGATTCAGATTCAAGGGCAAGGTATCATATTGTGGTGGGTACTGCTGTAGATGTATAGAAGTGGTTAAGACTGTATTATATTACAGTTCTCTGTTTATTGCTATACCTTGCCCTTGAATCTG
>Ga0307508_10003320_pt1 | contig 16344 bp, 24 predicted proteins | sample 9_EM_MG_FD_203089 | JGI IMG/M metagenome (GOLD analysis project Ga0307508, IMG submission 203089) | Populus trichocarpa ectomycorrhiza microbial communities from riparian zone in the Pacific Northwest, United States - 9_EM | ecosystem: Host-associated > Plants > Roots > Unclassified | place...
AAGTCTTCTCCTATGGACAAGACGACCCAGAGTGGATGGTAGAATACGAAAAAGCTATGAGCAAAAGCCCAAGCGATCACGTGGAATATGTGGATGGGTCTCTTTACTACAAAGGACGTCTATATATCCCAGATAGCCTGGAGTTGAAGAGAACGATCGTGAGCAAGGAGCATGACACACTGGTGGCAGGACATATGGGGCAGGACAAGACTGTGGAACTTGTTGGAAGGAACTTTTTCTTGCCCCAGATGGACAGCTGGATACGAGACTACGTTGGGTCGTGTAAAGACTGCCAAAAAGACTAGGCAATTCGCCACGCCCAGTATGGCCTCCTGCAGCCACTAGAGGTGCCGTATGCTCCATGGGACTCAATCTCAATGGATTTCATCACAGACCTACCATTGTCCGACGGACATGATAGTATCTGGGTAATTGTTGATAGGTTTACAAAGATGGCTGACTTTGTAGCCCTGAAGAGTGATGCAAAAAAGGCACCCGACCTAGCACGGATATTCCTTAGGGAAGTCTGGCGGCTACATGGGTTGCCTAGTACCATCGTCTCACACAGAGATGCTCAATTCACCTCTAAGTTTTGGGAGACTATCACCGGTATCCTGAAAATAAAAAGAGGCATGTCAACTGCATTCCATCTCCAAACAGATGGCCAAACCGAGAGGGTCAATCAGTCAATTGAACCCTACCTCCGTACATTCTGCAACTATGAACAGAACAACTGGAGTGAGATGTTGCCAATAGGTGAATACACCTACAACAACTCGTTGACTACGGCCACGGGGCTGTCGCCTTTCTACGCCAACTATGGTTTTCATCCATGGACATCATGGCCAGTAGAGATAGAGGTAATGAACCTGGCAGGTAGGAACTATGCGCATTGGATGGTCAGTGTCCATGCGTTTTGCAAAAAGACATTAGAGCATACTCGGGAACGAATGAGTCGTCACTATGACACGAGGTCCCAGGAGTCTCCCAAAATGAAGGTCGGAGATCTCGTGATGCTCAGCAGCAAGAACCTGAGGACCCAGCGTCCGTCAAAGAAACTCGATCACAAGATGCAAGGTCCATTCGAGATTGAAAAGGTTGTGTCTCCGAACGCGGTAATGCTTAAGCTGCCAAGGCGGTGGAGACTCCACAACGTATTTCATGTCTTGTTGCTGGAACCATATCGTGTTTCGAGCAAGGCAAGCCGTGCTCCACCTGACCCTCAGAGGGTTAGGAATGAGGCTGATGAGATGGATGTTGATGTCGAGGAAGGTCAATAGGAGATTGACGAGATCATGGGAAGTTCCTATGATCAGGACGGCAACGTGAAGTACCTCACGAAGTGGGTGGGGTTTCCCGAGGAGGAAAATTGGACGGAGGAACCCTTGGAGCATTTTCTAGGCTCAGGGGAAGGGATGATTAGGGCCTTCCACAGGAAGCACCCACCATCGACCCCAGACAAAACTCAACGCCAGAAAACACCAAGACTTTTAACCGACCGACCAAGTTTCGTGACCGCTAAGGCTTCACGGACTCCACAATGTCCGGCGAAGCGACCCTGCCGAGTGGGGCAGCCGCAATGGTGGCTGCCAGCGCCAGCCCAAGTGAGGGCTCCCTTCTGAGAGAGCTCGGAGGAGACACAGGAAGCTACAGGGAGGCGAAGATGGTGGAAGACAGTGAAAGCGAGCTCAGCGAGCTCGAGAGCAGCGTGGTGGGGATGGAGGTGGAGGAAGAGTGGCAACGAAAGTGCTGTGGGAGGCCAAACTTCAAGCGCGCCACCTCCGGCGCAGGGCAACAGCAGAGCACGCAGGACTTTTTCCGGTGTGGAGGCAATGACATTTTCGACACGCCTGAAAAGTCGGCCATGGGAGGAGCACTCACCCTCTCCCTCACAGCAGCCGCAAGCAGCTCACAGGAGGTGGAAATGGCGGAGACCCTGAACTCTGCCAAGAGTTTCGGGGAGGGGGTCGGAAAATTGGATGTGGGGGTGGTTGACTGGGCGGAAGCGGTGGCAAATGAAGTGGAGATGGAGGGGGTGGTGGACTCTGAGAGGTCGAGGACCCCATCGCCCACCCCCGCCAGGTGGGGGAGCACAGCACCAGCGGCGCCAAAAGGAGGTACCACGCCGACCCCAGTACTGGTCACGCCGACCAAGGGCAGCAAGAGAATGGCAATGGGCACCCCGAGGCCCAACAGACTCCGCAGGCCAGTACTAGCACGCCTGGCACCGATTGGATTTGCAGCAGCGTCGGCACTGGAGGAGATCCTGGCAGCTGTAGCCAGGGTGGAGAAGAAGATGGAGGAAAAGGTGGCTGTGCTGGAGACATGGATGATGGAGGGAATAGGATCACTGGCTGCTGAGGAGAACGAGAGGGAAGTGAGGATGGCAGCGGGGCTCCTGGCGGATGCGGAGCAGAGGGAGAAGAGGCTGGCAGTGAAGCTGCTCACCATAGATGGCATCGAGACAGAGCTGACCCAGAAGGGGCAGTGGGAGATAGAGCAGTGGAAGGATCTGGCACGGCTGCTGGAGGCGAGGAGAAGAGACATTGGGGAGGTCAAGCGGGCCATGGACAACCTCGCAGACAAAGTTGCGGAAGAGGGCTGGGCGCACTGGGGAGCACACCTGGTACCAACGGAGGGGCCGAGCTTGACGACAGCTCCAGTGGCGCCCCAGCCAATGGCAGGAGTCGCAGCAACGCTGGCCCAGGCAAACGAGATGGAGCAAGGAGACAGCATGGAGGGGGTCGAATGGGAGGGGCCCTTCGCCTCTCAGCATGCGCCACAGCTGGGGGCGGCGGTGCCAACCCAGGGGATGGCACCGGGACCCAGTAAGAAGAAGGGTAAGGAGAAGGAAAAGGGCAAAGCGGTGCAGATCGCCATACAGCCTGCCTTGGTGCGGGCGGCGCGCCAAGCGAGGAGGCAGACGACAGTCAACGAGGCTAGGGCGGGCAGAGCAGAGATGCCGGTACCACCGATCCGGTCAATCCTGAATCGACCCGAGACGGAAGAAGTAGAGAAGAAGGCAGAGGAGACAACAAAGCAGGAGGTTGCAAAGAAGCAGGAGGAAAAGATGGCAGCCATGAAGAAATGGGAGGCCGGAGAGCTGAGCCAGAAAGAGGGGGAAACGTATAGCAGAGCGGCGAGGCCTATTCAGGCCCTCGCAGGTGAAACCAACACCCTGGGGGAGGTGGCAGCAGGACAGAGGATCGCACACATCGCAGGAATGCGAGCGCTGGAGAGCAGGTGGGAAGAGGAATGGGATTGTGCCCGCGCGGCCCCACTGCAGCAGCAACAGCAGAGCCAGCAGCGACAGCTGCTGTGCTCGCCGCAGCAACAGCAACAGCGCCAGCAGCGGCAGGTGCAACCGCGGGCACCACAGCAGCAGCAGCAGCAGCAACAGCAGACCAGTTGGGCGCAGAGGGCAGCCGTAGCAGCGGCCCTGCCACAGGCGGACAACAAGCGGAGGGGCCAAAACGGAAAGGCAGAGTGGGAACCAACAGGGTTGGAACGGATCAAGCACTCGATTCCGCGCGACAAGCGAGGAATTGTCTTCGCGAGAGCAGCAGGTGCACCGCAGATCGACACAGTGGTGGCAGCAAGTGCTGCAGCTTTCGTCAACATTGCGCTGAGCAGGGTGGCACCAGCCCATGTCCGGACTGAAGCTTTCAGGATCACGTTGCAGGGGAGACTATCGACAACCGCCCGCTTTGGGGCGTCAGCGGCGATACTGCTGTGCTTCAAGAAGGAGATCTTAGAGGCGGCCAGAAAAGCCGACAGGACGATCATCAATGTCATTGCCAATGAGACGTGGGCGGAGTTGAAAATATTGGTGCCATACGACCGGTACCGCCACCCTAGCGGGCTGGCAGATCTCAGGGAGCAGATCGAGGCGGAAAACCCAGGAGTTGTAGTCCCCCCGCTCTCAATGAAGTGGATGCGGTCAGTCAGCACCATTGAGCGGCACTACCAAGCCGGCCGCCTCCCAAAGAATTTGGCATCTGTGGTCTTCAAGGTGCCGGGCAAGGTGGCAGCCCAGAAGCTGTTGGTGAAGATGTGGGTGGCAGGCAACAAGTTCCGCGCCCTCCCCTACATTCCCGATAAGGCGGACACCCTGTGCCACATGTGCGGACAGTGGGGCCATTCAGAGTTCCGGTGCCAGCGGGCCACCGCAACGTGCGCTATCTGCACTGGCACCCACAGGACTGAGGAGCACTGGTGCGAGGTGGCAGCCTGTGGGAAGGTCGGAAAGGTGTGCCCCCACACGGAGATGAAGTGCCCCAACTGCGGGGGAGGGCACCCCACCCGGGATGCCAGGTGCCGGACAAAGCGCGCCGCTATCGAGATCATCCGAGGCAGACGCGCTTCTACACTGCACCCGGCTGTGGCCTGGGGCATCGGCCAGCCAGCACGGCTAAGTGCAGCTCCCAGCACTGGCGGACCGGCCTTGCTGAACTGGGTCCCAGGAGGCGCGCATGTGGAGACTTCTCCAGACTGGACTGAAGACCCAATGGAGGTAACGGTAACTGGAATGGAACCAAGTGGCACTGTCCGACCCATAGCCGTCTGATGGTGAACCCACCAGAAACACGAAAGCTGCTAGAGCTGCAGCATAACTGCGCTAGGGGGGGCCAGGTCATGGAGGCGGTGTTGGAGTCAGCGGTCAGAATGGGAGCGGACCTTGTTCTGATACAAGAGTCGAGAGGAGAGAGGGAGAAAGACAGTACCAGATCGCACCCCAGTTTCATGTTTATAAGGTGGGAAGAAGGTGAGCCAGCAAAGTGCTGGATAGCAGTCAACCGGGCATCACATTGCAGGGTGACTGAAATGAAGGATATGACAAGGAACAGCAGAAATCACGTGCAGGTAATCGAGGTCACACCACCGGACATGCCGACGATCACCATTGCCGATGTGTACAACCAATGCAGAGATGGGGGAAGACCAGCGCAAAGCGCCGACTGGGGCGCTATTGCCAAGTCAGCCCGAGTGATAATTGCTGGGGATATGAACGCCCACAGTACAGTGTAGAACGGGAGAGTGACAGGATGGAAGAACGCCGTCTTCTGGGAAAAGCTCATCGAAGAGGAGGTATTAGTGGTGTGGAACACTGAAGAAGCAACAAGGCTGGGCGGCCCCAATCACTCCATTATCGATCTAACCTTGTCCTCACCAAACATGGAACTAAATTGGAGCATCGCCGGGGAGAAAGACACCACCGGATCAGACCCTGAGGTCATTGTCTGGAAGGTGCTTGGGCAAGGGGCAGTAGGAGGAGTCAGGAAGGATACTACTGGGTGGGATATCAGCGGGTGGACAACAGGGGGCAAAACTGGAGAAGCACGGGAGGTAGCGGAGAGAAAGAGGGTGGAAGTGAGGGAGGTTTACCGACGGGCAGCCAGCTGGACCCCGCTCCACAACAAAGACAGTGCAGTGGAAGAGGTGGACAAAGCAGCGGCTGGATTGTAAGAGGCGATGATAGGAACACTGGATCAGCTGGCAAAGAAGAAGAGGTGGTGCTCAAGGTCAAAGTGTTGGTGGTCGGAGGACGTCAAGCAGCTGCAGCATGAGCTGGGAAGAGCCAGGAGAGAATTCAGACACCACCCAGCTGGCATCAGCCACTTCAAAGAAGCAAGACGCAACTTCCGGTGAGCTATCCGGTGGGGCCAAGCGGGAGTGCTGGAACCGGTTCCTACAAGAGGGCAAAGGAAATGATGTATGGACAGCGACGCAGTACATGACGCCCAGAATCGACAAGGCTGGACGGGCTCTGGTTGATGAGGATGGCAACATTGCAGAAGGGTGTTACGAGTGAGAGAAAGCCCCGCTAGCTGCCCACTTCCCCAAGGCACCACTGAGCAACTACACGCCAAAGGAAGGGGGAAGAGCCTTTGAACAGGTTAACGAAGAAGTGGTGGGGGAGCTACTCGGAAAGGCGGCCAATTCGGCAGCCCCGGGAGATGACCATATCTCGGTGGGCATCCTCAAAGTCTTCTGGGAATCGGACTGACAGCGGATCGTACAGCTAGTCAGAGCCTGCATCCGGCTGGGCCATCACCCTGAACTCTGGAAAACAGCCAAAGGAATCGTTATTCCAAAGCCCGGAAAGCCCGACTACTCGAAGGTACGGACCTATCGGGTGATCTGCCTCTTGGATGTCATCAGCAAGCTAGTGGAACGGATGGCGGGCCACCTCATCGCCGACCACCTGGAATGAAAGAAGGGGCTGCACGAAGGACAGTACGGCTGCCGCAAGCGAAGGTCATGCATCGATGCAGTCGCAGTGCTCATGAACCGAACCCAGCAGGCGTGGGGAGAAAACAAGATAGCGGGAGCGTTATTCATGGATGTCAAGTCAGCGTTTAACAATATCAACAAGGTGCTCCTTGGCAAGCGCATGGAAGCACTGGAGCTGGAGCTGGACCTCATCTGATGGACGCACAACTTCATGATAGGCCGCAAGGTCAAACTCGTGGTGGATGGTGAGGCCGGGGACATCAGCCCGATCGACACCGGAATCCCACAGGGGTCACCAGTGGCCCCTATTCTGTTTGTCACCTACCTGTCCGGTATGTTCGACGAGGTGGAGAGTGCAGTACCGGATGTCCAGGGCCTATCATTTGCAGATGACATTGGATGGTGGGTGAAAGCAGAGAATGAGAAGGAGGTGGCGGCAAAGCTGGCGGAAGCAGAAGCCGTGTCCCTAGACTGGGCAAAGGATAATGGAGTGGCGTTCGACCAGGGAAAAACGGAAGGTTTGCTCTTCCAGAAAAAGAAGGGCGCTCCGACTGCCGCCATCCATGTGGGGACCAGCGACATCCCCTTTAACTCCGAAGCAACCTGTTGGCTAGGAGTCTGGCTAGACTCCCAGCTCACGCTTAAGGAACTTCACGCAGTTAGGCTAAAAGAGGGAAACAAGGCCATGGAACAGCTTTGCTGGCTTACTGGACAGATGGGTCTCTTGCCAGCCAACTGCCGCAAGGTCATGACAGCGTGCATCCAGTCAGTTGCCATGTTCGGGTCGGAACAATGGTAGAAGGGCGACAGGGTGGACAGCACCATAGGAAGAGCCAAAGAGCTACAGAAAGAGGTGAACAAGCAGGCCCGGGCAGTCACAGGATGCTTCCGAACAACCAACTGCAGAGCACTAGCGATGGAGTCAGAGCTTAGACTGGTAACAGCACAACTTGAGAATCAGCAACAACGCTTCGGCCTACGGCTACTCAGTCTGCCCGATGGCGATCAGGCCAGAGAGGTGGTGGGAGCAAGGTTGGGAATTGGGGGAAGGCTGAAGAACGCACTGGCGCATCGAGGCAGTACAGAGATGACAGTCCTACTCGAGGAACCAGAAGCGCTAGATGCTGAGACAATCCAGGCAGACGAGAAGACAGCCAAGGCAGAGGCGGAGCGGATCAAACCAGCACTCACCATGTTTACTGGTGGGTCGCGACTCGACAGTGGAGCAACCGGATATGCTGTTGCATGGCTGAATGGACAATCTTGGGTGGGTATCAAGAACCACATGGGATACAACCAAGAAGCCTACGATGCAGAATGCGCAGCACTGGCAAGAGCCCTCGAGGAGGCGGTAAAGCGCCAGACGGTGCCGAAACGGGTCACAATTTTCACTGATGCCCAAGCTGCCATTAGGCGGATGGCATCAGAGGAGCCCGGCCCAGGCCAGAAGTATGCAATCCTGGCAAGACGACACATCGCAAAGCTGCGAATAGCTAGGCTGGGTATCACCATCGAGATCCGGTGGTGCCCCACCCATAAGGGCGTTCCAGGCAACAAAAAGGCCGACGAGTGGGAAAAGATCGCAGCAGAAAAACCGGAAGCAGGAGGGGTGGAGTGGTTACAGGGAGGAGCGCGCCCGGTGCCACTCCCCAGGTCTCTTGCACACATCAAGCGTGAGATCTCAACGAAGAAATGGAACGAGGCCAGCCAGTGGGCTGGGAAACGAATCTCCGCTAAGAAATACAGAATGCCATGAACGTAGCAGCCTGACAAGACAGTGGCCGGAAGTAACTAGAGGGTCATGGCAAGGTTTTACCAGATCAAGATCGGGCACTGCCTTACCGGGCAGTACTTAGAATGGATGGAGAACCCAACTTTAGCGCAGTGCCAGTGGTGTAGGTGCAAGGAGCAGACAAGTGAGCACGTCTTCAAAAACTGCGGACAAGGGAAGGAACAGCAGAAGGTGCTGTGGAAGGAGGTGTGGAAGGAGATGGGGAGAGGGAGGAGCCGGTTTCTGATCCGGGACCTGCTTGCCGACGTCAGGTGCAGCAGGACGGTGCTGGACTTCCTATCCACCACGGATGTAGGGAGGTTGGCTTCTGCCCCGGTTGAGGAGGACGTGCAGAGTGAGGCGTCAGAGTGAAAAGTTCGGGAGAGAAGAGAACGAGAGGAGGAGAGGGAAGCAGAAACTGAGAGGCTGGGTGCCGAGGTCAAGGAACCCCTGTTCCTCCCCACGCCCGCCTTCCTGGCATCTGCGGAAGAGGAGTGACAATGCAGTGTGTTTCCTTCCTGTCTCTCTTTTGTCATTTCATTGGGTCGCCTTCTATCTTCTTGGGACAGGCCTGGGTGGATGGCAAAGGAAAGCTTGCAACGTACCGCCATCGTGCAGACAGCGGTGGGGAAACGGTCAAAAAATGTACGCCGCCATAGTCTAGATAGGCTTCATGCGAGTATGATAAAACAAAAAACAAAACCACGGGAAGCACCCCAACACGGCGAAGGATCCAAGGGTCAGACTGTGAGGTTGAGTTAGTACCTTTTCCTGTTGAAGCTATAAGGGGATCCAGGATTTTAATGGCTGACAAGACATCGAGGACATGGTGTGATGTAGTGGATAATGGTGTTTTCCTTGGTTAAAGGTTTTTTGGTTTTATCTGCGAGGAGGTTTTCCTTTTTTTCCTACATGTTAGGTTTTTTAGTTTTTAACAAGGAGGGAATAACTGTCAGGGTTGATGAACTTTCGTCCGAGGATGAACCCTTGTGACGGAGGGGGTAGTATTACACTCAGTGCGCTGGTGACACCCCAAGACATGCAATTAGTATGACTAGCCGGACTCAATCTGAGGATTGAGGCCGAGTGAGAGATTTCATGAGTGAAAGTTACGGGCTGGGGCAAGCTCTGAAAGAGAGGAGTATTACCGACCCAACAGCAGCCAGGTGGTAACTTAAGGTTACCAAAGGGAAAGAGGATGAGTGGCAGCCTCAGGCGGGGGTCTGGTCACATCCCTGGGAGGTGTCAAGGTTATCCTCCGCGAGACCCATACTAAAAGCTACTAGTTGCCATATACCAGCAAAAATGTCAACATTTTCTGTGTACAATATAACTCACAAACGGTCGTGCAGGACACGCGAGGCGGAACGGGTCCGGTGGGTATATGAGGGGAGCCAGACCATCTGTCAGTTGTTTGAAGAATATCAGACCTTAACTTGTTAAGTTACAGAGACGTACTCTTCAGTTAACTGCGATTGCTGGGGCACTTGTACTGACGTCACCAGACATTCCTGGAAGCATCTAGACTCATAGATTCCGACCCCGAATGCACCTGAGAAGCATTTAGCCAGTAATGGCTGCGATCAGGAGCACAAGGGTGACGACGCCTACAAGGGGGTGCAAATGAAGATTGTTCGCAAGCACTCGGATCGAAGATCTTCTGGGTCCATACCTATCAATCAGTGCCAGGTCCCAATCAACCCTATCTCCCTCAGACGAGGAGAGGCACTGCTGCGTAATACTAGGTATTGTGCTTCCCAAGTCAGCCCGAGGGCGGACGGCCAAAGAGTTGGCGCGACATTTAAAGAGCGGCAGTTTCCTACATAGAGAGGCATCAGCAACGATCAGTCAGAAGTTGAGCCTTAACAATATTACATTGTTTCTGGGATCAACTCTCTGGTGATATTTCGAACACGAATCTATTAGTGAATTTTCCCATCCGCTCCTGTGCGAATCCTTCGGAACTACACAGTCGCTCTGCTGCCATCATACAAGTGTTGCCCGCTCAAGGGTGATAGACTGTTGGTGACCACCTGGGCGATTGTGCCATTGGTGAAACACCCGAGTGTTACAATAACCCTCGACCCAGAAGCCAGAGTTATAGGGTATGTGTCACGAATCTCATGCGACAGGCTCGTAAGCGCCGCTGCCGGGTCCGCTGTCACCCTTGCCATTCTATGGCGTGGCCTTGTCTCCGCTGCCACAGCCGTGGTCATCCTCAGTGCCTAGGTGCCTTGCTCGATCATATCGCTCTGGTAGTGATATCCCTCAAACCCGACCTCCAGCCGGTCTAGATCCTTCTCCTTTGTTTCCGTTTGAGTATACTTGTGCATCCTTTCCCCTGCTTGTCTGTGTTATATTGCTTGCGCGTCCTTTCTCCTGTCATCGTTACGTATGTTGTTTCCCTTTGGTTATGCTTGCGTTTTCTTTCTCTGTCCCTTACTGCTTGCGTGTCTTTTCTCCTGTTGCCACGAGTAGAGTGTTGGCCACGCGGTGGCCAAGTGCGATCATGTGTTTTTCCTTGGAAGCGGCGATTGAGTCATGATGGTAGACAGAGGAACTGTGTCAGTCTTGCGGGCAAGCTGTGATTGCACAGAGGGATGGGAAAAGTATAAAGGAGCACAGTAGCTTTCTGGAGATTCTTCTCCACACAATCTATTATCCACTCCAACACCTCCAACCTTCTGCGGGCGGAACAACAACAACTTCTCCCCACGGCCATCAGAGTCTACCTCTGATGGCCGAGGGCATCTACAACACTTCCTAGGTTGCACCATCATGACAGATCCAACTCTTTCTTTTTCTGTCGTGCTTACGTGACAAAAAACGACAACTTCTCTCTGGTCATGTCTTTTGCGTCGGTGCGACCAGACCCCTCCTCAAGAACCTCGGGGGTATGGCTTTGACCCTGAAAAGTCAGCCAAGCCCACACCCACCCACACCTCATCTACAGCAGGACCCCTGTCCTGGCTGCCAGCTACCAACCACAACCCCTCCCGGTGGCTTAGCGTTCCCACACACACAACTACCGGCCCACCACCACCTGGCAGCCGCTAGTTTCGGCTTGCGTAAACCACCACCATGATGCCCAGTGGTCGTGGGCTTTGGCTCGCGCATCCACCTAACCCATCGGCAGTCGTATGCCTGGCGTATACTGCCAACGACCCAAACCAACCCATCCCACGATGGCTGCATACACCCGCGTTTGCTCCTGACGGCCCACCACCACCCAGCAGCTGTTGGCCACAGCCCACACTACCCCAAACACCACTGGCAATCGAGTGCCCCGGCACATCCGAATGCCAAAAACATCACCACCCGGTGACTGACGGCCGCGGCCTAGTCACCACCAAACCACACGGTCGTGGGCTTCGGCATGCGAAACTAACCGACCACACGGTCGCGGGCTCTGGCATGCGCGACCACACACCTTTTCCTTTTTCCTTGGGTTGTTGTTTTTCCTTGGCACCACTTCTTCCTTTTGAGATGACTAGAAGGCGAGCCCGGACCTGTATACCTTGTGCTTTCTGTCATAGCTAGATGGGTACTGAGAGGGTGGTCCAAGCCCAGAGGGACTGTTCGTAGGCTAGCAGGAGGAGGGGAACGTTTATCAGAAAGATGGGAGCCCCATGGGGGTGGTACGGCAAGGAGGAGCGTATAAGACCTGTAGTGTCAACGAGCATTTGATCGAAATAGAATATTTTCCTCACCGCACCCCCCAAAACTTCACTGTTTTCGCGACCCCAAAAATCTTCTTTTCCAATTATGTTTTCAACAACCCTGGAAAGCCACCTCAGGAGCCGGCCAATAGTTAATTAACTAGAGGCCGCACCCCTCCGAAACCCTCCTGGGAATTTTCCCTCCTGTTGCCACCTGCTTTTCGTGATTTTGGCTCGCGTTGCCAAACTAACACCACCTCGCTAAAAGGCTTCATGTCCAGCAACAACCGCGGTCAATGATCCCGCAATGCCTTCCTCCGCCCGAACACCCCAGCCACCACCGAAATCTCTGCGCACAGCACCCCAAGAGCCCGCTCCCAGCAGCACCCCTCCCGACACAACCTTCAACCTCCTACGGTTGTGGCCTGATGGTCACCCTCCCCTGCAAAGCAAGCGCGCGAGGAAAATGACACCGACTCTGACTCTGACTCTGACTCCAACCACTCTGAAGATGAAGGAAGGGAAGAAGACAACAACAACGCTATGGACTTCCAACACACCGAACACGTCGCTGCAACGCAGGCGATTGGTGGAGACATGGACGAGTCCACCAGCACTGCCCCCCAGATGGCAGCCCCACTCAGCCCAGAGTACACCGCACTCCATGCCGACATCGAAATTATCACCAGCAACCTTCTAGACCAATTTGCCAGAACCATTAGCGCCGAGATCTCTGAGCTCTTCGCCAAAAACAACACCACCTTTCAAAAGGCCAGAAACAGCCGGACCAAGCAAATCGCCACACTGGGAACCCGAGTCACCCAAATGCAACAACAACTCCTCTTGGCCGCACAGGGCCCTGCCGCCACCGCCAAGCCACCTGGGGTGCCAAGCAACATCGGCCCCAACCCAAAGAAAGAGAGAAAGAGAAAGGGGAAGGGAGCTACAGAGAACAAATACAACGCCAACAACCCGCCGACCAACAATGGCACCATCACCCGCACATACGCAGATGCCGCCAAAACACCCACCGCCCAACCACATCCACCAACCGAACATGCCACATATGCCACCAACATTGAAGGATGGGAGAACTTGAAGAAGAAAACCCAAGAAAGGAAGTCCGCCACACCCAAGCTTATCCCGACCATGTACCCACAAGCCGAGCCTGTGGTCAGGTGCCATTTCCCAGCCGTGTTCCCTACTGAAGTTGCCACTCATGTCGAACGAGACTATATCGCCCGCCAAGTCATCGTGGACGTAGCTCTCCACCGAGTCAACAAAGCCCTGGTTGACAACCAGGACGTAACGGCCCACCCCTTCCTCCACACCTGGGTAACCATACGCGGATCCATCATCTTCACCACTACCAACACCCAAAACAACATCATCTATGAAGACTACACGACGATCATCGCCGATGCCCTCTCCTGCTATGTGAGATGGTCGAAATCGGGAAGCGCTTCAGCCAGTTCCTACTCCACGGAGTCCCGACCCACCTCTCCCTGCCCGATATCTCCGACAGGATCGCCACCAACTACCCCCAGCTGATCCAATGCCAGACACCACACTGGCTCACCCCAGCAGACCGACGCGAACAAAAAGCAACCTCGACGATAGTCATGACCCCCAGCGGTAGCACCAAGAAGGCTGACATTGGACGACACTACCTTACCATCTGCAACCGCGAATGCCAACCTGACATCCACATCTCACACGGAAGAAGCACCCAGTGTCGGAACTGCCAGTGCTACGAGCACCCCGCCGCCCTGTGCACAAATCCGTCCCGCTACGCCGTCTGTGTGGATGCCCACGAAATGAAAGATCACCCATACACCATCCCGGCCTGCAAGAGAGACCCCACCTGCACCCACCCACCAATCTGTGGTCCCAATTGCGACACACCCCACAAGGCCAGCGACCCCAACTGCCCCACATGTATCAAGATGCTATCCTTCAACAACAACATGAATACGATGGCCACGACCACCCCGGGAGACGCCCCCATGGCAGGAATGACCGAATAAAATGCCCTCTCACACCGTTGGGTCTGTACAGCTGCTGAACTGTGCGAGGAGCCAAGCGACTACAATTTCAGCTTTGCAAGAGTTCGCACGAAAACCCGAAAACCTTATCTGCCTCCTTCAAGAACCATGGTGTGATAGATATGGAAACCCTCCCACTATGCCAAACTTCGACATTTTCACCCCAACACCAACACAGCCCAGATGTACGACATACGTACGCCGCGTGACTGGGCTCAGTTCTACCACCACCTTTACAGCCCAGGACTCCTTCCTGGGCACCACCATCACATCCCTCCAACAACAACATACCACCTCATTCACCCTATATAAACTATACTCCCCTGGACAACCGGACCCAGTAGCGGCCATCCTCCTGACCATCAACCTACCGACAGACTGCCTTCTGATGGGGGACCTCAATGCCCACCACACGTGGTGGCAGGACCCACTGCCGCCATCAGCATGCAGCTTCCCGGCCAGCCACACCATCGCCAACTGTCTCACGGAAAACAACTTCCACCTCCACAACAAAATAGCCACCCCCACCCACCACCCCCGAAACGGGGGGCAACCCTCCACCATTGACCTATGCCTCTCCAGGGGCAGGATGACACAGCTGGTCCTCACCCTGGCAATCGATCACGACACCACCTCGGACCATAGCTCCCTCACCGCCACCCACTCCCTACCCTCAAACGCAGCACCACAGAAGGCCCAACGCTGCTGGCGCAAGGCCGACTGGGGAAGCTTCACCTCCCACATACAGGCTGCCCGGATGGACCTCTCAAACCTCCAGGGAACCGAGGATACCCTCTGCACCATCACCAACATTACCCATCTCATCCACAAAGCAACCAACCAAGCCATCCCCATGAAAGATCCACAGAAACAGAAAGCACCATGGTGGAACCAAAACTTGACACTGGCAAAAAGAGCAGTCAAACAGGAAGAGAGAGGAGCCTGCCGAGAACCCAACGACACCAACCGGAATGACAGACAATACAAATAGCACAAATGGTTGACGATGGTATGCAACGCTAAAACAGTGTACTGAATCCAACAGCTCCAAGCCATATCATCCAAGTCCATCTGGAAAACGATCTACCACCACAACACACACCATAAACCAATCCCCCCCCTCAACGGGCAAACAACCTTTAAGGGCAAATGCGATGCGCTACGCAATGCACTCTTCCCCACAGTCAACACAACCCCATGAACACGACTCCCCCCTGGCCTCCTCACCTCCACAAAGGACATCCGCCACCACACAAAGCCAGTCACACTACAAGAGACATATCTGGCGATTGTAGACCTGAAGTATGGAACCTCACTTGGCCCAGACGACATCTCATACACCACCCTACACCACTTCAATACGGCGGCCCCTCACCTCCTCCTGCAACTGTTCACAGTCTGCCTCACCTGGGGCACCCATCCACCAGAATGGAAAATGGCAAACTGTGTGGTCATTCCCAAACCTGGCAAGAAAACATACTCCAACCCCAAGCCCTACCGCCCCATCTCTCTCCAATGATGCTTTGGAAAACTCCTCGAATCTATCGTCGCCAAGCTGCTCTCCCAGGCCGCCCTCACCTGTGGTGCCACACACCCCTGACAGATGGGGGCCCAGGCAGAAAACTCAGCAATCAACGCCCTACTCAGAACAATCACCCCTATCGCTAGGGCAATCAGCCAGAAGAAAGCAGCAAACAAAACCCCACCACAACCGGCCATCCTCACCCACGACATCGAGGGTGCCTTCAACCAAGTCCACCCAGCAACACTCTGGGAGGTTATGCAACAACGACGCATGCCCCAGTACCTGACGGAGTGGGTTACCCACTTCAACACTGACCGGAAAATCGCCTTCGGCTTTGACCAACAATCAGAACAGCCCCAACCATACAGGTGTGGGCTGCCCCCAAGGATCCCCAGTATCCCCAGCCCTGTTCCTCATCTACAGCAATGCCATGCTGGAAAAGAGCCAATAATCCCACGATGCAATCGACACATCCTACGTAGATGACATATGCATGGTCCAAATGTCAGCGACAATTGCCAGAGCCAACACACTCCTCGAAGAAAGAACTGAAGAACACCTCAGCAGGGGAGTCCACCTCGGACTAACCTTCGCACCACCCAAGACTGAACTGCTCTACTACCTCCCTCTCACCAGCAAAGATAAGAATAGGAGCCTTAGCACACATCCTCCCCTCAGAATCAACAACACCATTGCGGCCACACGACAAATCAAGTACCTAGGAGTGCACATTGATGAATCAATCAGCTTTCTACACCATGCCACCATGGTGGCAGCCAAGGGCAACCGGGCCCTCAGCAGCCTCAACTTCCTATGACACTGCTCACGGGGCATCCCTGCGCATGTCGCCCACCACCTGGCAATGACAGCGATCCTCCCCACAATGTTCTGGGCATCACCAGCATGGTGGACGGGCACCCCGATGATCACTGCAACCTTACACACCACCTACAACTCAGCCGCCCAGTGGATTATGGGACTCCCCTGTAACGGCGGCGGTTCTCCAAGGTACTCGAGTGAGTTCTGGTGACTCCAGCGAGAGCGGGAGCGGAAGCGGGGGGGGGGAACGGGAACGGGAACGCGAATGGAACGGGAACGGGAAGGGAACGG
>Ga0307508_10003321_pt1 | contig 16340 bp, 17 predicted proteins | sample 9_EM_MG_FD_203089 | JGI IMG/M metagenome (GOLD analysis project Ga0307508, IMG submission 203089) | Populus trichocarpa ectomycorrhiza microbial communities from riparian zone in the Pacific Northwest, United States - 9_EM | ecosystem: Host-associated > Plants > Roots > Unclassified | place...
GCCGACAGGATGCAAGAACATGCTTCAACAAAAGAAACCTTCTTTCCTCTTCCAATTCCTTATCACCCGCACCCCCTTTTCTTTGCCAAAGAACCGCACCCCCTTTTCCTTTTCGAGATTGGCCTCATTCATCATATTCGGATTCTCCATTGTCAGGGCCAAATGGAGTGAGACCGGTAAGTTCCAATAGTTGTTCATGTTGGGGAACCGCAAGAGGTTTCGTCAACAGATCAGCAGGATTAGACTCTGAGGTAACATATTGGAACTTAACTGCGCCTTTCATCTGTTCGTCGTGAACATGATGATATTTTACGTCAATGTGTTTTGACTTTTGCCGTACGACTCCAGAGGTGATCAATTTGATGGCGCCTTGGTTGTCGCATCCGATCGGTACCGGTCCATCAACAATCTTTACTGCCATTCCTCCTGCTGCCTCCTTCATCATACGCCTGAGCCAGAGGCTTTCCCGGGTGGCGTGCGAACAGGCGATGTATTCAGCTTCGAGCGTTGAAAGTGCTACGACGCTCTGAGACTTGGCTTGCCAATGAATCAGTCCGGACATGACGAGTTCTTTGTTGGCGCCAGTGTGTCCCAGGCCGAACACACATCCTCCGACCGATTTGCGAGTTGTAAGGTTTCCTGCCCAATCCGAGTCAGTATATCCGATATGTTAATAGAGGGTGTATCCGATCGCGAGTAGGATGGGAGCCGTCGGTAGTGAATTCGGAATTCCGATGTAGACTTGAGGTATGGTAAAACTCTCTTGGCAGCCATTGCATGCATCTCGAGTGGTTGGACATTGTATCGGCTGAGAGCAGTAACGCTGAAGGCAATATCTGGTCGACTCCCAAGCACTGCATATATGAGTGATCCTACCATTGACAGGTATTCTTTGCGGTTGGCCGGTTTGTCCTCACAGTGGGTGTTAGCCAGATCTGTCTGAGGATCAAGTGGAGACTTAGTCGGTTTTGCATCCATCAGTCCGAATCGTCGTATGATTGTGTTGATGTAACCTTGTTGACAGATACTGAATTCTCCATCTTTGGTCCTTTCAATCTCGATTCCTAGGAACCGCTTTGCCGCGCCCAAGTCACATATCTTGTACTTCTTTTGCAGCAGCTGCTTGATCTGATGTCCTCGTCCTTCTGCACCGTTGTGCGTAATGAGCAGATCGTCCACGTATAGTACCAGGAGGACTCCTTGTTGAAGGTGTAGATTTGGATCTTCAGCCGATTGCCGGAATCCTATGGATTGCAAGTATCCATCGATATCTTCGTACCAAAGTCTGGGCGCCTGCTTCAGTCCGTAGAGAGCCTTCCGAAGTATCAATGTGCTTCCACTTGACGCGCTTTCGCTCGACGCGCTTCCGTTCGACGCGCTTCCGCTCAGCGAGAGCCAATCGATTCCAAGCGGCATTTCCATGTAGATGTTGTCTCGGTCAATCCTTGGATTTAGGAAGGCTGTTACTACGTCCATGTGATCAACATCCCAGCCATACTGAGCGGCCAGTGCCAGTATCAATCGGAACATTGCCATTTTCGATACTGGTGCATAAGTTTCGTCGTAGTCAATACCTTCCTTTTGTTCGTAGCCCTTAATGACTAGTCATACTTTGTACCGAGTGGATCCGTCTGGATTAATCTTCCTCTTGTAGATCGACTTGCACCCAATAGGCTCTTTGACTGTCCTGTCAGTCATTGACGTATGGACTGCATTACCTTTTGCCACGACATCGAATGTGTGATTCTCGACCAATGCCTGCCATTCCTGGCGCATGGCTTCCTTCCATTGTCTTGCTTGCGGACTTCGTAATGCCGCTTTGTAGGTGAGCGGTTCACTCTCGTTGTCACATTCGACGGTAATGGACTCGCTAGTTGGTTCGATTTCGGCTTCATCTTCCGATGCCTCGGCAATCCCAAGCAGCAGAAACGTAGAGGCAAGGTATTCCGAAGATGTCAAATCACCCCCTTCTTCGTGAGCCTTGCTCATAATCGCTTTATTGGTTTCAAGGCGTGCCTTGCTGCGTGTCCGGGCAGAGACGTAGTCATTTTTGTCTGCCGTTTCAATCAGTCTTGGTCTCAATAATTGGAATCCACGTCACCAGTTCTCGCTATTTCGCGAGATATGCAACTGCCCAGCTTATTCGCTGAATTTGGCACACTGCCCAGCATTCGCTGAATTCAGCAGTCATCTGCCCAGCATTTTGCTGAATTCGGCACACTGCCCAGCATTCTCTGAATTCAGCAGTCATCTGCCCAGCATTTTACTGAATTCAGCAGGCATCTGCCCAGCATTCGCTGAATTCAGCAGGTATCTGCCCAGCATTTCCACTGAATTCGGCATACTACCCAGCATTCGCTGATTTGGCAGGTATAACACATATCGTCCAGCCGCTCATAGAGCGATTTCACTGCATTTGATGAGAGAAATCGGATATTTGTTACTTACTGGTATTCTCTAGACCATGTGCGTCATTCATTTCATGGATCTCGTCGTGCGCTTCGTCGGTCTGATCGGTCTGTGCTTCATCGGTGGTGTCTGGAAACTGAATGGCTTCCGTCTGCTCTTCTGTGTGTGCATTTGCTTCCTCGTCAAACACCACACTTGAGCATTCCACTGCTCGTCCAGTTTTTCCTGATTTGAAATCCCAAATTCTCCAGATTTTCGTGGTGTTATGAACGTATCCCAGCATTATACACATACTGGAGTGGTTTCCAAATTTCTTTTCCGTTCTCTGAACGGGTGGAATATGTTTGTATGCTCGGCATCCGAATCGTCGTAAGTGTCCGATTTTCGGAATGGTGCCGTACAATGCTAGGTATGGTGACCGGTTGTCCGTCAGACTCGATGTAGGTGACCTTCGATGCAGGTAGCATGCTGTCCTGATGGCTTCTGGCCAAAATATTGTCGGCACGTTTGCATCCAGCATCATACTTCGTGCTTTCGCATTCAGTGGTCGGATCATCCACTCGGCCGTTCCGTTCTTGTGTTGGGTGTACGGGGGGGAGGGTTCAAACGTAATTCCTTTTTCTCCCAGTAGTCCTAGGAATACCGAGTTGCTGTATTCTCCGGATCCATTGTCACTACGAAATCGTTTAATGTGAAATCCCTGTGTTTCCACCCATGCTTGAAAATGTTGAAACTTGGCCGATATCTCTTCCGCGGTTTTTGTGATCAGAAAATACACCTCAGTGTATCTTGTACAGTCGTCAATATAGATGATGTAATATTGGGCGCCTCCGATACTATGCTTCATAGGCCCACAGAGATCTGAGTGCACAAGCGCAAAAGGCATTGAGGACCGGAGTGCCTTAGTGCGTACAATATGTTATTGTTGCTTCGCATGAACACATGTCCGACACAATCCAGGTGTTTCCCACCGAGGACTCGTGTCCATACGATCCGTCACAGGCTCGATGTCCATAGGATCCGTCACAGGCTCGACATCTGGGTCTGTAAAGCGTTCGCCTGAGGATTCCAGTAGTCGTTTCAAGTCCTGATGATTAAGGTGCGCGAGACGTCGATGCCACATGTTTGTTGAGTGGGAATGTGAAGCTGTTTGCAGCATCTTTATTTCGGAGATGTGTGCTGATCCATCCGTTGATAGTATGTATAGGCCGTCTTCAAGGTTGGCGCTGAGAACATTTTGTCCTTTTGCATCGGCAATCGAGCATATCCCTGATTGGAATGTTGTTGTGTATCCGTGTGAGTCGAGTTGTCCGACTGACAGGAGAGATATTCGGAATTCCGGAACGAAGAACCCCTCAATATCCACTCCTCCCAGACGTACAGTTCCTTTCTTCTTTGCTTGTACTTGATGATCATCTCCCAACTTGATGATCATATTCGTTTCCTTAACTGAGTTCTTCCGGAAATCTCGAAGATTGTTGCCGTAATTGTGAGATGCTCCGGAATCAATTACCCAGGTCCTTGTTGTTATTGCCGATCGATATGACGCCACCATTACCTCCGAGCTGAGGGAGGTTGACCCCGCAAGTCATTGCTGGTTACCACAGGTATTGTGAGTGCGTCCGTTTCCTTCGCATCCATCGTGTCCGTTTCCTTCGCGTCCATCGCATCCGTTTCCTTCGCGTGAGTCGCGTCTGTTTCCTTCGCGTCCGTCGCGTCCGTTTCCTTCACGTCCGATTCCTCTGCTATTTCGTAGGGCCTGTCCCTTTTTTCTGGCTGGGCAGTCATTCTTCATATGACCTTCTTCTCCGCAATAGTAGCAGTCATTCTGATCTCGAGCTCGTTTGTTGTTCTTCTTACTCCAGCAGTTGGCGGTAGTGTGGGTGCCGGTTTTACACCAATCACACCACCCCTTCTGAGAGCGCTCATTTCCCTGGTATCGTCCCTGGTAGCCGCCTCGTCCTCCTCTTCCTCCTTGCTGTGTGTAGAGAGCAGCCGAGACTGCATCAGGTTTGGTTGTCATCGAACGATTCGTCTCGCATTCATTGAGTGCATCAATGACTTCTTGAACAGTAACTTTCGCACGGGATTGAAGAATCTCAATTGTGACTGCATAGGCGGGAGGGAGAGTCGTATAGATGTGATTCTTGAGGACCATGTCGGAGACCACTTCTTCGGAGCCAGCGAGCTCAGTGGTGATATCAAGCAGTTCGGCGAAGTAGGCATTGAGTGGCTGTCCGGGAGTGGGACGAAGAGTGCTGAATTTCCGAAAGAGCGACATTCTTCCGACCGAGGAGTTGGCAGTGTTTGTGCGGGCCTCCAATTCTTTCCACATCTCGACGGGGTCGTCCATTCCTTTGACGTATACTTTGACAGCATTGGTGCAGGATCCATAGATAATGGCCAAGGCCTGCAATTTCCGTTGCTTGTAGTAGTCCTTGTACGCCTTCCGTGCCAGAACAAGGTTTCTGGAGAAGTCGTTGGGTCTTCCCGGATCTTCCGGTTCTTCTTCCCTCTCCATCACGATGTCCCAAGCCATTATTCCCTGTAGGACCTTCATACAATCTTCCTTCCAGACTGCGTAGTTGGTACGATCGAATAGGCGGATGTTGCCCAGCAGGTGTTTGAACGATTCTTCACTCATGATGACGACCATTGTAGATATGCGTTGGGAGATATGGAGAGCGGGGAATCGGTCGTTGCCTGTGACACTGGGGTTGTTGTGACACTGGGACGTCCGGTCACCGTCGGAGTGACGGTAATATCGAACTAGTCAGGTTTCTCGATAGTCACGAAGGAGATGGGGCGCGCACGGTCTTCGCCGGCGTTCAATTATTATACAAGAATAACTTCCCCAATGACCCTCCTTCCAAGTTCGTCCACCGTTAGGGGATTCACAGCGAATAATCTAAGGGGTTCGGTTCGATATCTGCGGCGCCCGCTGGCTGCAGCTTGGGCGCCGGATCGCACACGGCTCCACGGCAACGGCTTGCTCGACGGATCGCTCGGTGGACGGCGCGGTGTGCGCGGCGGCTCGCACGGCGGCACATGCTTCGAGACGGGCCCAGCGGCTTGCCAGACAGCTTGCTCGTGTATTGCTTCGGCGGATGGTTCGGATCGAGACGTGCCCGGCGTCTTGCCCGACGGCTTGCTCGTGGCGCTTCGGCGGATGGTTCGACGCATGCCCAGCGGCGTGCCAGACGGCTTGCGTATATCGTTTCGATTCGAGACGGGCCCGGCGGCTTGCCCGACGGCTCGCTCGTGTCGCTTCGGCGGATCTGCACTTCGGCGGATGGTTCGATTCGAGATGGGCCCGCGCTGGCCTGGCGGCCCGGTTCGCGGCGACGGCTCACTCGACGACTGCTTCACAGGTAAGATCAGGTAAGGAATACGCTCACGCACGCACCAGCCAAGGCGGGCGTGGGTCAAAGCCCGGAGCTACTTGTCCTGGTCAGTCTAACGATATGCCGAACGTATCCCCGCACCGCGTAATCCTCTCAGGCCCTGTGGGTGAGCGGTTTTACCGGCCTATCAGAGAAAGAGAAGATATTGGTTCTATGACCTCACTCCTCGTATCCCGTATTTAGTTGCGTTTGACGCTGCTTCCGGAGACTAGCCCCTTAGGTCCGTGACGGCCGTAAGGTCTAATCCCGAGGCTATCTCCCGCCTAGACTCTCGAACTCCTCACGTATCCTTCCGTCTCCTTCCCCGATCAGCCACCGTCTCGCTCGTCATTGCTCGCAGTGTAGCCCACGTAGGCGGATCGTTCAGATCGAGACGGGCCTGGCGCACTGCCCGACGGCTCGCTCGCGGCGCTTCGGCGGGTGGGAAGAGACGGTGCATCGTTCGGCATATCGGATTATCGACGCATTCCCGGCGGCTGGCCTGGCGTCGCGGTTCGCGGCGACGGCTCACTCGACGACTGCTTCACAGGTAAGATCAGGTAAGGAATACGCTCACGCACGCACCAGCCAAGGCGGGCGTGGGTCAAAGCCCGGAGCTACTCGTCCTGGTCGGTCTAACGATATGCCGAACGTATCCCCGCACCGCGTAATCCTCTCAGGCCCTGTGGGTGAGCGGTTTTACCGGCCTATCAGAGAAAGAGAAGATATTGGTTCTATGACCTCACTCCTCGTATCCCGTATTTAGTTGCATTTGACGCTGCTTCCGGAGACTAGCCCCTTAGGTCCGTGACAGCCGTAAGGTCTAATCCCGAGGCTATCTCCCGCCTAGACTCTCGAATTCCTCACGTATCCTTCCATCTCCTTCCCCGATCAGCCGCCGTCTCGCTCGTCATTGCTCGCGGTGTGAGCGCCGGCTCGTACGCGGCTCCGCGGCAACAGCTCGCTCGACGGATCGCTTGGTGGACGGCGCTTGCCAGGCGGCTGCCCGACGGCTTGCACGACGGTTGGTCCGTGGTTCCACGATGACGGCTCGCTCGACTGATTGCTCGTAGGATAGCTCGGTTGCATGGCAACGGCTCGCTCGACGTATCGCTCGTAGGATGGTCGTTGAGTTGATGTCTTGGTGACCGTTAGGTTGTCCATTGATGATTGATCATGTCGATTCAGGTGATGATTCCGCTGATGATGTCAATGAATCTTCCGATGAATCTTCCGATTGATCATGTTTCTCCTCCTTCGCCCGCGGCGAGGAGTCGTATAAGTATTCGGCTCGGCAAGGTCACGTGCTGCGGGGAAATTACCCTGCGCCGCGACGTGAAAACTCTTCGCCTTGGCACTAGATTTCATCAGCGTAAAGAGGATAACTCTCGATTGGGTCAGACAGTAGTGCTTTTCCCGTATCTTCCCGAGAGTGGCCAGAGCAGGTGCCTCTCCTTAAGTCCTCTCGTCGTGATTGGGTGATGCGATTGGGTTGCGTGCGGGGTTGATTTCGTTACTCGACCGGAGCCGGCAGCAACGAGCCCTCAACCGTACCAGCTAATCCTTCTCGGCCGCAACGGGCACCAAGGTATAGCTCCACCCCATATCGCTCCCAACAGACTCTCGAACTGTTCCTGAGGTGCGGTCCAGTAGCGGCGTTTGCACTTTCCCGAATCACGAGCCGGTACTTGGTCCGGGGGCTGCCCAGCGCTACAGGATCGGCTTGCGGACAAGCCTCCGCTCCAGTATTCGTTCAACTCGACGTCCTCACCCTGGTGCGGCGTGTGCCCTGCCTCATAATCGTTGTAAGCATCTCGGATAAGGGGGGATACGCTCACGCTGTCGAGCGCTGGCAGAGCCCAGAGTTCATCGCCATAATCGGGTGTCAGTGACAAGGATGCGAGTGGTAGCATGATCCCTCGTGTCTCCCGACCACGGGGTGCAGCTGTATCGCCTCGAGCCTCCAAGCCGTCTGCAACGATACAGCGATTCCCGACTCGTGGTGTTGTTCCTCTGGGCCGTGCCTCTGGAAACAACCCCGCTCCTATTCCGCGATCTAGACTCGCAACTCCTTGCGTTCCTGTTTCCTTCCGATTGCTTGTCCTTCTTATGATGACCACCAAGGTTGTCTTCCTCCGCGGCAGCGCTTGCGCTTTCCCGGTCTGCGCCGGTACTTGGCCCAGGGACCTCCTGGTGCCGCAGAGTCGGTTGACCCGAGCCGAGCCTCGACAGTGTCGGTTGCCTGGTCTCAGGATGCCGTCCTAAGACCATGTGACGAGTTTCCGATACCTTCCTGCCTGGTCCGTATCCGAATTCCGACCCTGTAGTATTTAGGGTGTAACAGTTGTCTCGTAACTGGAGTGCGGAGAGAATCAAAGGCAATCAGGCTACTTTCGATAATTCACAACGGAATAATCTTAGATCTTGTGTGTGTGTTTCGGTGGTAGTGCTGGTGATGTTCGTGCTGAGGATTCTTTCTTCGTCGGGAGGAAGAATCCTCTCTTTTTATTCTGTGAGCAGTAGCGTGAGAAGTGGTGACTCGGGTTGGATTCCCCCAAGGCGCATAGACCCCGTGGGTGATCCATTGGTCATGGCCGGGGTGTAGATAAGGGAGATGAGCTCTTCATGCCGACAGGTGGGGTGCTAGCCCCAGACCACTCGTACGTGGTCTCTCCCCGCAGGGACCCAGACTCTGTATTGTACGTGGTTCCTCTCGTTCGAGAGCCCAACCAGTGTCTGCCTAGCTCACCCGCTTCGTTGGCACTTTGACCCCTCATCCCGGAGTTTACCCCTTATGACCGGTCTCGGCCGTAAGCTAATCTCCGTTCCCTTATCTCCCGCCTAGACTCTGGGATCATCATCTATCACCCGCCAGCCCCGTTTTAACTCTACCGCTATGTTCTCTAGATACTCAGGTGTAACACTACCTCCCCTCCCCCTTAGTCTCGTCCCGAGCGCTAACACTTTCTCATCTGAGTAGCCCATCTCTTTCCGACCATAAGGTTCTTTCAACGCCGAAGTTTCTTCAGCGTCACGGACTGCAGTCCTCCACCCCTGCAGCCCTCCCAGCCACCGGATCAGGGCATGTAGTCGCTCGGAGACCCTCTGTAATCCGTCGAGATGGCTGGGCCCTCTGAGTAGGCTGGTACGTACTCATACTGTCGATGATCCCCGCCGGGCAGCTGTTTCTGTAGAGACGAAAGCACCAGTTTTCCCAGTGCGCATCCTGGCGAACTCCGGCTGGGGTATGTGGAAGGAGTGACCAAGCCCGAACAAGCCGGACGAGCCAATGGTATGCACACAGAGGTGTCCGTCAGTCGCCAGGGTCCGCCGCCTGTTGGTGGTTCCGTTCTCCCAGTGATTACCCCAACGCGGGATCGTTCCGGTCGTCTCCGGATAGGTTGGTCGTTCGCAGGCAAGAGCATATGACGTTTTTCCGGACGTGGGACACATGGAACGAGTGACCTTCTTCACTGGGGGTTCGTGCCCGGGTGCTGCCTGTTGTCCCTCGTAGGTGTACATACAGAGGTGTGTCGTACCGAACGCCTACGGCTCTTGTCCGACCGAACCCAAGATATCCCTTGACGAGTTCTTGCGCCTGAGAGGCAGGTCTTTCCCGATTCTTCAGGCGTCGGCAAGTCGGTAGTCCCTTGGCACGTCCGGATTTCGTTGATGAAACTCTCGAAGTTTCTCCAGACCGTCTACCAAAAGTTGTCGAATGGTTCTTCTGTCCAGTCTTTGCGTTCCGGATAGTCAAGCCATTTGACAAGGTAGAGGATTCTCTTGTTGTTTCCTCGGCCGCGTTCGACCGAGGACATAACTTCGTCCACATCGTATTCCTCCGATTGCTCGATGTCGTCAGCCTCTCGGAGTACCTTTGAAGGGTCCGGTGGTGCTCGGTGCTCGCTGGTTCGGTAGGGTTCGAGCAGCGAGACGTGGAAGACATTATGTATCTTCCATTTCCGAGGTAGCGTGAGGCAGGTGGCCAGCGGGGCAACGATTTTTTCTACCTGGAAGGGACCGTGATTTTTGTGGTCCAGCTTCTTCGAGGGGTGGCGCGTTTTGATGTTGCGCCCATTGAGTATAACCAAGTCTCCTACTTGGTATGCTGGGGGTTCTTTTCGGTCCGGGTCGGTGTAACAGCGCATCTGCTTCTGCACTGCTTCCAACCCTCTTCGCGATTCCTCATGCACCGACTGCATCCAGTGGCTGTAGACTGTGCTGGCTGGATTTAGCGGTTCTGATTTATCGTCTGGGGGATCGATTGTGGCTGGATGTCGTCCGTAGTTGACATAGAACGGCGACATTCCGTTTCCTATCGCAACCGAATTGTTGTAAGCGAATTCGGCCATCGGCAGGAGGGATACCCAATCATTCTGTTCTCAGGTGACGAATGCCCAGAGGTACGCCTCAATTGTCTGGTTGAGGCATTCCGTCTGACCGTCCGTTTGCGGGTGGAAGGCCGTTGACATTCGGGGTCGGATGTTCAATAGTCCTAGGAATTCCTTCCAGACCTCCGATGTAAATCGGGAGTCTCGGTCGGACACGATGTCCATTGGCATTCCGTGGTGCCTCCAGATTTCCTTTGCAAAGACTTTTGCCAGGTCGGCCGCTGTATTTTCCTTGAGTGGGAGGAAGTGCGCCATTTTGGTGAATCGATCGATAATTACCCAAAGATGATCGCATCCCTCTGACAGCAGTAGTTCCGTGATGAAATCCATTGCTATTGATTGCCATGGGGCGTAGGGTAGCTCCAGTGGCGATATTAGTCCATATGGCTGGTGTCGGGAAGCCTTGTTGCGCTGGCACTCTGGGCAGCTTCTGACGAAGTCAATTATTCGTTCGTTCATTTTTGGCCACCAAAAGTTTCGTCGGATGAGCTCGATCGTTTTGTCCTGTCCCATGTGCCCGGCGACCTTGGTATCGTGTTCCGATTCCAGGATTGCTTTGATGAGGCGCTCGTCTTCCGGGACCTAGAGCATACCCTTCCTGTAGAGTAGCCCGTCCCGGATTTCTAGTATTCCTTCCTTGACCTTCCGGTCCTTCGGTGACTGTTCTCCTGCCGCCGCGACCTGTTTCGCCTGTTTCCAACCCTGTTGGTAGTTTTCGTCCGTTGATACCCCTTTTCTGAGTTGGGTCAAGATGTCCTTGCCCCACCTTCTGGCCGGGAGGGACATTAGTCTGGCTGACGAGCAGACGAATGATCGTGCCGAGTGTTCCTCTAGGTGTTCTTTTTTCAAAACCGTCGTTATTGGCTGGTTTTCTACCCCCCCCTTCACTGGGCGGTACTCCGAACGCCTGGATAACGCATCTGGTTTCCCATTTTCGGTGCCTGGTCGGTAATAGATCCGAAAGTCTATGCCGGCCAACTGCTCTGCCCACCGGGCCTGCCGACGATTGAGTACTTTTGTTGTCGTGAAGTACTCTAGGTTGTGATGGTCCATGAACACCTGTATCTGGTTCTCCGCTCCTTCACAGTATCGCCGCCAATGCTTGAAGGCATCGACGATGGCTAGAAGCTCCTTGTCGTGGATGTCCTAGTTGATTTCCGCGGGTTGGAACTTCCAGGAGTGGAAGGCCACCGGGTGCAAGCGGTTGTCGTCGTCTCGTTGGGACAAGACCGCTCCTATCGCAAAGTCCGAGGCGTCGGTTTCAAGGATGACTGGTTTCGTTGGATCGAAGTGGGCCAGGATTGGTGCCTGGATAAACCGGGTTTTTAATTCCTGGAAGGCGGTTTCTGCTTCTGGGTTCCAGGACCATTTGTCCGTTCTCTTGGTTAGCTCGGTTAATGGACGTGCTACCTTGGAGTAGTCCTGGATGAAGCGTCGGTAGAAGTTGGCAAAATCTAGGAACGACTGGGTTTCTGTGAGCGACGTTGGTTGTTGCCATGACAGTATCGCTTCCACTTTGTCTTGACTCATCCGAATTCCGTTTCGTCCGATGACGTACCCCAGGAACTCCACTTCCTCGGCTTTCCACACGCATTTTTCGGGGGAGATGGCTAATCCGTTGTGTTGTAGCCGTTCCAAAACTTTTCTGACGAGCCGGTCGTGTTCTTCCTCCATTTTGGCGTATACCAGGATATCGTCCATATATGCCAAAACTCCAACGTCAAGTACATCGGACAGGACGTGGTTCATCATGTCCTGGAAGGTTGACGGGGCGTTTGTTAGACCGAACGGCATTATCTGGAATTCGTATAGTCCGTAGCAGGTTTGGAAGGCAGTCTTCCATTCGTCTCCTTTTTGGATTTGGATGAGGTTGAATCCATTTTTCAGGTCCATCTTTGTGAACCATTGAGTGCCTTGTACTCGGTCTTGTAGTTCCTGCATTAGCGGGAGCGGATACCTATTTGGTATTGTGATGGCGTTCAATCCCCGATAGTCGACACACAATCGCAGCCCTCGACCATTGGGTTTGGGTATAAACAGGATGGGAGATCCCGCTGGTGAGGTGGATCTCTTGATTTTGCCCGTTTTTTCCATTTCTTTTAGCCATTCTCTGAGGGTTTGGAGTTCTACCTCGGAGAGTGGGTAAATTGGCCCCCAGGGTACCGTGGCCCCTTCTTTGAGCTCGATTTTGCAGTCGTACGGCCGGTGTTGTGGCAGTGCGTCGGCTGCTTCCTTCCCCATGATACCCAGATATTGCTGGAATTCCCTTGGTATGTTTGCGAGTGGGTCTGAGTCTCCTTCGACCGCTGATACGTATCCGATGAGCCGGGCCTCCTTTTCGTGTAGTACCGACTCGTCCCAGGTCAGGGGGAAGGGGTTGGTTCCAGACCTGGTACATTCTTCCAGGCATCGAACACTGTTAAACCTCATTTCTTCCAAGGTCCAGGCCCCCTGTGGTGGGTGTCGTTCGATCCATTCGAACGGGAGGAATAGGTCGATGGCCTCCTCCAATGGGGCGACCTCAAACTGTTCATTGGTGAAATGGTTTCGGTGTAGTAATTGCATTGGTTTTGTATAATATTGACCTGCGTTTTTAACCGTTTCTCCTGTGAAGTTTTCAATGGTTCGAGGGTTTTTGTGAGTCTTGCACTTGATTCCTAGTTTTTTGATGGTTCGTTGGCTAATAAGGGGTATCGAGCACCCCGTATCCAGAAGCGTTTTTACCGGGTGATGTTTTCCGTTCCAGTGGAGTACCATGGGGATTATTGGGCGGGTTTGTCGCTTTTTCCTTGGCTCCGCTGTTTCCGTGTCCGGTTCCTTTTTTCTTTTTGCGGCGCCACATATTAGGTTACTAACTCTGTTGGGCCCCAAGACAGAGTTTCCTAAAAATCCGACTCATCAGATTCTGCCCACAGCGGTAAGTCAGTGACCATTTCTTCGACTGCAGCGACCTTCTGTTGTTTGGCGGCCGGGATGCTTTCGGGTTCGTTCGCCCGTGTCCTTTTCCCGGTGGTGGGGGTGGCTGTGGTTACAGCTGCAACTTTCCATGGCGCCGGTGGGAGCGTTGTTCCTTGTGTTGTCTGGAAGGAGAAGCAGTCGTAGGTCTTGTGGCCTGGCCTTCCGCATCGCCAGCAGTTATCTCGGTCCTTTTTGTGGGTGTCCACTTCATTCTGTGGCACTCCTTTTAGTGCAGCTCCCAGAGTCCCCCACCCATCCCTTGGTGGGCGGGCTCCGTTCTGCCGAGTCTCCTCACGCTTAGGCGGTCGGGTTTCCTCCTTTCTTGGACTGTCCCTGTGTCAGTTGTCCTTTTTTCCGTCCCTGGCCGGTACAGGTCCAGCACGCATTGCTTCTTTAGCCGCTTTTAGGGCCTTTTTCTTTTCCACCTGCAGGCCTGCTTGGTGGGTGGCTTGCAGGAATCCTTCATCGTCCACGAATTCCTCCAGGTAGTGGGCGAACCGCATATCGAGTATCGCGTCCAGCATCGCGAGGTCGACCTTTTCTCGTAGGGCTTCTCCGGTTGCTCTGGCGAAGTTGTTGAGCGCTCGTAACTCCGTGAGGTACGTGCGGATGGATCCCTGGTACTTGAGCTACCCTAGCTTGAGTTGGGCATCTGCGGCTTCTCGCTCGTTCCGGTATTCCACCCGGATTGCCGCAGTGTAGTTGACCCATGTGTCGTTCTCTCCCAACTCTCGGTATCGGTGAAGGTGCCATACCAATGCGGAGTCGGATAGTAGAGTTCCGATCCATGCAATCTTCTGGCGGTCAGCCGTTTCCGGGTAGAACCCCAGGTACATGGTGACCGCTTCCCACCACTGATTGAAGGTGGTTGAACTTTTCCCGTCGAAAGTTTCCGGGTTTTTCATTTTCAGTAGGGCGATATTGCCCTGCTCGTGTCGCGTCGGCCGGTCTTGCCGAGCCCGCTCCACTCCTTCTGCCACTAGCCACACGAGGTCCTGTGTGGTGATCGTGGGCGCAGGGTTTCTAGGGGGCGACGGAGAGCGGAGGTGCCTGGAGGGCGGTCGGGGTGGTTCAGATGGGGGTCCCGAAGGGGGTCCGGATGCCGATCCTGGTGGTGTCGAAGGGGGGTTTCCTTGTCCTGCCATGGGTGCGGGTGGCCTTGGGGATATGTGGCATCTGAGTTGTTCCAACCGCTGCCTCATTTCCGGCATCGTGGGCACTGCCGGGGGCCTCTGTCGTCTGGGCAGTGGTAAGGGGTTTAGCCGCAGCGGGCTTCCCAGCGCTGGGGGTGAATGGACCGAGGGGGCGCTGGTGCTGGTTGGTCGGACGGGACTTCTCCATGCAGGTGGTCCCGTTGGTGCTGGAGGTGTCATTGGTAACAGAATTCTGGCTGTGATGTGCTGGATTTCCATCCTTGCTTCCCGGAGTTGGTCTTCCAGGGAGGCCACTTGGTTCTGGTGCGCAGCCGCCCATAGCTCCACGTTTCCCTGAAAGGTGGCCAGGTGCTGGTTTCGGGCCGTGTTGGCTTCCGCCAGAAATGCCAGGGCGTCGTTGACCCGAGTCAACTGGGTAGCCTGACATATCTGTCGCTCGTTGGCCTCGTTTGTTCGCTCGATGATGGCCTGCCAGACGTTTCTGGCAAGGGATTGGTACGCATTCGCCGCTTTCGACAGCTCGCTGCGTATCCATTCTTCCGCTATTTTCTCGTTAGCGTGGACCCGGTCATATACATACCTCGTGCCTTCTGCCAAGGTTTGATAGGCTTGTTCGATTTCCCGCGTTCTTTGGTCCGTCCTATTGTAGGCGCTACCGCACAGCTCTGTGAGTTGTTTTAAGTCGTTCTCGGCCTGCTGTTGCTGGTTCACCAGGGCTCTAACCCAGACTGCGGGATTGGCTATTTCCACTGCCTGTTCTGGCCTCGGCGTTCCGTCCGTGATTTGGAGCAAGTCGCGGGGGGCCTCGAGCCGGAGCCTGTTGAAGTCCAAGGAGGTCATCATTGCTCAATAGCGGTCGAGAACGTGTCCTGTGTAAATGGTTTCGTCGTCGGTGAAATAATAGTCACAGAGATCCCGGAGCTCGTCTTCTGTGAACTCGGCGTTTTTATGGCTGTGGACGCAGTTGAGCCAGTATTGCGTATACCAGTTCCAAGGCTCGTAGTCGCCCTCTTGGTAGGGCGTAGGGATGGGTCCGTCGAATAATTCTTCCCACTGTTCGTGCTTTGCGATTTCTTCGTCGATTGACTGAAAGGTGTAGTCGAACGAATATTGGGACTTGGGTTCCAAGAAGGTAGATAATTCGAGTAGGTAGAGGTGGTCCTCGAAGTATGACATGAAAGTAGGGTGATTTGAGATCAAGATTATAGTGTGACACTGGGGTTGTCTCGTAATCGGAGTGTGGAGAGAATCAAAGGCAATCAGCATACTTTCGATAATTCACAACGGAATAATCTTAGATCTTGTGTGTGGGTTTCGGTGGTAGTGCTGGTGATGTTCGTGCTGAGGATTCTTTCTTCGTCGGGAGGAAGAATCCTCTCTTTTTATTCTGAGAGTAGTAGTGTGAGAAGTGGTGACTCGGGTAGGATTCCCCCGAGATGCATAGACCCTGTGGGTGATCCATTGGTCATGGCCGGGGTGTAGATAAGGGAGATGAGCTCTTCATGCCGACAGGTGGGGTGCTAGCCTCAGACCGCTCGTACGTGGTCTCTCCCCGTAGGGACCCAGACTCTGTATCGTACATGGTTCCTCTCGTTTGAGAGCCCAACCAGTGTCTGCCTAGCTCACCCGCTTCGTTGGCACTTCGACCCCTCATCCCGGAGTTTACCCCTTACGACCGGTCTCGGCCGTAGGCTAATCTCCGTTCCCTTATCTCCCGCCTAGACTCTGGGATCATCATCTATCACCCGCCAGCCCCGTTCTAACTCTACCGCTATGTTCTCTAGATACTCAGGTGTAACATTGCCTGTTGCAATTCTTCTATCACACTGGCTCCTGAGGAGCTATTTATCGCGCGAGAGTTTTGACGGGGATGAGGTTTGATCGTATGTGGAGCGGTTACGGCTCCGGGCTCATAACCTGTTGAAGATTGCCCGATCACCGTTTCCTTTTTAGAGTCTTCACAAGTACAGAGAAAGAGAGAGAGAGAAAGAGAGAGAGACAGAACGAGATGATTTGATCGTTGACGGGTGATGAAATCGCTAGAG
>Ga0307508_10003322_pt1 | contig 16337 bp, 11 predicted proteins | sample 9_EM_MG_FD_203089 | JGI IMG/M metagenome (GOLD analysis project Ga0307508, IMG submission 203089) | Populus trichocarpa ectomycorrhiza microbial communities from riparian zone in the Pacific Northwest, United States - 9_EM | ecosystem: Host-associated > Plants > Roots > Unclassified | place...
CACCTGCGACCCAAGGAGTGACTCCCTCCAGAGATGGACGGATCGTCCTGTAGTACCTGCGCCGCCGCCGACCCCGAGGCGGCGGCATGAGCGTCACCCTGTCTCTCCTGCTGCTCGCCGCGGCACTCGTCCTCATCCTCGCCAACGGCTTCTTCGTGGCCGCCGAATTCGGCCTGGTCACGGTCGAGCGGCCGGAAGCGGAGCGGGCCGCCGAAGAAGGCGACCGGCGCGCCCGTACCGTCGTCGAGGCGCTGCGCGAGCTGTCCTTCCAGCTCTCCGGCACCCAGCTCGGCATCACCATCACCTCCCTGGTCGTCGGCATGCTGGCCGAGCCCGCGCTCGGCCATCTGCTGACCGTGCCGCTGTCCGCGGTGGGGCTGCCGCACGGCGCCGTCTCCGGCGTCGCCGTCGTCCTCGGCATGCTGGTGGCGTCCGCCGTGCAGATGGTGATCGGCGAACTCGTGCCCAAGAACTGGGCGGTCTCCCGGCCGCTCCAGGTCGCCCGCTTCGTCGCGGGGCCGCAGTCCGCCTTCGCCCACTTCTTCCGGCCCGTCATCGCCCTGCTCAACACGGTCGCCAACCGGCTGGTGCGGACGCTGGGCGTCGAACCCACCGAGGAGCTGGCGTCCGCCCGAACCCCCGGCGAGCTGGTCTCGCTGGCCCGCCACTCGGCGCTGGCCGGGGCGATCGAGCAGGACACCGCCGATCTCTTCGTCCGCACCCTCTCGCTCGGCGACCTCACCGCACAGCATGTGATGACGCCACGGGTGCGGGTCAGCGCGCTCCAGTCCACGGCGACCGCCGTGGATGTGCTCAACCTCACCCGGGCCACCGGACTCTCCCGGTTCCCCGTCTACCGCGACCGCCTGGACGAGGTCATCGGCATGGTCCACCTCAAGGACGCCCTCGCGGTGCCCTCGGCGGAGCGGCTGCGCACCCCCGTCGGGTCCATCGCCCAGCCCCCGGTGCTCGTCCCCGAGACGCTGCCCGTCCAGCCGCTGCTGGAGCGGCTGCGCAACGAGCAGCCGATAGCCGTGGTCGTCGACGAATACGGCGGCACGGCCGGTGTCGTCACCCTGGAGGACATCGTCGAGGAACTGGTCGGCGAGGTCCGCGACGAACACGACGACGAGGCCGCCGACACGCCCGACCTGGCCCAGACCGTCACCGAGGACGGCCGGACCGCCTGGGACGCCGACGGGGCCTGCCGCGTCGACATCCTGCGCCGGATCGGTCTCGACGTGCCCGACGGGCCGTACGAGACGGTCGCCGGTCTGGTCGCCGATCTGCTCGCCCGGATTCCCGCCCCCGGGGACACCGCCGAGCTGCCCGGCTGGAAGCTGGCCGTCCGGCAGGTCGGCCACCACCGGGCCGAGCGGGTACGGATCGTCAGGACCGGAGCGGGTACGAATGCCGGAGCCGGTCCCGCGACCGGTGCCGCCGCCGCTGCCCCGACGACCGCCGCCCCCGCCGCTACGACTGCTGCCGCTGCCGCTACCACTGCCGCCCCCGCTCCTACGACTGGCGCCGTTGCCGAGAAGGAAACTGAGCGATGAGCCTCGTCCAACTCCTCTTCGCCGTTCTTCTGGTCCTCGCCAACGGGTTCTTCGTCGGGGCCGAGTTCGCCCTGGTCTCGGTACGCCGCAGCCAGATCGAGCCGCGGGCGGCCGAGGGCTCGGCGCGGGCCCGTACCGTGCTCACCGGGCTGGAGACCTTGCCGCAGATGATGGCCGCCGCGCAGTTCGGCATCACCATCTGCTCGCTGACCCTCGGCGCGGTCGCCGAGCCGACCGTCGCCCAGCTGCTGGAGCCGGTCTTCCACGCCGTGCGTCTGCCCGAGGGGCTTGTCCATCCGCTCGGCTACGCCATCGCGCTCGCCGTCGTCGTCTGCCTGCATCTGGTGATCGGCGAGATGGTGCCGAAGAACCTGGCCATGGCGGCGCCCGAGAAGACCGCGCTGTGGCTCGCCCCCGGCCTCGTCGGCTTCGCCCGGCTGTGCCGTCCGGTCACCGTGATGCTGGGCGCCTGCTCCCGGCTGGTGCTGCGGCTCTTCCGGGTCGAGCCCAAGGACGAGGTCGAGGCCGTCTTCACGAGCGAGCAGCTGACCCATCTGGTCGAGGACTCCCGGCAGGCCGGACTCCTCGGCGACGGGGAGCACGAGCGGCTCTCCGACGCCCTGGAGCTGGGCAGCCGCCCGGTCACCGACGTGCTCCTCGACCCGGCGGGCCTGGTCACCGTCGACCCCTCGGTCACGCCCCGGCAGATCGAGGAGCTGACGGTGCGGACCGGCTACTCGCGCTTCCCGGTGTGCGGGGTGGGTGGCGCCTTCATGGGCTACGTGCACGTGAAGGACGTCCTGGACCTGGAGGCCCCCGAACGGGCCGTCCCCCAGCGGGTCTGGCACCCCATCGAGACCCTGCGCGCCGAACTGCCGCTGGACGACACGCTCAGCGCGATGCGGCGGGCGGCCTCGCATCTGGCGGCCGTGGCCGACGCGTCCGGCAAGGTGCTCGGGCTCGTCGCGCTGGAGGACGTGCTGGAGATGCTGGTGGGCGAGGTCCGCGACCCGGCCCACCGGGACAACGGGCGCGGCCGCACGGCCGAACCGCGCGGCGGAACACCGGTCCAGGCCCCGGCCCCGGTCGCGGCGCCGGAGGAGCCCGCGATGGTCTCCCGGTAGAAGTCCGGGAGAAGTCCGGCAGAGGGTTACGGCAGCGGGGGGTCCTCCGGGTCGCGGTACATGGGACCGCGGCCCGACAGGACCTCCCCGTACGCCTGCATCAGATCCGGCAGCCGCAGCGTGGCCAGGTCGTCCCGGGTCGGTATGCCCGTCCACCCCGACAGCCGCAGGTCCCGGTACGCGCAGCTCTTCTCGTACAGGGTGCGCAGGAAGCGCCCGTTCCCCAGCTCGTCGATCCAGCCCTGCTCGACCACGTGCCCGCTGATGCTGCGCAGCTCCTCCAGGGACTCCTCGTCCCACACATCGCCGTTCTCCGCGGCCAGCACCTCACCTATCCGGGTGAGTTCGAGCGGACGGTAGCTGGGGAAGTCGACGCGCGTGGTGAAGCGGGAGCCGAGGCCGGGGTTGGCGGCGAGGAGGCGGTCCATGCCTTCGGGGTAGCCCGCGAGTATGACGACGAGCCGGTCGCGGTTGTCCTCGGCGCGCTTGAGCAGCACCTGAAGCGCCTCGTCGCCGTAGGCGTCGCCCTTGCTGTAGCCGGAGTTGGACAGGCTGTACGCCTCGTCGACGAAGAGGACCCCGCCGAGCGCCGAGTCGATCAGCTCGTTGGCCTTGACCGCCGTCTGCCCCAGATACTCGCCGACCAGATCGGCGCGCCCGGCCTCGACCAGATGGTCGCCGCCGAGCAGCCCGAGCGCGTAGAAGACCCGGCCGAGGATGCGGGCGACGGTGGTCTTGCCGGTGCCGGAGGGGCCGGAGAAGACGAAGTGCCGCTTCGGCGGCTGGACCGGCAGGCCCTGCCCGGCGCGCAGCCGGGCCATGTGCAGCTGCGCGGACAGCGCCCGCACCTGCCGCTTGACCGGCTCCAGGCCGACCATGCGCTCCAGCTCCTGCAGCGCGCTCTCCAGCAGGGCGGGGTCGGAGGGCCCGGGCTGGGCGGGCAGACCGCCCCGCTCGCGGGTGCTGCTCGCGCCGCTCACGGGCGTGGCCAGGAGCGGCGGGCCGTCGGCGCCGTCGCCGCCGGTGCGCAGATCGCGGCCGTCGGCCGGGTCGCCGGGGGGCGACAGGGTGTCGGCGGGATCGGTGATGGTGCCGTCGGTGGCGTCCTGGCTGCTGACCCCGGACAGGGTCACGGCCGCGAGGTCGGCGGTCTCGTCCAGGCCGTCGGACTCGGCTATGGCGGCCAGCCGCGCCGAGGTGTCCATGAAGGTGGGGTCGATGCGGTGCACCGCGCGGTAGAGGGGGAGGGCCGCGGCGCTGCGCCCGGTGCCCTCATGGGCGCGGGCGAGCCAGTAGCGCAGCTCCTTGCGCTGGGGCTGTTCGCTGCGGCACCGCATCAGGGCGGCGGCGAGCAGCGGTTCCGCCTGGCCGTACATCTCCAGCCGGACCCGGGCCATGCCGCCGAAGAGCCCGGCCTCGATGCCGAGGAAGTGATCGTCGAGCAGCGGCTCGGTGTGCCGGACCAGCTGCTCCCAGTCCTTGACGAGATACGCGCGGCACGCGTGCAGGAAGCGGGCCTGCGGATCGGCCTCCACGGGCGGGCAGCCGGCCAGCGCCCGGTCCAGCTCGGGGACGTGGCGGCCGTCGAGCCAGTGCGAGGCGTGCGCCAGCAGCAGGTCCCGGTTGGTCTCCAGCACGGGCTGGACCCACCAGCCCAGCCAGTACCAGGAGTTGAGGGTGCGGCGGTGGCGGGTGCGCTGTTCGCCGAAGCGATCGCGGTGCCGGTACATCCGTAACAGCGCGGTCGCCGTGTCGGCGCGCAGTGCGTGCAGGCCGAGCCATGCGTCGGCCATGCCCGGATCGTGCCCCACCGCGGCCCGGAACTCCTCCTCGGCCTGTGCGTAGGCGCCCATCGTGTAGGCGTCCACGGCACGCAGCCAGGCGAGATCGGCCGCGGTGTGCGAACCCTGCGTGCCGAAATCCATCACGTCCCCCACAACCCTGCCCCCGTGGATGCCGCCGGGGCGGCTGCCCTTTTCGCATCGTACCTGCGCAGGCCGCACGGGCCGAGGGTGCCGCACTGTTGTTCGTCGCAATCGCACAAGGCTTGGCAGGCGTACGCGGGGGCGTGTAAAGGGCGCACGCGGCCCGAGCGGCTAGATGACCGAGAGTGACGGTACGATGCCGTACGGCAGCCGGAAAATGATGCCGAACCGGGTGCGGACAGGACGAAGCCCCCGATCACGGGGGAACAACCGGGGGCTTCGCGTACTGGGGCGACTCGCACGAGTCCGCACATTGAGAACGTAAGACCTGTATGGGCCCCAGGTCAAGCCGAGTTGGGGCGTCCGTGGCAGGTCGGACGCGGGGTGCCGTCAACCCGGTTCCACCCGGTCACGCTGGGTGATGCCAAGGGTCGATTCGGGTGGTCACGGCGGGCCCCGTGAGTACCGCGTACCCCATCTCTCGCTGCGCTATCAGGGTTTCCGCATGGGGGCGAGACGGGTCGGCGGCGAAATGCGCGCGCTCAGATGGCTGCCAGCCGTCCCAGAATGTGGACAGTTCGGGGCCGTCGCGCTGCCTTCCGCGCCGCCAGGCGTCCCGGTCGGACAGCTCCATCCACACCAGATGGGCCAGCCGCGGCCGCACCGCGCGGCGTCCGGCGCCCACACCTTCGAGGAGGACGACCGGTGCGGGGTCCAGTCGCCGCGGGGTGGTCGCGAAGCGGTGCTCGACCCAGTCATACGGGGCATACCGGGCGGCGGTGCCGTGGCTCAGCGGGGTCAGGATGTGCTCCTGTAACCGCCCGGTCCACCCGAACGGCTCCTCGTGCGTGGCGAGATCGTCCGTATGGACGACGGGCGCGCCGCCCAGCGCCTCCGCCAGCCGCCCGGCGAAGGTGGTCTTCCCCGAACCGGCGTGACCGTCCACGGCGACGAGCCGGACCGGCCCGCAGGACGGCGGCAGGGCGCACAGCCGCCGGGCGAACGCGCGCAGCGTCTCGGCGGGGCGGTCGGCGGTCTCCATGGGGCGTCACTCTACGACTACCCGGGAGTATTCACTCCATTGGTCCACACCAATATTGGTATGCGGGCGGGACGGGAAGCACTGGCCTGACACCACTCGCAGCGGCCATAGTTGTGCGACTGTCGCGCATCCGCCGCCGCTGGACGACGACCGGGGGAGCCCCGTATGACCAGTTCCGGATTCACGCCCCGCCGCTCCGTACTCGCCGCCGCGCTCGGCGTCGCGGGCGTGGCCGCCGTACAGACGGCCTCCGCCGCGGACGCCCCCGGGCCCGCCCGCCCGGACCCCGCGGGGGCGTCGCGCGCGAAGAAGGCGGCCGCGACCGCCGAGTACCACGGCTGGACGAGCCACACCGACTGGCTGGCCGGAGCCGCCAAGGGCGTCCGCGCCGATGCCGGGGCCCGCCCCGGCATCGTGATCTCCCACCCGGTCGGCACCGTCGACTACACCGACCCGCACACCGGCACCAAGGCCGCCTGGGAGTACGCCACCTGGACCTCCCCGGTGCGGCGGCTCACCGTCCCCGCGACCGAGGCCATCGTCTCCTGGAACGCCCGCACCCCGGCGGGCACCTGGATTCAGGCCGAGCTGAAGGGCACCTACTCCGACACCACGGCGACTCCCTGGTACGTGATGGGCCGCTGGACCTCCGGGGACGGCGCGGACTCCATCCGGCGCACCTCGGTGGACGACCAGAGCGACGACAAGAGCTCGGTGTGGACCGACACCCTCGCCGTCGACGACCCCGCCGGTGGCCTCCGGCTGACGGCGTACCAGCTGCGCCTGACCCTCTACCGCAAGCCCGGCACCACCCGCACCCCCACCGTGTGGCGGGTCGGTGCGATGGGCTCGGACGTCCCCGACCGCTTCGAGGTGCCCGCCTCCAAGCCCGGCCTGCCCACAGGGCGCGAGCTGGCCGTCCCGCGCTACTCGCAGGAGATCCACAAGGGCCAGTACCCGGAGTACGACAACGGCGGCGAGGCCTGGTGCAGCCCCACCTCCTCGCAGATGATCATCGAGTTCTGGGGCCGCAAGCCCACCGCCGACGACCTGGCCTGGGTCAACCCCGACTACGCCGACCCCCAGGTCTGCCACGCGGCCCGCGCCACCTTCGACTACCAGTACGACGGCTGCGGCAACTGGCCCTTCAACGCCGCCTACGCCGCCACGTACCGCGACCTGCAGGGCGTCGTCACCCGGCTCGGCTCCCTGAACGACGTGGAGAAGCTGGTCGCCGCGGGCATCCCGGTGATCACCTCGCAGTCCTTCCTCAAGGACGAGCTGACCGGCGCGGGCTACGGCACCGCGGGCCACCTGATGACCGTCATCGGCTTCACCCCCACCGGCGACGTCATCGCGAACGACCCGGCCTCACCGGACAACCCGTCCGTCCGCCGGGTCTACAAGCGCGGGGAGTGGGAGAACATCTGGCTGCGCACCAAGCGCTACGACGCGAATGGCCAGGTCAAGGGCGGTTCGGGAGGCGTGTGCTACCTGTACTTCCCGGCCAAGCCGACACCAACTCAGCACCGGGTTCTGCGGGGGCTGGGAATCCGCTGAGGTGAGGTGACCGTAGCCGTGCGGGCCGTGTCGCTCCAGGGTCACCCGCGTGGCCCTGGAGGGCTTATGGCGCCTCGCCAGCCGGCGCGGTGTAGTGGTACTCCTCGATCCGGTCGATGAGACCGTTCTCGAACCGGAAGTGCACGAAAGCCTGGATCTCGCTGCGGGACCCGTCCGTCTTCACCAGGTGAAGTACCTGCTGCTGGAGCACCTCGTCCGAATTCCGGAACTGGCGGATCACGTCGTACCGCATCGAATCAACGGTAGCGACAAAGGACCTGAACTGGTCCAGCCGCTCGTCGATCACCTGCTGTGCCTCACCGTCGTTCTCCCACACAATGGCCTTTTCGGTACACATCTTCTGGGCGCCGGCAAAGTCATACGCCTCCAGACGCCGCAGAAACTCATTCACTTTCCCGCTGAGGTTCTGCTCCATGGCGAGTTCCCCTTTCGCTGCTTCTCGTCGTATGTGTCGAAGTGTCACTGGAGCAGGCCGAGCCGGCGCAGATCGGTGACGTACTTGCCGATGAGGGCGGCCGACAGATGGGGGATGTCCTTGTCGGGGCCGACCTTGGCGGCTTGCACTGCGGTGTGGAACCGCTCGGCGGGGATCGCCGAACCAGGGACACCTTCCTCGGGGTGCGCCACGGCGTGCAGCAGGGGCAGCAGCGAGTGCTGACGCTGCTTCTCCGGCAGGGCACGGATCGCGGCCGTTATGCGGGCGAGCCATTCGTCATAGCCGTCGATTCGCCGGATCGGCCGGCCGGCCTCGGTGAGCCAGTCGACGAAGGTGTCCAGCGAGATGCCGTCGTCGTGCGGATTCACCACGTTGAAGGTCTGGTAGCCCTCGGTGGCCCGCGCGCCCAGCGAGGTGATGGCCTCGGCCGTGAAGTCGACCGGCAGGCCGTCGTAATGCGCGCGCGTGCCGGTCCGGTAGAACGAGCCCGGCGCGATGCCGGTGGCGGCCAGGCTGAGCAGCAGGCGGGTGAACATGTCGGGCACATTCAACTGACCCGGGTACCTGCTGTGCGCGAGGATCATGTTCGACCGGAAGGTGGCGACCGGCAGGCCGCACAGCTCGTGTGCCTCCCGGAGCAGGACCTCGCCGGCCCACTTGCTGGTCGCGTACCCGTTGGCGTAGCTCTGATCGATCTGCCGCACCGGGCTCGCGCCGCGGATGTCGGCGTCCTCGTCGAGAGCCGCGGCCGTGGCCCCGGCCCGCACGGCGACGGTGGACACGTAGGTGACAGGCTTGATCCGCGTGGTGAGCGCCAGCCGGATCAGTTCGGCCGTGCCGACGACATTGGGTCCGAACAACTGGCTGTAGGGCAGGACGTGGTTGACCAGGGCGGCCGGGTGAACGATCAGGTCCACGGTGTCGGCCAGCCTGTTCCAGGTGTCCTCCGCCAGGCCCAGACGCGATTCGCTGATGTCACCCGCGAGCACTTCGAGGGTCCCGTCGGCCAGTTCCCGATACCGCCGGAGCAGTTCGGCGTCGCCGCTGTCGAAGGCGTCCTCAAGCCGCTTCGCCGCTACGGCCGCATTGCTTCCGCGTACGACGCAGATCAGCTTGCCACCTGAGGACGCCAGCCGCTCCAGCCATTCCAGGCACAGGAACCGGCCGAGGTAGCCGCTGGCTCCGGTCAGCAGGACGGACCGCACGGAACCGCCGGGTCGAGGCAGCGTCGGGGCGGCGGCGAGCGTCGACGCGTCGACGAACTTTTCCAGGGTGAGGTCACCGGCGCGGACTTCGGTGCTGTTCTCGCCGTGTACGGAGGCGAACGTGGGCCTCTTCGCCCCGGACTCCCGTTCCGACTCGATGTACCTCGCCAACTGGGCCAGGTCGTTGGCAGGGCTGATGACCACCCCGACCGGAACCTCGATGTGGAAGATTTCCTTCATCAGCTGGGAGAAGGACAGCGCGGACAGCGAATCCCCACCCAGGTCGGTGAAGTGCGCGTCGGCGCTCAGGTCGGCGTTCGAGCAGCCCAGCAGTGCCTGGGCGGCCCGGCTGACCGTTTCCACCACCGGCCGGTCCGGCCCGGCTTGCCGCAGCTCGCGCAGTTGCCGGTCCTGTCCCTCGGCGAGTTCGGCGTACAGCCGTTCAAGGGCCTCGCCGTAGCGCGCCTTGAGCCTGGGACGCAGCATCTTGTGGCTGTCGGTGAGCAGGCCGTTCTCGGGGCTGAAGGGTTCGGTCTCGATCAGGAAGTCGCGCGGGATCTCGTACGAGTTGAGTCCGGTTCGCTTGGCGGTCCGCTGGAGCGATTCGCTGAGCAGCGGCTTGAGCGACTCGACGTCCTCGCCGCCCCTGGCCAGCACGTCCGGGGTGGGCACCACCACCGCGAGCAGGTGGGCGCGCTCGCTGTTGCCGTACACGTACATCTGCTGGATGAGGGAGCTGCCGCTGAAGACGGTCTCCAGGCGGGAGACGGCCACGAACTCACCCTGGGACAGTTTCAAGGTGTCCTTGGTGCGGTCGACGTAGACCAGCCGGTCGGGCTCGATCTCGGCCATGACGTCGCCGGTCCGGTAGTAGCCGTCCTCGTCGAAGATCTCGGCGGTGAGCTCGGGGCGCTTGTAGTACCCGGGGATGATGGTCGCCGTCTTGAGCCGCAATTCCCCGCGCGGATACGGCAAGTCCGTGCGGTAGTAGCCCAGTTCCGGGACGTCCACCAGCTTGTAGTCGATCACCGGCGGACGCTGCACCACCGAGTCCAGCAACACCCCGCCGGCTTCCGTGGAACCGTAACCGGTGTACAGGTGGAACCCGAGGCAGGACTCGACGAAGGCCGCCAACTCGGCGGACAGCGGGGCGGTTCCGACGAACGCCTTGGCGACGCGCCCGCCCAGGAAATTCTCCCGCAGGTCCGCCTTGACAGCCGCATCGACGTCACCCGGCTCGCCCGCTCGCCGGTCCAGTTCGCTCCGGTAACGCTGGAACAGCATGTCGCACACGCGCGGGACCATGGTCAGCTCCGTGGGGCGGACCAGCGCGATGTCGTCGAACAGGGTGGACAGGTCGCTTTTGGCGGTGAAGTACCCGACACCGCCCTTGACGAGCGAGCCCATCAGCGCATAGCGGCCGCCGAGGTGGCTGTGCGGCATGTAGAGGACGCTGATCGCGGGCACGTCCGCCGACCCGTAGCTGAACCCGTACCACGCGGTGCCGACCAGCCGCTGTGTGTGCATGGCCCCCTTGGGAGCCCCGGTGCTGCCGGAGGTGTAGATGAGCAGGGACAGCGGATCGTCGCCGGGCTCGGCGGTGAACAGGGGAGGGTCCGGAAGGCCGGCTCCGCGGTCGATGACCTCGGCCAGCGACTCGACGCCCACCGGGCGGCCGGCCTTCGCCAGGCGCCGACCGGCGGACTCGAAGGCGTCACGCTGGTCGCCGATGTCGGGGTGGTAGTCGAAAACGATCAGGCGCTGGATCGAAGTTCCCCCGATGACCGCGTCGACGGCGGTGTCCAGGTGCTCGACGCTCGCGGCGAGGACGCTCGGCTCGGCCTCCGCGATGATCGGCCCCAGTTGGGACAGCGGCGCGCTGGAGTGCAGGGGTACGGACACGACGCCCAGGTGGATGCAGGCCAGGTCGAGTACCGCGTAGTCGGTGCTGGTGAAGCCCAGGGTGCAGAGTCGGTCGCCCGCTCCCAGCGGGTACTCCGGGTCGTGGTACCACCGGCCGGCGACCGCACGGACGCGCGCCCACAGCTCGCGGTAACTGATGGTGTCGAATCGCGGGAGCAGGCCCGCCGTCGACGGGTCCGTGGCGCGTTCGCCGAGGGCCGGCCGGTCTCCGTAGCTTTCCATGATGGCCGCCATGACCTCGGCCAGCGCCCTGCTCGGATCGACGGACGCCAGGGCCTCGGCGAGTCCCTTGCCCTGATCGGGCACCGGCGCGGTGATCGCATCCAGTGGTTCGGCCATGATCAGCTCTCCTATGGCGTTCCAGCGATGTCGGCGAGTCGTGCGGGAGCGTGGTCCCGTGCGCGTGCGGGGTGGGTTCCAACCGGCGTGGATCTCACCAGCTGACCGGCAGCGCCGCCACTCCGCGGATGAGGCGCTCGGTCCGCCAGGACAACTGGTCGGCCGGGACCGCGAGCCTCAGATCGGGCAGGCGGTTGATCAGGGTTTCGAGTGCGACGCGCAGCTCCACCCTGGCCAGCTGCGCGCCGAGGCAGTGGTGGATGCCGTACCCGAAGGTGACGTGCGGGATCTGCCCGCGGTGGAAATCGATCTCCTCGGGGCGCTCGAACACCTCGGGGTCCCGGTTGGCCAGACCCAGCTCGGAGACCACCGCGTCACCGGCCCGAATGGTCTGCCCGCCCAGTTCCACGTCCTCCTTGGCGATACGGGTGAAGCCGGCGGTGGCGCTGTTCGGGATGAACCGGAAGAGTTCCTCGACCGCGCCGGGGAGGAGAGAGGGATCGGCCTTGAGCTGCCGCCAGAGGTCGGGCTGGGTCAGCAGCGTGTAGACGAAGTTGCCGATCTGGTTGGCGGTGGCCTCCTGGCCGGCGGACAGCAGGCTGATTCCGAGGCTGACCAGTTCTTCCTCGGTGAGCTGGTCGTCCTGGTCACCGGAGGCCAGCTCGCCGAGCAGGTCGTCGGTGGGGGTGGTGCGGCGGAGCGCGATGAGACCGGCGAGGTAGTCGCCCAGCTCCTCGCGGGCCTGCGCGGACTGCTCCGGGTCGGAGAGCATCAGCAAGCCGTCCACCCAAGCGGTGAACCGCTCGCGGTCGGCGATGGGCACGCCGAGCATTTCGCAGATCACCGTGATCGGCAGCGGCCAGGTCAGGGCCGTGGTCAGGTCGGCCTGCTCCCCTGAGGCGATCATGGTGTCGAGCAGGTCGTTCACGATCTCCTGGATGCGCGGGCGCAGGTTTTCTATGCGGCGTACGGTGAACGCGTGCGCCACCCGGCGCCGCAGCCGGCTGTGGTCCGGCGGGTCCATGCTGAGCATGGAGGTGCGGGGCAGACCGACCGCGACCGTGCGGGGCACATGGTCGCCCACAGCGGCGGCGCGGCTGAACCGGGGATCGGCCAGTACGGTCCTGACGTCCGCGTGCCGCGTGACCAGCCAGCCGTCGCCTCCAAAGGGCAGGCGCACACGCAGCACGGGCTGTTCGCCGCAGATCTCGACCAGCTTGGAGTCCAACTCCAGCCGGTGGGTCGGACCGAACGGGTAGGCCCGTACCCCCTCGCCTGTCGCTGTCATCGTGTCAGTCCTTCCCGTGCTGCCGGCGGTTGCCTACGAAAGTTCGGTGACTCGTTCAACAGACGTCGCGGTCTTCGGCGGAAGAGAGCCAGAGATCCGCGCCTCAGGCCAGGCTCGCGGTCTTCCCACCGTCGATGACGACATTGCTGCCGGTGATCCACGACGCGCGGGGCGAGACCAGGAAACCCACCGCGTCGGCGATGTCCTGGGACTCGCCGAAGCGGCCGAGCGGAATCTCGGCGGCCCACTCGTCGGAAATGTTGTCGAGGCCGTCGCTGCTGTCGCCGCCGAGGTAGTCGACGAGCTGGCCGCGCGCCGTTTCCGAGCCCGGTGTCGCCACGTTGCCCAGGCAGACGGAGACGACGCGGACGCCGTCCGGCGCCAACTCGGCCGCGAGCCCCTTGCTGTACGTCTCGAGCGCGGACTTGGCGGCGGCGTAGTGCAGGAGCATCGGGTACGCCGCGATGGTGGCGATGGACGAGACGTGGACGATGGCCCCGCCGCCGCTCTCGCGCATGGCGGGCACAAGTGCCGCGTTGAGCCTGACGGAGGCGAGGAAGTTGATGTCCATCGTGTACTGCCAGTCGTTCTCCAGGTCCAGCACACTGTGGAACGAGCGGCATCCACCGGCGTTGTTGACGATGATGTCCGCGCCGCCCAGAGTGTCCAGCGCGGTATCCGCGAACTCGCGCACACCGTCGGACGTGCTGAGGTCGGCCTTGACGAACGTGGCGCCGGAGGGCGTGTGTTCGGGCACGCCACGGGCGGAGGTGACGACGGTGGCGCCGGCGTCGAGCAGGTTCCGCACGATCGCGGCGCCGATACCGCGGCTGCCGCCGGTGACCACGGCCCGCTTGCCCGCCAGCTCGTCGGAAACCGTTGCAGTGAGGCGGCTTTGGCTCGCCATGATGGTCCACCCTTTCCTTTCAGGCAGCCCTGTGTATTACACACACCGGTAGTGGAAAATCATCTGGCTGCAATACTATCGCCGCTCCATTTGAGGCGGTCAAACTCATTTTTTCGATGCACTGGATCGCATGATGCAATGCAGCCAGTTTCATTGCCGACTGGACAGTGCGGTAAATGGTGCCGATAATCGTGCACTGTCGAATTGCTGCCGGGAGGAATAATGGCCAGTCTGGACGAGTCGTTCACCGTGGGCGATCTGACGATCCCCAACCGGATCGTGATGGCCCCGATGACCAGAACAGCGTCCCCCGGCGGCGTGCCGGGCCCGAACGTGGCGGAGTACTACGCCCGTCGGGCGGCCCACCAGGTCGGGCTGATCGTCACCGAGGGCACCTATATCGACCACCCCGCCGCCGGGGCGTACGACAACGTGCCCGAGTTTTACGGCGAGCAGGCCCTCGCCGGCTGGGCCCATGTGGCACGCCGGGTGCACGACGCCGGCGGCAGGATCATTCCGCAGCTGTGGCACACCGGGGCCGCGCGCACCATGACCGATCCGCCCGCCGAGGGTCCGTCCGGGCTCGGACTGGACGGCGCCCCGGCCGGGAAGGCCATGACGCTGCAGGACATCGACGACGCGGTGGCCGCCTTCGCGGTGGCCGCCGCGGCCGCCGAGCGACTCGGGTTCGACGGCGTCGAGCTGCACGGCGCGCACGGCTACCTGATCGACAACTTCCTGTGGACCGCCACCAACCGGCGCAGCGACCGCTACGGCGGCGATCCGGCCTCCCGCGCCCGCTTCGGCGCCGAGGTCGTGCGGGCTGTTCGCGCGGCCGTCAGCCCGGGATTCCCGGTCTTCTTCCGGATCTCCCAGTGGAAGCTCAACGCGTACGAGGCCCGCACCGCGGAGAGCCCGGATGAACTGGCGCAGTTGCTGACGCCGCTGGCCGACGCCGGTGTCGACGTGTTCCACGCCTCCACCCGCCGCTACTGGCTGCCCGAGTTTGACGGCAGCACCCTCAACCTGGCCGGCTGGGCGCGCAAGCTCAGCGGCAAGCCCACTGTGACGGTCGGCTCGGTCGGCATGGACCAGCAGTACGGCGAGGGCGACTTCACCCAGGGCTTCACCGGGCCGTCCGGGGTGACCGGCATCGACGAGCTGGTGGCCCGCCTGGGGCGCGACGAGTTCGACCTCGTCGCCGTGGGCAGGTCGCTGCTGGCCAACCCGGACTGGGCGGAACTGGCGCTCCGCGGTGAGCTGGCCCGGACCGTCCCCTACGATCCGGCCGTGCTCCAGACCCTGGCCTGACGGCCCGCTCACTCACCGCTACTACTACTGGGCGGGATTCCAGGATGAAACCCTGGAATCCCGCCCGAAGAGTTTTCCGGGTCACGCAAGCCGGGTCACGCAAGGGAACGCGCGTCATGGTCGATCGAAACTGCCGATCGGAGGACTTTCAAGAAGGCCTTACCGCGGCTGCTCGCGGCCAGATCGGGCATCATGGCCACACCGAGGGACGCAGAAGGCAGATCTCCGGCGATCTCGACCTCCCGGACCTTCCCTCCGCCCAAAGTCGACACATGCGAAGCGCGTTGATACATCAACGCGAACCCGGAACCGGCGGCCACAAGGCCGCGCATCGTCTCAAGGCTCGTCGCCGTAATCACTTCCGGCATGGGGACACCGGCGCCGGCGAACACCTTTTCGAGATGATGGACAACGGCCGGGCAATTCAAAGTGACAAGTGGTCGAGTGGCCAACTCGTCCAAACCGACCGAGACGGCCCTGCCCATCGGGTCGTCATCGGCGAGCAGAGCATGAGCGGGCAACTCGGCCAGGGAGTGGAACTTGGCATCACCCGACAGGAAATCATACGTCACAGCTAATTCGCATCGGCCATCCTGCAGAAATTCCAGGAGCCGATCGGCGTATGCCTCATGAACGTTCAATTGCAGCGCCCCGTACCGCTCTTTGGTCATCCGGTGGACGAAGGGAAGCAGAAACGGGGCGATCGAAGCGAAGAACCCGACGTCGAGCCGGCCGGCGGCGCCGCTCGCCAGGGCGTCGCCCTGCGCTTTGAGGTTCCTGGCCTGCCCCAGCAGCGCGCGCGCCTCGCCCAGGAGGTGCCGACCGCCTGGAGCGAGGGTGACCCCACGGGCATGATGGCGAAGGAGCAGCTGCACGCCAAGCTGACGTTCCAGCCTCATAATGGCCGACGAAACCGTGGACTGTGACGCACACAGTTTCTCCGCCGCCTCCGACATATTGCCAAGCTCGGCAGCTACCACAAAGTATCGCAATTGCGTAAGGCTGAATCCCAGGTGATCGGTCATAGGTGCCCATCCGGAGACATTTTCCTGGAGTCTGACCACGCGCCGGAGCGGCGCTCGCCCGACCGGTGAGGGGAGCGCCGCTCCCCTCACCGGTCGGGAGTCCCTCACGTACCGCTGCCCCGGCGCCTCAGGTCCGCCCGGGAGTCACCCTGTTCGGACAGCCACTGATGGACCGCGAGTGCGGTTGATTCGGCGTGTTCCTCCAGCATGGAGAAGTGGTCCCCCGCCGCCGCCGTCCGGACGTGTTCCAGGGGCCAGCCGGCGTTCGCCTCGTCGCCGAGCAGCCCGTGCAGGGTTTTGCCCTCCGACGCCCCTACCAGCATGGTCGGGGTGGTCACCGGCAGCGGGCTCCAGCCGTCGAACAGGTCCGCGTACCACGCCATCGCCGTGAGTTGTTCGTCGATGACGGGCAATTGCGGGAACTGGTCGAACAGCCGTCGCGTGATCACGGACATTCCCGCGGTCATGGCCGCCCCGGTCGCCCGGAGCGTATCGAGCAGCACCAGCGCGACGGGCGGAGCGCCAACCTTCTCCAGCCGTCGTACGAGCTCGTGAGCAGGCCAGCCTCCGGAGGAATACGCCGCGAGCGCGAACGGCCGCCCCTCGAACCGCTTGAGCAGCGTCTCGGCCAGTCGGTCCGCGGCGGCTTCCAGGCTCACGGGCAGCTGCTCCCCG
>Ga0307508_10003323_pt1 | contig 16337 bp, 11 predicted proteins | sample 9_EM_MG_FD_203089 | JGI IMG/M metagenome (GOLD analysis project Ga0307508, IMG submission 203089) | Populus trichocarpa ectomycorrhiza microbial communities from riparian zone in the Pacific Northwest, United States - 9_EM | ecosystem: Host-associated > Plants > Roots > Unclassified | place...
GGTCCTGGACCGACCATCTGCTCTGGCACCATGCCGCGCATACGGTCGATCTGTTCGCCTACCAGGCGGGGCCGATCGTCAAGGCCAACGCCATCGAAGGGCCGATCCATCCCGAGCTCGGCATCGCGATGGACATGTCGATCCAGCTCAAGGCGCAGAGCGGCGCGATCTGCACCCTCTCGCTCAGCTTCAACAATGACGGGCCGCTTGGGACCTTCTTCCGCTATATCGGCGACAGCGCGACCTATATCGCGCGCTATGATGATCTGTTCACCGGCAAGGAAGAGCCGATCGATGTCAGCCAGGTCGCTGTCTCGATGAACGGCATCGAGCTGCAGGACCGCGAATTCATTGACGCGATCCGTAAAGGGCGCGAACCTAATAGTTCGGTTGCGCAGGTATTGCCCTGTTACCGTGTGCTCGATGCGCTCGAGCACCAGCTGAAGGACAGCCCATGAGCGATTTCGCGCTGCTTTTGAAGGAGTTGAGCGCCCTCGAAGCGGTGCAGGCCGAGCTGGCCGGCATCGCGACGCGAACCGATGACGCCCGCAAGCACGACATGATCCAGCTGCGCCGCAAGCTCGCCGCGCAGATCGGGCAGGTCGGCACGGTTGCCGACACGATCTTCGCAAACGCCGATGTCGCCATCAAGCAAGCCTATCGCGACCATTTTTCCCGGATGCGCTCGGCCGCCGCGCTGCATCAGGCGAACTGGCCCGCAATACGGCTCGGCGAGGATATCGAACAGTATCACGCCTCCGCGAAGGGCGTCCGCCAGGCCAATAAGGAATTCGTCGCCTGGACCCGCGACGCGATCGCACAGCTCCAGAAAGGCCGGTGACCGGCGGGGTGTGGGCGCTTGCCTCGACCGCCTGTTTCGGGGCAGTCCGCAACCACTGACACATCTAGGTCTGGCGCTCTTTTCATGACATTCCCTACTCGTTCGATCGGCCCCTTCACTGTCTCGGCCATTGGCCTTGGCTGCATGAATCTGAGCCATGCCTACGGCGTCCCGCCATCCGAGGAGGAGGGCGCGCGCCTGCTGAACCATGCGCTCGATCTCGGCGTCACGCTGATCGACACGGCGGCTTTGTACGGCATGGGCGCGAATGAGCGGCTGATCGGCAAGGCGATCCTGCACCGCCGCGCCGAATTCACGCTCTCGAGCAAATGCGTGCTCGACATGATCGACGGCAAGCGCGCGCTCGACGGATCGCCCGAGCAGATCGTACGGACGGTGGAAGGGTCGCTCGGGCGGCTCGGCACCGACCATATCGACCTGGTCTATCTGCACCGGCTCGACCGGCGGGTCGCGATCGAGGATTCGGTCGGCGCGCTCGTCAGGCTCAAGGAAGCGGGCAAGATCGGTGCGATCGGTCTTTCGGAAATGTCCGCCGCGACGATTCGCCGCGCGCAGGCGGTGCATCCGATCGCCGCGGTGCAGAGCGAATATTCGCCGATCGTCCGCAACCCCGAGATCGCGGTGATCGACACGTGCCGCGAGCTCGGCATCGGGCTGGTCGCCTTCTCGCCGGTGGCGCGCGGGATGCTGGCGGGCGGGGTGCGCGACGACAGCTATGCGCCGGGCGATATCAGGCTGTTCATGCCCCGCTTTGTCGGGGCCAATCTGGCGCATAATCTGGAGGCGGTCACCCGGTTCGACGCGCTTGCCGCCGATCTGGGCTGCACCCCGGCGCAATTGTCGCTCGCCTGGGTGCTGGCGAAGGGCGACCATATCGTGCCGATCCCCGGCACCACCAGCATCGCCCATCTCGAGGAGAATATGGGCGCGGTGGCTCTGACGCTGAGCGACGAGACGATCGCTGAGGTCGAGACGATCTTCGCCGGCAAGATCCAGGGGCCGCGCTACGCCGCGCCGATGCAGGCGCAGATCGACACCGAGACCTTTGCCGGCGAAGAGCTGGGCTAGATTTCGCCCCAGACCTCGCGCGCGACGTCGAGCACGAGCCGCATCTTGGCGGCCTGTTGCTCGACCAGGATGTCGTTGCCATGGACGGTCGAGGAGAAGCCGCATTGCGGGCTCAGCGCCATCTGGTCGACCGACAGGAACTTCGCGGCTTCCTCGATCCGGCGCAGGATGTCGTCGCGGCTTTCGAGCTCGCCGAGCTTGGTGGTGACGAGGCCGAGCACCACCGTCTTGCCCTTGGGGACGAAGCGGAGCGGCGCGAAATCGCCTGAGCGGGGATCGTCATATTCGAGGAAAAAGGCGTCGATATCGAGCTCGTTGAACATGACCTCGGCGACCGGCTCATAGCCGCCCTCAGCAGCCCAGCTCGACCGGAAATTGCCGCGGCAGAGATGGACGGCGGTGACCATGTCCTCGGGCTTGTCGCGGATCGCGCTGTTGATCAGGCTGGCATAGAGGCGCGGCGCATCGTCCGGATCCATGCCGCGCTTGCGCGCATTTTCGCGCTGGGTGTCGTCGCACAGATAAGCGAGGTTGGTGTCGTCGAGCTGGAGATAGCGGCACCCGGCCTCGGCGAGTTCAGCGACCTCCTGACGATAGGCGGCGCCGACATCAGCGAAGAAATCGTCCATCTCGGGATAGACGTCCATCGGGATGCCTTCGCGGCCCGCACGGAAATGGAGCATGGTCGGCGAGGGGATCGTCACCTTCGGCGTCTGGCTGGTGACGGATTTCAGGAATTCGAAATCGGCCTTCTGAATCGGTTTGGCGTGGCGGACCTTGCCGTCGATCGCCATCGCCGGCGGGGCGTAATCGAGCTCGGTGCCACTGATGTGGCGGAAATTGACCTGGGTGCCGCCTTTCTCGACGACGCCATCGAGCTGCAGCAGGAAATCGGTGTGGAAATAGGTGCGGCGGAACTCGCCGTCCGTGATTCCCTTCAGCCCCAGATCCTCCTGGAATTTGACGATGCCGCGGATCGCCTCGTCCTCGACCGCGCGCAGCGCCGCAGCATCGATCTCGCCGCTGCGATACTGGGTGCGGGCATCGAGCAGGGCCTTGGGGCGCAGGAAGCTGCCGACATGATCGGCACGGAAAGGCAGTCTGGTGGACATGGTGACTCCGGTAGCGAGGGTTGTTTGGAGGGGGCTGTCGGATTCGCATGCCTCACATACTATTTATCGGCAATAGCGTGGCGGTCGGCCGCGAAATATCGCGTGCCTCGCATACGATATCGCGCCCCGCCGTTCGCTTGACCGGCCAGGCGTATTGAGCCAAGCCGGGGCATGGCGAGCCCCAGAACAGCGGGCGTTCCCGAGCCTGAGGAACGCGACGACGATATCGGCGAACTCGACTCGATTCTCGGTTTCCATATCCGCCTCGCTTATGGCGCGGTGTACCGGCATTTCACCGAGAGCTTCAGCGACCTCGGCCTGACCCAGAAGCAGGTCTCGGTACTCTGGCTGATTGACGACCATCCCGATATCTCGCAGGCGGAGATCGGGCGGCGGCTGCAGATCGACCGCGCTACAATCATGGCGATCATCAACCGGCTCCAGAAGCGCGGCTATCTTGAGCGCGGCAAATCGGCGAGCGACAGGCGTCGCCAGACACTGCACCTGACGCCCGAAGGCCATGAGGCGCGGATCAATGCCCGGCAGAGCATCCTGAAACACGAAAGCTGGCTGAAGGCGCGGTTCAGCGATGGCGAGATCGGCCTGTTGATGGAGATGCTGCGCCGCATTCACGAGTGAAGCAGGTCGCGTGCAACGCCCCCGACTGCGTTCATGTCGAGCCTGGGCCGGGCTTTCGTAATCGCAGCGAAACTCCTCCCGACATGCCGCAATTCTTCGCCACTGCTTTACAGTAACAATACACCTGCTAGATTGCCCCATCCGGAGGGCCCTATGCTGAAGATCGAGAAACTCACGCATGTCTATGGCAACGGGACGAAGGCGCTCGATGCGGTCGATCTGACGATCCCCGCCGGGATGTTCGGCCTGTTGGGGCCGAACGGGGCGGGCAAGTCGACGTTGATGCGCACGGTCGCAACGCTGCAGACGCCGACCTCGGGCACAATCGATTTCGACGGCATCGATGTGATCGCCGAACCCGAAAAGCTCAGGCGCACGCTCGGCTATCTTCCGCAGGATTTCGGCGTCTATCCGCGTGTTTCCGCGTACGACATGCTCGACCATATGGCGGTGCTGAAGGGCATCCCCGGGAAGGGCGAGCGCAAGGCGACGGTCGATGCGCTGCTCAACCAGGTCAATCTCTGGGATGTCCGCAAGAAGGCGCTGGCCGGTTTCTCCGGGGGCATGCGGCAGCGCTTCGGCATTGCCCAGGCACTGATCGGCAACCCGAAGCTGATCATCGTCGACGAGCCGACCGCCGGCCTCGACCCGGAGGAGCGCAACCGCTTCCTCAACCTGCTCGGCGAGATCGGCGACACGGTCGTGGTGATCCTGTCGACTCATATCGTCGAGGACGTCGCCGATCTCTGCCCGCTGATGGCGGTGCTGGCGGAGGGTCGTATCCTGCTTGAGGGCGCACCGCTCGACCTGATCGCGGCAACGCGCGGGCGCATCTGGCAGAAGACGATCGAGAGGAGCGCCCTCGAGGCCGCACGGGGCCAGTACCGCGTCATTTCGACGCGGCTGTTCGCGGGCAGGACGATCATCCATGTCATGGCCGATACATCGCCGGGCGAAGGGTTCGAGCCGGTCCTGGGCGGGCTCGAGGATGTCTATTTCTCGACGCTCGACACCTCGCGCCGCGCGGCCTGAGCGATGGGCATTTTCCTCGGAGTCTTCCGCTTCGAACTTCGTTACCAGATGCGCAACCCGGTCTTCTGGGTGGCGGTGGTAGCCTTTTTCCTGTTTACGTTCGGCCTGACCACGGTCGAACAGATCAGCGTCGGTCTCGGCGCCAGTGTCCACAAGAACGCGCCCCTCGCCATTGCGACATATATGCAGGCGGCGACACTGTTCTACATGTTCGTCTCGACCGCGTTCGTCGCCAATGTCATCGTGCGCGATGACGAGACCGGGTTCGGCCCGATTGTCCGCGCGACGCGACTGACGCGCACCGCCTATGTCCTCGGTCGTTATTCGGGAGCGTTCACCGTCGCCGCAATCGGCTTCCTCGCCGTTCCGATCGGTGTGTGGATCGGCTCGCATATGTGGTGGGTCGACAGCGAGCTGATCGGGCCGAACAGATTCTCTTATTATCTAGCACCTTATCTGTGGATCGCGCTGCCCGATCTGCTGCTCACCTCGGCGCTGTTCTTCGCGCTGGCGACCGTCACGCGATCGATGATGGCGACCTATCTCGGCGTGATCGGCTTTCTGATCCTGTGGACAATCGCCACCGTCGTGCTCAACCGCAACCCAGCGCTGGAGGTGATCGGCGCTTATATCGAGCCGCTCGGATTCGGCGCCTTCGGCTATGCGACCAAATATTGGACTGCGGCCGAGAGCAACACCCTGCTGCCGCCGATCGACGGGATGCTGCTGTTCAACCGCGGGGTGATCATCGCAATCTCCGCCGCCATCCTGGCGTTGGCGACCGCGACCTTCCGGGTCGGCGCAAGAGCTTCCAAGGCGAGCCGGCGTGCGCTGAAGCTTCAGCAACAGGCCGAAGGTGCCGCCTCCACCAGGCCGGCCGGCCCATTGCCCGCCCCGAGATTCGACCAGGCGACTGTCTGGGCTCAGCTGCGCACGCGCACCGGTTTCGAAATGGCGCAGGTCTTCAAGAGCCCGGCCTTTTTCGTGCTGATGGTGCTCGGCCTCTTCCTGGCTGGCACCGGGCTGATCGATCTCGGCCAGTTATTCGGTACGCCGGTGCTGCCGATCACTCGGGTGATCGTCACTCTGCTCGCGCAAAGTTTCACGATCATCCCGGTGATCATCGCCGTTTATTATGCTGGCGAGCTCGTCTGGCGCGAACGCGACCGCAAGATCCACGAGATCATCGACGCGTCGGCGATTCCCGACTGGGCCTATGTCGTGCCCAAGGCGCTCGCGGTGACGCTGGTGCTCTTCTCGACTCTTGCGATCAGCGTTCTCGCTGGGCTGCTGACACAAATACTTCACGGCTATACGGACTTCGAGCTAGGCAAATATCTGCTCTGGTACGTCCTCCCCAACGCGATCTTCTTCACGCTGATTGCCGTGCTCGCGGTGTTCATTCAGGCGCTCAGCCCCAACAAATATGCCGGCTGGGGCCTGATGGTGCTGTATTTCATCATTATCCGGGTGACACTGCGCAATCTCGGGTTTGGCGACGCGCTGTACAATTATGGCCAGACGCCAGCGATGCCGCTGTCGGACATGAATGGGCTTGGCCGCTTCTGGATCGGTTCCTGGTGGCTGCGCTTCTACTGGTCGGCCTTTGCGCTGATCCTGCTGGTGCTCGCCCATGCCTTGTGGCGGCGCGGCACGGAGACCCGGCTGGCGCCGCGGCTCAGGCGATTGCCGAGCCGGCTGAAGGGAACCGCCGGGGTGATCGGCGGGGTCGCGCTGACGGCCTTTGTCGCGAGCGGGGTATGGATCTTCTACAACACCCACATCCTCAATCAGTACAGCACGCCGGTCAGCAACGATCAGTTCTCGGCCGATTATGAGAAGGCGTTGTTGCCGTACGAGACGGTGCCGCAGCTCTCAGTGAAGGCGGCGCGGGTGGCGATCGATGTGCGGCCGAAAGAGCCGGGCCTATCCGCGAAAGGCGCGCTGACCCTGATCAACAACACCCCCGCACCGATCCGCGACGTGCATGTGCGCCTCAGCGACCGGATCACGAAGCTTGTCTCACTGAACCTGGCGGGCGCAACGCTGATCAAGAATTATCCCGAGTATCAATATCGCATCTATCGGCTCGCGACTCCGCTCGCCCCCGGTGCCACGACCGAACTCGGCTTTACCACTGAACGGACCCAGCACGGCTTTCTCAACACAGGCAACGACACCAGGGTCGTCGAGAACGGCACCTTTGTGGACAATTTCGAGATCGTACCGTCGATCGGCATGGACCGGGGCGGCCTGCTGCAGGACCGGGTCAAGCGGCGCAAATACGGCCTGCCGCCCGAGCTGCGTCCGGCGAAGCTCGAGGATCTTTCCGCGACACGCTTCAGCCAGATCCGTACCGATCTGGTAACGACCGACATCACCGTCACCACCGATGCCGACCAGATGCCGATCGCGCCGGGCTACAAGGTCAGCGACACGACCGCGAACGGCCGGCGCGCCGCCCGCTTCGTGACCGATGCGCCGATCCAGAATTTCTATTCGATCCAGTCAGCGCGCTATGTCGAGAAGCATGTGATGCACGACGGCGTTGACCTCGCCGTCTATTATGACGCGCGCCACGCCCGGAATGTCGACCGGATGCTTGCCGCCTTCGCGCATGGGCTCGATTATTATCAGCCCAATTTCGGGCCTTATCAGTTCCGTCAGGCGCGGATCATCGAATTCCCCGATTACGCGCAGTTCGCCCAGGCCTTTGCCGGGACGATGCCCTATTCGGAAGGGATCGGCTTCAACGCCGACCTCAGCGACCCCGACAAGATTGATTACGTCACTTATGTCGCGGCGCATGAGCTGGCGCATCAATATTGGGCTCATCAGGCGATTGGCGCCGACATGCAGGGCGCGACGATGCTGACCGAGACCCTGGCGCAATATTCGGCGCTGATGGTGATGGAGAAGCTCTATGGCCGCGATCAGATCCGTCGCTTCCTGAAGTTCGAACTCGACCGCTATCTGCGCGGCCGGGGCGGCGATGTGGTCGAGGAAATGCCGCTCTACAGGGTCGAGAACCAGGACTATATCCATTACCGCAAGGGCTCGCTAGTCATGTACCGCCTGAAGGATGCGCTGGGCGAGGCGCGGGTGAACGCGGCGCTGAAACGCTATCTCGAGCGCTTCCGCCTGAAGGGGCCGCCTTATCCACGCTCGCTCGACCTGATCGCCGAGTTCCGCAAGGGCGCGAGCCCTGAGGAGCAGGCGCTGATCACCGATCTGTTCGAGCGGATCACACTCTACGACATCAAGACCAAGAGCGCGGTTGTGAGAAAGCTGGCCGATGGCCGCTTTGAAACCGTGCTGACGGTCGAAGCGCGCAAGCTCTATGCCGATGGCAAGGGCAAGGAGACTGAGGCGAAGATGGCCGAGACGTCCGAATTCGGCCTGTTCGCGGCGATGCCGGGGCAAGGCAGCTTCGCGGCCAAGGACGTGTTGCTGCTGACCCGGCTGCCGTTGCGCAGTGGCACGCAGATTGTGAAGCTGGTGACGGCCAAGCGTCCGGCCTATGCGGGCGCCGATCCGTATAACGTCCGGATCGACCGCAATTCCGATGACAATGTCGTGGCGACGACGGGCTAGGGCCGCGTCGCGGGGCCGAGACCGGGGCATCGGTTCCTATCCAGCAATGGGAAAGAGCGGGAAGGGCGTACGCCAATCCATGACCGCGGCCTTATGACCGTTTCGAGCAGGATTGAATCGACGGCCCCACGTCGTGGAATGCCGTCGGTTCCGCCGCCGCGTTGGAAATGTCATGGGGAACCGGACATTTCCGACAGGTCAACTTTGCCGGGATATTCCTCACAATACATTGTATTATCACAATAATCTTAAAATTACTTTGCCCTGGCGATCGACGATGAGGCCTGGCGGTGCACCCACTTCGCTCCCTCTGGACGTTTCGGAAAACGTCTCTATATACCGATCGGTATGGAACAAGCTCTCGCCCCATCGCCGCCCAAGGGCAGGCCGCGGGAATTCTGCATGGACGCAGCGCTTGCCGCTGCGCTTCGGGTATTCTGGCGTCACGGCTATGAGGGTTCGTCGATGGCGGAGCTGACCGCCGAGATGGGCATCACCAAGCCCAGCCTTTACGCCGCGTTCGGCAACAAGGAAGCCTTGTTCCACAAGGCGCTCGATCTCTATGAGCGCGAAAAGCTCGCCTATATGAGCACCGCGCTCGAGGCCCCGACCGCACGCGGCGTTGCCGAGCGGCTGTTGCACGGCGCCCTGGAGATGCAGATGAACCCCGGCGATCCCAAGGGATGCCTCGGCGTGATCAGCATGAACGCGTGCGGGCTCGAGGCCGAATCGATCAAGGTAGAGGTGGTGAAACGCCGGGCACCATCCGAGGCGGCGCTGATCGCGCGTTTCGAGCGGGCGAAAATCGAAGGCGACTTGCCGAAAACGATTGAACCCGACGCACTTGTTCGCTATTTGTTCGCAATCATGCAGGGCCTGTCGGTCCAGGCCGGATCGGGAGCGACCTGCGCCCAGCTTGGCCAGCTTGTCGAGACCAGTCTCGCGCTTTGGCCGACACGCTGACGTAATGTAATCGGTCACTTTTTCCCGCCTGCCGGGTTGAAAGCGTCCCGAATAAAAATAAATATACCTCACGGTACAAAAGGCGGTTGACGCGCCGCAGCATAAAGTTATATACCGCTCGGTATGGAACGTACGAAAAGGGATCGACCCATGATCGTAGCGACCGGCTGAACTATCGCGACGGGCCCTGGCCTGCCGCACCCCATCATTACCAACCACGACAACGGGCGCCCGATCGGCGTTCCGCGCCGAACCGTCACGCCTTCAGGTGCCCCAACGCGAACCGCCAGGTTTTCGCGAAAGGGAATCCTGCGGCCAGACTTCAGGGAGACTATCCATGGCTTATCTGGACATCGACAATATGTTCGCAGCCCCCGTCCGCAGCCGTGGCGCGCAGACCCAGCCGACAAGCGAGGCCGGCTTCTCAGCGCTCGAATGGAGCGTGATCGCCGTTTCGCGGCGCGATGGCATCGCGTCGCTGGATGATCCGAGCCCCATGTCGCGGGCGCTGGGCAGCCTGTTCGGCTTCGGCACCAAATCGCGCCTTGCCGATCCGAAGCTCGAGGCGCTGCGGCGGGTCGCCGTCTATGCCTGGCGGCGCGGCTATGCCCTGCCCCAGGTCGAGATCGACCGGTTCGTCGAGGCCGGCTTCACCATCGATCAGGCCGAGACCCTGGTGGCGAGCGTCACCGGCGACCGGGTCGGCCTGACCCAGATCTATTCCAATCCGAGGATCGCCGCATGAACATGATCACCCCCATCGGCGCTGCGGAACGATCCGCCGCCGAGCCGCTCCGCACCGGCTTTTCCGCGATGCCCCGGACGAAGCGCGCCGCGCTCGTCCTCATTCCCCTCGCGCTGGTCGCAGCGGCGGGCAGCAAGCTCGCCGACAAGTCCCCGGCCGTCGCTGCTGCCCCGCCCCCTGCGGCAGTGACGGTCGCGGCACCTTTGGTGCGCGATGTCAGCGAATGGGATGACTATGTCGGCCGTTTCGCGCCGAGCCGCTCCGTCGAGCTTCGGCCGCGTGTTGCGGGTGAGGTGATCGGCATCCATTTCCGCGACGGCGAGATCGTGCGGAAGGGGCAGCTGCTCTTCACGATCGACCCGCGCCCGTTCAACGCGGCGCTTGCCGAAGCGCGCGCCAATGCGGCGAGCGCCCGCAGCGCGCTGGCTTTGGCACAGGCGGATCTTGGTCGTGCGACGCGGCTCATCGCCGATGAGGCGGTTTCGGCGGGCGAAGTGGATTCACTCCGCGCCAAGGTCCAGGCGGCACAGGCAGCGCTTGCCGCCGCCGATGCGCGGGTGCGGGCAAGGGCGCTCGATGTCGAGTTCACCCAGGTCCGCGCGCCGATTGCCGGTCGTATCTCCGATCGTCGGGTCGACGCCGGCAATCAGGTCGCGGGCGGCGAAGGGACGACGGGCACGGTACTGACGACGATCAATGCGCTCGACCCGATCTACTTCACCTTCGATGGCTCCGAGGCGCTCTACCTCAAGACCCAGCGCGCGCGGCAGCCGGGCGCGGTGCCGGCTGCGGTCGAGATCCAGCTTCAGGACGAGACCGAGCATCGCTGGAAAGGCCAACTCGACTTCACGGACAACGGGCTCGACCAGCGTTCCGGTACGATCCGTGGCCGTGCGGTGCTCGCCAATCCGGGCTATTTCCTGACGCCGGGCATGTTCGGCAATATGCGGCTGGCGAGTGCCGGCAAGGCGCAGGCTTTGCTGGTGCCCGACACCGCGATCCAGACCGACCAGGCGCGCAAGATCGTGCTGACGGTCGATGCGCATAACCAGGTCGCGACAAAGCCGGTCGTGCTTGGGCCTGTCGTCGATGGGCTGCGGATTATCCGGTCCGGGCTCGCGCCCACCGACCGGGTGATCATCGCCGGGACGCAGATGGCGATGCCTGGCGCGAAGGTTGCGCCCAAGGCTGGGCGGATCGGCGCCAGTGCGATGCAGGCACCCCCGCCCACGGTATCGCTGCCGGTCGCTGGCGAGGCGACGATCGCGAACTGACTGCGCCCCATCCACCTCCCGTCACCCCGGACCTGTTCCGGGGTCCACCGGGCCCGGGAAATCAGAACTGGTTGCTCCCGCGGGACAGTGGATGCCGGAACAAGTCCGGCATGACGGATGGGAAAGTGGTCGTTTTTAAAGCTCCCCCGCCATGGGGTGGGTCAACCTCTTCTTCGAGGACGAAATCCATGCGCCTTTCGCGCTTCTTCATCACGCGGCCGATCTTCGCCGTGGTGATTGCCGTCGTCATCACCCTGGTTGGGGCGATCGCCTATATGAGCCTGCCGGTGTCGCAATATCCCGACATCGTGCCGCCGACCGTGACGGTCGCCGCCAATTATCCCGGCGCCTCGGCCGAGACAGTCGCCGAGACGGTCGCAGCGCCGATCGAGCAGGAGATCAACGGCGTCGACAATATGCTCTACCAGTCGTCGCAATCGACCGGGGACGGCAAGCTCGTCATCACCGTCACCTTCAAGCAGGGCACTGATCTCGATGCGGCGCAGGTGCTGGTCCAGAACCGGGTCGCCATCGCGGTGCCTCGGCTGCCCGAGGAAGTGCAGCGCCTCGGCGTGGTCACACGGAAAACCTCGCCTGACTTCCTGATGGTCGTGAACCTGATCTCGCCCGACAATAGTCTCGATCGCGGCTATATCTCCAATTACGCACTGACCCAGGTCCGCGACCGGCTGAGCCGGATCGACGGGGTCGGCGACGTGCAGCTGTTCGGTTCGCGCGACTATGCGATGCGGGTCTGGATCGACCCCGGCCGGGCCGCCGCGCTCGACCTCACCGCAGGCGAGATCGTCGCTGCGCTCAAGGCGCAGAACGTCCAGGTTGCCGCCGGCACGCTCGGCCAGCCGCCTTATTCCACCGGCAATGCGTTCCAGCTCAATGTCGAGACCCAGGGCCGGCTGACCGACCCCAAGCAGTTCGCTGACGTGGTGATCCGCACCGACCCCAATGGCCGTCAGGTCAAGGTATCGGACGTCGCCCGGGTTGAGCTCGGCGCGCAGGATTATGGCACCAACACCTATATCAGCGGCAAGCCGACAGTGATTCTGGCCGTGTTCCAGCGCCCCGGCTCGAACGCGCTCGCCGCCGCCAATGCGGTTTCGGCCGAGATGGATTCGATGTCGGCCAAATTCCCCAAGGGTCTTGCCTATCGGGTGATCTACAACCCGACCGAGTTCATCGCCCAGTCGATCGACGCGGTGAAGCACACATTGCTCGAGGCGATGATCCTTGTCGTGCTCGTCATCCTCGTCTTCCTGCAGAAATGGCGCGCCGCGATCATTCCGGTGGTGGCGATCCCGGTCTCGTTGATCGGCACCTTCGCCGTGCTTGCCGCTTTCGGCTATTCGCTCAACAACCTCTCGCTGTTCGGGCTGGTGCTGGCAATCGGCGTGGTGGTCGACGATGCGATCGTCGTGGTCGAGAATGTCGAGCGCAACCTCGAACGCGGGCTCTCTCCGCTCCAGGCGGCGAAGACCTCGATGGACGAGGTGTCGGGCGCGCTGGTCGCGATCGTCCTTGTGCTCTGCGCCGTGTTCGTGCCGACCGTGTTCCTGTCGGGCCTGTCGGGCGCCTTCTACCGCCAGTTCGCGGTGACGATCTCGACCGCGACGATCATCTCGCTCGTCCTGTCGCTGACACTCTCGCCGGCCCTCGCCGCGCTGTTGTTGCGCCCGCATGAGGACGTGTCGTCGGGTAACGCCTTCCAACGCTTCATCCGCAATGCGGGCGATCGCTTCAACCGCGGCTTCGAGCGGATGAGCGTCAGCTATGCGGCGCTTACCCGCCGGCTGGTCGGCGCGCCGAAGAAGATGATGCTTGTCTATGCAGGCCTCATCGCGCTCACAGCCGCCGTGTTCGCCTGGACTCCGAGCGGCTTCGTGCCGGCGCAGGACCAGGGCTATTTCCTGACCGTGATCCAGCTGCCGCCCGGCTCCTCGATCGAGCGCACCGATGCGACGATGCGCAAGGTCGCAGCGCGCATCCTGCCGCTCGCCGGGGTCAAGGGCGCGGTGATGCTTGCCGGCTTTGACGGCCCGTCACAGACGCTCGCCCCCAATTCCGCCGCCGCATACATCCCCTTGAAGAGCTTCGAGGAGCGGCAAAAGCTCGGCGTCACCTTTGCCAGTATCGTGGCCGAAGCGCGCAAGGCCACCGCTGATATCGATGAGGCGCGGCTGATGATCGTGCCGCCGCCGCTGATCCAGGGTATCGGCTCGGCCGGCGGTTACCGGATGATGGTGCAGGATCCGCAGGCGCGTGGCTATGACGCGCTCGGCAAGGCAAGCTTCGGGCTGATCGGCCAGGCCAACCAGACCAAGGGCCTGCAGCAGATCTACACCTTCTTCGACACGACCACGCCGCGCGTGTTCACGGATGTCGACCGCACCAAGGCGAACATGCTTGGCGTGCCGCCGGAGCGGGTGTTCGAGGCGCTTCAGGTCTATCTCGGATCGGCCTTCGTCAACGACTTCAACCTGCTCGGGCGGACCTATCATGTCACAGCGCAAGCCGACGCGCCGTTCCGCAACACGACCGCTGATATCGCCAACCTCAAGACGCGGTCGAATTCGGGGCAGATGGTGCCGATCGGATCGGTCGCGACCTTCCAGGACAAGACGGGGCCGTACCGTGTCGTCCGCTACAATCTCGCCCCCGCGGTCGAGGTGGATGGTGATACGGCGCCGGGTTTCTCCTCGGGCCAGTCGCTGGTGACGATGGAGAAGCTCGCCGATACGGTGCTGCCGGCCGGCTACACCCATGAATGGACCGGCATTGCCTATCAGCAGAAGCTGGCGGGCAGCACGGCTGGCCTCGTCTTCCTGATGGCGGTGGTGTTCGTCTTCCTGGTGCTGGCGGCGCAATATGAGAGCGTCACCTTGCCGCTGGCGATCATCCTGATCGTACCGATGTGCCTGTTGGCAGCGATGACCGGCGTGAACCTGCGCGGGATGGACAATAATGTCCTGACGCAGATCGGGCTGGTGGTGCTGATCGCGCTGGCTGCGAAGAACGCGATCCTGGTGGTCGAGTTCGCCAAGCAGGCCGAGGAGCAGGACGGGCTGTCGCCGGTCGAGGCGGCGGTGCGCGCCGCGCAGACTCGGTTGCGGCCGATCCTGATGACCAGCTTCGCCTTCATCCTCGGCACCGTGCCTTTGGTGCTGGCGACCGGCGCCGGTTCCGAGCTTCGCCAGGCGCTCGGGACGGCGGTGTTCTTCGGGATGATCGGGGTCACTGCCTTCGGGCTGCTCTTCACGCCGACCTTCTACGTCGTGTGCCGGGCGCTGGCGCTGAGGCTCGCAAGCCTCCGCCGTCGCCGACCGGCGGCCCATGACGCCAGCCTTCAGCCCGCCGAATAAGGACGCGGAACCATGAAACGCTTATTGCTTGCCTCCCTCTCGGCGCTTGCCTTGTCGGCCTGCGCCGCCGGCCCCGACTTCAAGGCGCCGATCGCGCCGCCCAAGGCGACCGGCGCGTTCCTTGGGAGCGCCAACCCCGCGGTTTCGACTGCTGCTGTGGATAACAGTTGGTGGCGGCTCTATAGCGACCCGGCGCTCGACCAGTTGGTGGCGGATGCGCTTGCCGCCAACACCGATATCCGGATTGCGGTGGCGCGGCTCGACAAGGCTCGGGCGAGCTTGCGCGAGACGCGGTCGGACCGACTGCCCCAGGCGAATATCGGCGCGACCGGTGGCTATGGCCGGACGGCTGACAGCCAACGCCTGCCGGGCACCGCCGCCGAGGGCGCGTCCTATGATGTCGGCCTGAACGTTTCCTATGAGGTCGATCTTGCCGGGCGGGTCCGCCGCAGCATCGAGGCTGCGCGCGGCGATGTCCGCGCGGCTGATGCGGACGCGGATGCGGTTCGTGTCTCGGTCGTTGCGGCCACGACGCGCGCCTATGTCGATGCGGCCTCCTCGGCCGAACGGCTCGAGGTGGCGAAGCGGATCGTCGATCTGCTCGACAAATCGGCGATATTGACCGGCAAGAGGGTCGATGCCGGCCGAGCGGAGAAGCTCGACCTGGTCCGGATCACCACGCTGCGCGACCAGCGCGCCGCGCTTGTTCCGCAGATCGAGGCCGAACGCCAGGCGGCCTTGTTCCGGCTCGCGACGCTGACTGGCCGTACCCCGCAGGACCTGCCCGCGATCGCTGCTGAACGGACGACCACGCCCCGGCTCGATCAGCCGATTCCGGTGGGGGACGGTGCCGGGTTGCTCGCCAGGCGCCCCGATGTTCGCGCCGCCGAGCAGAGGCTGGCCGCCGCAACCGCGCGGATCGGCGTCGCGACTGCTGATCTCTATCCGCATATCTCGCTGGGCGGATCGGTCGGGGCGAGCAGCGCTTCGCTGAGCGATCTGTTCACCGGCGGCGCGTTGCGCTGGCTGGTCGGGCCGCTGATCAGCTGGTCGCTGAACCAGGATGCGGTGCGGGCGCGAATCGCCGGGAGCCAGGCTGACAGTCGCGCTGCGCTGGCGCAGTTCGACGGCACTGTGCTTGGAGCGCTTGAGGAGACCGAGACTGCGCTCTCCACCTATCAGCAGGAGCTGCGGCGGCATGCCGCGTTGGTGTCGGCGCGTGACGGTGCCGCCGCCGCCGCCCGCATCACGCGGGCGCGGCAGCGCGAGGGGCAGATCGATTTCCTCGAGGTGCTCGATGCCGAGCGCACTTTTGCGGATACGGATGCCGATCTTGCTGCCTCGAATGCGCGGATTGCGGGAGCGCAGGTCGATCTGTTCCGGTCGCTTGGTGGCGGGTGGGGCAAGGATGTGAAGGTGGCGAGCATTCGCTAATGTGGTGAATCAGCGCCCTTCTTCCCCTCTCCTTTTCAGGCTACGGGATGCACGGAAGTGGGTATTCAAGTTTGTCGGGAGCTGATTCACTGATCCTGTAGAGGGATTGGAGAACGGCATGGAGCGGCTTGGAGTTGGGGATCCGCATGTTGAGGCTCGCGGGGTTCATCTGTTTGAGCGGATAGTGGAGACGGGCTCGGTGGTGCTTCGCACGCTGGGCGGGACGCGGGCTGGGGAGGT
>Ga0307508_10003324_pt1 | contig 16334 bp, 17 predicted proteins | sample 9_EM_MG_FD_203089 | JGI IMG/M metagenome (GOLD analysis project Ga0307508, IMG submission 203089) | Populus trichocarpa ectomycorrhiza microbial communities from riparian zone in the Pacific Northwest, United States - 9_EM | ecosystem: Host-associated > Plants > Roots > Unclassified | place...
CCATTTTCTTCCTCTTTCCCCTGACAGGCCCTGGCCTAGGCCAAGGCCCAAGCCAGCCCAAGCCCAAGCCCACACTAAGGGCCTGGCCTGAGGTTTGTTCAGGCCCAAGCCCAGTCAAGCCTGTCCCAAGTCAGGGCTTGTTTGAAGCATACAGTACGCAGCTACCTGGTACTTACCTGCTTGGGTGCTTACACTTAAGGGTGATAGCAGTATGGAATCAAGAATTATTAGAACTCAAATGGCTGAGTTCAAAGTCTGTATATGCTACCATAAGTGTGTGTGAACTAACTACTATAAATGAACTACTACTGTATAATATGAGTTCGTTCAACACTCCCCCTTGCTTAGCGAAGCCTCTTCATGCAAGCATTAGGTGGTAGTTTATATGTATGTATCACTAGTTAGTTCCTACTAACTGCATTAGTTAAAGACTAAACTGATCTGAGACCTACATTGCTTGAATTTGACATATCTGAGGTTCTTAATGAACATATCAGCAGGATTGTCAGTCCCTTCGATATAGTAAATCTCTATGTGCTGGTTGGCGACAGCATCACATACAAAGTGATAGCAGATTGGAATGTGTTTGGTGCAACGTTCAGTGATGGGGTTGTTAGCCATGAAAATGGACCTCTGATTGCTGCCACAAATGGGAATGGGTTTAAAATTATATTATAGTTCCCCAAACATTTGTTTAATCCAAATGACCTGGTGTGCACAATCACTCAGAGCCATGTATTCTGCCTCAGTAGAAGAGAGGGCAGTGGTTTTCTGGAGGTGTGAATTCCAGAGGAAGATACCATTCACCAATTTCAGATAGAATCCCATTTGGGAGTGGTGAGTTTCCGGATCTGCACTCCAATCTGAATTGGTGCAGGTGGTAATACTGGTGCTGTCATGCACAAGTGAATAGTTGTGAGTGCTGATAAGATATCGGCAGATGTGTAGAGCCTTATCTAAGTGCTCTTGCATCAAATTGGCTGATTGTCGTGCCATCTGCAATACTGCATACACTATGTCTGGGTGAGTTCCGAGCATAAAATATAATAACGAGTCTATAACCATCTGGAATCGTGTCTGAAGTTCCAGATTGATTGGGGCTGTATTCTTCTCAGGCTGATAGCCGAGAGGTAAGGGTGTGCAAGCTGGCTTTGCATTGATTATTCTGCAGCACACAAGCACTTTCTTGAGGTGTTCGTGCTGGTCTATATGAAGACAGCAACCATCTCAATGAATGTTCATTTAGAGGAATTCTTTTGCTTCCCCAAGATTGCAGCATTCCCACCTTTTCATAAAGGCAGCCTTGACTTTCTCAATAAAGGCTTTTGAGGGGCCACAGAAAAGGGTTTCATCCACATAAATAATGGCTATGATGATTTGATTCCCTTCTTTGTAAAAAGGCTGGCATCTATCTTCAGTCGCTCAAAATCTAGTTCTTTCATTGACTTATTGAGCTCATTCCACCAAGCAAGTCCAGCTTGTTTAAGCCCATAAAGGGCTTGGAGGAGTGTAAGAACTTTATTTTTGAGATGAGGAGGTGCAAAGCCTTCTGGAAATTCCATATAGATTTCCTCATCTAATTTGCCATACAAGTAGGCAGATCGCACATTGAGACTAGATATATGCCAGTTCTCTAAGGTGGCGAGGGCGAGCATGCATCGCACTGTTTCAAATCGCACTACAGGGCTAAAGATCTGATTGAAATCAAGACCTTCGACTTGTGAGAATCCTTTCACTACTAGTCGGGCACATTTATGGCCATCAGATTTCTCATCAAAAATCCATTGATTCTTAATGACCTTTCAGCCAAAGGGATGGTCAGAGACCTCAAAGACTTTGCATTGTTTCAGCATGTCTAGTTCAACTTTGCACACTTTGAACCATTGCTTGTGCTCTGATTCAGGTAGGCATAGGAGATCCCTATAGGACCATTCACAGTAGTTGGGCTTAGAAGTCTCTTCGCTGAGGGGTACTGCTTTTGTGCATAGGTAAGATACCATAGTGTCTCCCCCTTCCCAGACTATGCATTCTACATTGTTCTTTAAAGGAGTGGGGGATGGAGGCATGGCACTGGGAACTGGTGGTGTCTCCAGCATGGAAGGGGCAGATTGACTGGTAAGGTCTTTCCAAGTGGTTTCTTGCTCGATTTCCTTGATCTGTTGGACAGGATCTCGGTGTTCTCCATAGATATTGCCTAGGTGACGAGGCAGTTGCCTGGTTCGCTCCAATCAGTGTGGTAGAGCAGGAGGTGCATCAAGGCATGGAGCTCTCCTTGGAGGGGTTTGAGGCAGTGATGGAGTTTGCTCATGAATTTCTGGTGAAGGTATTCATGCAAGGGGTAACAAGTTTTGGGGCAGCGAAGGTTCGCATCATCTCAAGGGTCCTGGTAAATATCCTCATATTCTTCGCCAGCCACTTCTGAAAGTGGGTGTGAGTGTTCTTTGGAATGTATGTGGGGTTGGACTGGTCCACTTACCAGCTTATGTGGCCAAGCCCCTGAGCATCTGGGAAATAGGGGCTCATCGAAAACTGCATGGGCATATGTATGTAGCACATTGTTAGGGTGCATGAACAAGTAATTGTGCTCATTTCCTGGTGCTGTGCCCAAGTAGATCATGAGCTGCGATTTGGGTTGCAGCTTACCTCCGTGAGTATCCACTGGTAGGTGTACATAGGCGGTGCATCTGAAGATGCATAGATGAGAGACCATTGGAGGAGCTTTGAATAATAGTTCGTGAGGTGTCCTCCAGTTTAAACCTTGTTTGGGAGTGCGATTGTATACATGTACCACATGCTGAACAGCAAACTCCCAATAAGAATCAGGTAGGCAAGCGTGAAGACGCATCGCCTGAGCTTTGTCCATTAAAGTGGTGTGGACTCATAGATGTGAATGCCGTGGTCACACATCAATTGCCTGAAGAATTTTGATTTGTATTCTCCCCCTGCATCGGACATTCATTCTTTTATGGAGGTGGAATGCTGGTTCTGGACGTATTTAATAAACTCTTTGGTGGCTGGTAGGGCCTGGTCCTTGGTTCGTAGGGGCTTGATCCAGCCCATGGATGTATAGTTGTCATAGAAGACGATAATATACCTTGATCTGTGATATGACTCAGTCTCGAAAGACTTCAGATCTGAGTGTACGAGTTCAAAAGGTTTTGTTGTGTGAGATTCATTCACTGCAAACGGGCAATTAGGTTGTTTGCCTAGCTGACAGCCAGGACAAACGGGTTCCACAGGCAGAATTGTTAGACTCGGGAAATCCTTTACATGCTTGCATGCGGCTCTTAGAACATCCTTAGAAGGGTGTCCGAGTTGGTGATGGAGAAGTTCGTAATCAGTGGCGATCATATCGATACTCACACTAGTGATATCGTGAACCAGTGGTGCCCTGACCCAGTACATTGTACTGTCTCCATGTGTGTGGAAGGAAATGATGTCATGTTTAGTGCAATCGTCAATGATGTGGATGTAGCCTTCAGCACTTTGCGCATAAAGGCAGTTGTTCTTGAATAAAGTACCCAGCAATACTAGCTGAAAGGTACAGGTGGGCATGTAGATTGTTGGCGATAATCACACAACATTTCCATTAAACTGTATAAGGGCGATGCCTTCACCTAGAACAGGTGCTAGGCCATTTGCCGTTTGAGAGTGGCATGGCTTTGCATATTAGTGATACTCGACGAACGCATCAAAGTTGAATGTGAAATGGGCTGAAGCCCTAGAGTTGAGGAGCCACATGTTATCCTTATCTTCTCTTTTCTGGCACACTTTACCTTTACCTGTGGTGTTGTGATTCACACAGTGGTTACACATGGCATATGAGGTGGCAGATGTGCAGCTGTCTGTTATTGACTTGCTATCTACTACAGAAGACATTATATAGTCTACATACTGTGGTGAATAAAGTCGCTCATCAGCTTCTGTAGGATGCATAATTTGAGAAAGAATGTACTCAAGTTCCTCAGCACCACCTTCGAGGTCGTAGTACTCCTCGTATGGCATCTCCTCATACTGATCCTCTTCTTCGGTGAAGAAGGTGTTGGTGTTGGAGTAGAACTCACCAGCCTTGGCCTGTCCTGAGTGGATGGAGATGACATCGACATTGTCAATGGGCATGAGAGATGCCAGGTCAGGCTCTGGGTGGAGCCGAGAGAGGAGGGAGGCACCATCATCAGTCATGGCATCCTCGTAGGAGGGGACGTCCAGGCTGAAGGTGGCCAAGAAGGATGGCAAGAGCTGATGAACAGCCTTGTCTCGCTCATGGGTCTCATAGCCAGGTGGGTGAGAGGGACCAGGGGTGCTGAAATCGTAGTTGCCAATGTTGATGTAGGGTGCGCGCACACAGCTGGCACGGTTCACAACCTTGTCGAGATGATGGACAGTCTCAGTGGTGGGGGTGACCCCAATGCAGTGGATGAGCAAGATTGTTTGCTTCATTTGAGGGAATGCAGGCAGGCCATAGTGGGTCTCGCCAGTGATGTGCACGGAGCGGTGCGGGTCAACAACAATGGGGCCAGCAGAGATGATGATGGAGTCTTTGAGAAGAGTGGTGGTAAAAGTGAAGGAGGCGGTGGGAGCCTCATTGGAATGCACGTTGGCATGGCGCTGCTCCCTCATGTCTTGCTTTGCCTGGCTAGTGGCAGAGCACTTGCCACGGTTGGTCTTCTTTTTCTGCTGCTGGCCTCCTTGCTGCTGCAACAGCCTATTCCCCCCCTACTGCCCCTGTTGCTGCTGCTGCGGTGGTTGCTGCTGCTGTTGCTGGAACTGGAGGTCCCCAGGGTTGCGCTTGATGGTGCTAATTTTGTGCACATGGTCGTGTGACTTCTTCTTCCCCAACTGGTGTTGTTGCCAGGCAACGGACACCATTCACTCAATGTCAGTGAGGGTTGGAAGGGGGTCTACCTTCTTCTCCTTTTCCTTGCCCTTTAGAGAGGAGGGCCCAGACGTGGTGGATGTACTCATGTTGAGTATCTGTGTGAAAACATCCATGTACCACGGTAACTTCACTAGTACTAGGAAGGATTGGAGGGTAGGCAAGACTTCGCACTTATAGTCCCGAAGGAGGTCCAGGTGCTTGAAAATCTTCACAAAAGCAGGCTAGGGGTGCAAGTCCTCAGGGATGGTGATATCATGCATTGCTTTAAACTCCAAATATTTGGAGGCAGTTGAAGGGGTGGAGAATTTCTCCTTGAGGGTGTCCCAAACGTTGGAGGTGTCCTGCTTATCCTGGCAAGGATGAATGAGGGCAGAGTTGATAGTCATAGTGAAAGTGCTGAGGTACTTGTCATTGGTGTCGTGCCAATGGTGATCCTGGTCTGGTTGGTAACCTTGCCATCCTCGTTCTTTTCCTCAGTGGGCATGGAAGTGGTGATGGCGTACCATGCACCGATGGTGTGAAGGTAGCCAGTAACAAGGGGTGCCCACTGTTGGTAGTTGGGGCCCTTGAGAGTGGGGACACAGGTGACAAAAAAGGCATTGGTCATTTTTGAAGGGGGTTGGTTCTAGGGTGAGAGATGTCAGTAAACCTTCAACTGTAAGAGACAAAGAGAAAGGTGGCAAACAAGTCGCACTTACAACGCTCTCAGAGCCTGGTGATGGTGAGACATAGTCTCCCCCTCATCTCCAGATCCCAGTCACATGTGTTCTGGCATAAAAACACACAAAATGCAATTTATCACATCAAGAAGTGTGAAACACATTTGAGGTGAGAGCAGGTGATACCAAGTGATGGCGGTGAGCAAGTCACACAGCACGATCACCAGGGCTCATAACCTGTTGGAAGCATACAGTATGCAGCTACCTGGTATTTACCTGCTTGAATGCTTACACTTAAGGGTGATAGTGGTATGGGATCAAGAATTATTAGAACTCAGATGTCTGAGTCTGAAGTCTATATACGCTACCATAAGTGTGTGTGAACTAACTACTATAAATGAACTATTACCATATAATACAAGTTCGTTTAACAGGGCTTTCAGGCCAGGCCAGGCCTAGTACATCACTAGTCCTAATAGTGTGAAGCTGACCATGCAATTGTTGTACCATAGTGCAGAAGTTGATGTCGACATCCTGCAACCACTCCAGACCATCAAGACTGGTCACCGTGGTCGACCAAGAAAGGTCATAAACCTTAATTACCTATGGGAGGCTATCTTGAATGCCTATCATATAAGGTTTACAGAATTAGCAGGGGCTAGGTACCCATCAAAACACTCTCTATTTGTACATGAAATGTCATAGCATCAAACAGAAGTATTCACAGCTAACTAATGTGGAGTTGGATAATTTGATCATGCACTTCAAGAAACGGAGGCTTGAATCAGGAATACACTACATCATTGGATTTTTACAGTGGCATGGAATATGTGTACAGCACTCACATGTTGTGCAGTCCTTGCATCACATTAATCGCCTTGGCCAGGTGCTGCATAATCAGCAGATAAAACACAGACACCAGTATCATGTTAAGTGTCCCAATGCTTTATGGCACCTCAATGGCCATCACAAGCTGATTCAATGGGGAATTGTCATTTATGGAGTAATTGATGGATTTTGTAGGACAGTTTGTACATTTTTATGTATGCTCTCATGGTTAAGTGGCCCTAACTTGAATTACTTTGTACTAGGTGACCACTTTACATGCAAGTAATAACAACAGGTCAGCTACTGTGCTCGATCTGTTCAAGTCTGTTGCCAAGGAGTACAGTGTACCTTCATGGGTTCGTGGAGATTGTGGTGGGAAGAATGTGGATGTCGCAACATACATGATAATGGGGAAAGGGCCACAGCGGGCATCGTTCATATAGGGATTGTACATAAGTGGTGATGCTCAGTTCTGATGCTATCTTTGATCTTCAAGTTACACCATTCAAGATTCACCCACCCATGACACATGTATTGAGCAACTGTGGGTTGAAGTGGGCACCCAGTTTGCCCAGCACTGGCGGGTGTTTGTCATGCAACTGGAGGGATTGCACATGCTTGACCCACAAAAGCCACATCATATGTGGTTACTGCATATGCTCTTCTTGGATGATGTCAACAAGGACTGTAACGATTTCAAAGAAGAATGCAACTGCCACCCAATTCACGGCCCAGATATAAACAACAAGAACCCAAAGGTAAATTTGATGTCAAATTACTTATGTCTGTTGGATTTCATAATTATTAATTGCTTAGGACTTGTGCTTTCTTGGTCAAACCACCCTCAGAGTCTACTGTGATGACTGTGAGAGGCTTCACCCTGATGAAATTGAAGAATACTATGACATTTATGGTCCAAAACAAGCTTGTCAGCCTCATCAGTCCAGAGCTGGACATTCAACAGATGAAGATGATATCTTTGAAGACAATAACCAATTTGCTGCTAGCAGTGAGGTCATCCACCAACCCCACCAATAGCAAGAACATGTGCATGAATACATGCATGAGGCCATCTAGGTCCCACCAGCCAGATGTTCCTTTTTTGATGCTGAAAGGGAAGCACAATTTTTTGCAGTGCTTTGTGAGGTGATCATATGCAGTGCTACTCCTGAAAATTTTGGCATAACACAAGGTGAATGAGGAGATGAGTATTATCCTATTTACGAGACCATATGGGGGGCTGGCATGCATCCAAAGAAGTTTACATATCATTAGCAGAGCCCATTTGGTATGCCCAAGCATGACTTTGGTGCCAGGTGTTAGCTACTTTATCCCACTTTGGACTATAATGGAAATCATGGAATATATAAATTGGCTGGCTTTTTGGTTCAATATCTACAGCCTAATCCATAGCATTCACCCATCTCGTTCCATTGCTGGCCATCTGGCCACCATCCATCTTAACAATGGAGCCTACAACATCTCAGTCTGCTACTAGTAGTCGTGGCTTGTGCCACCACTGTGTAGTTGTTCCCCAATACCTCAAACCTAGTGATGCATACTCTTGTGTCAGCTGTGACAAGGGTGGCACTCCTATGGACTCACCACCACTAGCAGAAACCAGCAGCCAATGGAATACTAGGCAAGGTTCAGTCGATGCAGCCCACCCTCAGGCAAGTCATCCTAGCATCTGGGAGCTTTTTGCTCAGGTGATAGGAAAGGCTGCTGTGACACAAAGATTGGCTGGCACTCAGGTATCATTTGCATCAGCTCGCAATGAAGCCTTAGTGACATTCTCATCACACCGTAAGGTCTTGGCAGCATTGTCACTCTAACATTAGCTTCTTCTGTTAGGGACATACATCAAGCAATTTGTCATCTAGATTGTCAATGTGTCCTCCAACATCGAGCAATTCACACACTTGCAGAAGTTTCAAATGAATCTCTACTGTCTGTCTTATTATGTGTCCTGCCCCCCCCAGAGGATCCACTGGTCCATTCACGGAATGGTTCTTGATGTATGTGCAACACTTAGACATCATTCGGGCTGAAAGCTTGCAGATTGCCGACTCAGATGTTGGAGATCACAAAATCTAGTATGGGATCACTAGTATTCTTCCCACCATAACTAGACCTGTTAAATATATGGATTGCCAATGAAGCCTATACTACGAACCTAACTTGAATCCCAGTGCATTGGTGCCAGTGACTGAAAAGGGAACTGCCAGTGGACTATTACCGTGACTATGTCCTTTGGAAGCCTTCAAGTTCCCAGCAGCCATTCACCCATAGCTCAGGTTCCAATGCACTTCAGCCAAACATTGAGAGTTGTCTGTTTTCCGAGTCAGCCCCGGCTCGCGGCACCCAGTCAACCTCTCCTCTTTTTCAACTACCCATGAGATACTACTCTGCCTCGATCTCCTTCCAGAGGTGCAACCCTCCTGATTCCCACACACGGGTTGCACGATGCCCTGCAGGATGGACTAGTACGTACCCCACCCACCCAGTCTTTGATTAAATACACATAGGTGAACAGTTACAGTATTGTCATGTATCTCCTACTGATGGTCTCTACAGAGTAAAAAACCTGCCTCGATTAGGTGGAGGGAACGGCCATGTTGCAAGGGAGATGGTCCTTTCAAAGGGCATCCACAATAACAACAGCGGTGAGTTCTTTGTGGCTCTGAGTAGTATTGTCAATGTTTGCTCCAAGACATATTCCCTTCTGATCGATACCTACATCAAGGATCCCCCGCAACACCATGGATATGACTGCTTCAAGTTGCGTCACGTGCGAAGCTGACTGGGCTCTTAGATGGCTTTCGGATCAATGCTCAATAAACCCTCTTGTTACACCTCCCTTGCACTATGGACGGTACTGCTAACAACTACACTGAAATGGGGTGGTTTGATTGTCGATTCAAGTTCATATGATTTCGTTGCAAGACAAGACCAACTTCTTTATTCTACCCCTGTGCTATGAATGATGTCATCAACAGTTATGCTATGAAATGGGGTGGTTTGAGTGTGGATTTGAGTTTGTCCACTAAGCCTCCCGCTCCCAGGGGTTTTGAGGCCACAAGGTACAAGTGCAACCTTCCCTTTTGTGGGACCCATGGTCTAGCCATCCTAGGTGCCATGGCAGCCATGTGTGCATATGGGTTCTATTGTGTTGTAAAGGGAAACTTGGAATGAAGGTGGATTCATTCTCAAGTAGCACATGCATGGTCTGCGGGGCTCTCAAATGGATTCCGAACCAACATTCAATGGTTCGCCGAATGCTTAGTATGACCATGCATGCCCAACCGATGCATTGCCAAGGACATCCATCCCTCTTGTTTAGCGCTGCCCATTGCTCAGCACATCCTTCACGACCTTTCCCATTTCCAACCTGGCGGTCTCAAGCCTAGAGAATCAGGGACCGTCCTTGCATGCCAGAAGACAGGTTATACATATGATGAAGGACTGCCTCTGGCAATCATTCACTTCCACTCCTTGATGTACAGTATAGGACCAGCATTTGCGCCAACCAGCAAACAATTTTGTGTTAGCAAGGTTGGAATTTTGGTCTGTGGCATCGATGTAAGTGTCTTGATATGTACTGTAAGCATATCTATAACCTGAGGCATTTGTAGAAATACAGGGTGCTCAGACCCATGAAGCTTCCCACTTGGCCAAATTGTTTCAATGAACTTCAGAAGATGAAGAATCATGGCTGCTATGTTGATGAGATTACCAATGTCAACAGCACTTGGACATATGAACAAACCACTGCAAGGCTCGCTGAGTGATTTCCTCAGGTTGTCAATTATGTTCATGATTACAGCCTTGATTTGCAAATGTCTGCAAATGGCAAGACCCTGCCATGGTGGAGGCTTTTGGTCAAAAGTGGATACAATCTCACTGTTGTGGAGGCTGTCTATCCTATGGGTGCAGACCTGCTCAAGAACAAAGGCCACAATAAAGCTGGTGTCGGTGATAGTCAACTTTGGTTTGGTGTGTCACAGTATTAATATATCTCCAGTTTACAACTAACAATATAATACACTAGTAACATGGAACCGCATTCCAGAAGATGTATGTGAAAGCTGGAACACTCAGCCACTAATAGCTGGGTCTGATTCTGATGATGACAAGAACAAAGATGTAGAGAATCAACTGGATGATATTGATGGCAGCACTGTCTCCAAGGATGAGTTTGACAAGCCTCTGGCAAGCTCAGTTGGCAATCTCAATCTTTTTGTTCCTTCAAATGTCTGGCATGCTACTGCTAACTTCAAAGGGAAGGGCCATTGTATTCCAAGAATGCCACTGAAATCAGGTGCATATTAATTGCAATGGCTCAAAATGGTACTGATTATATGGCACTAGGACTTGGAAAAAGGGATCGTCAGATTTGCTCCCCTGAATCTGAGCCTCCATCACAACATGCAGGGATTGCTCCAAAGAAATTAAAGGATCATGAGTCTTCAATCTATATTAACTCAGAAGTCCTTTATGTATGTATATTTCATGTACTAGCTGTCATGCATGCAGTTCCACATTTCAGACTTCAAGTTGTTCCAGCAGGCCATCAGGCTGTGAGTGGTCCATCCTCGCAGTGTACATCAGCAAATCCTAGGATTTGCTTCTCTCTTTGTTTATAGTACTTCTTCCTTACTTCATAGTATCATAGTGCTGGACAAGATGACATCTATCTCTGTGCACAACACCCTTCTGGTGATTTAGATAGCCCTCAGACAATCAATCCCTGGGAAGACAAGTATCAGGTTGCTGTCTCAGGTACCATGGATGAACTCTTTTAATGTCTCACAGTTCGTAACATGTCCTCTTCTGCACTTTTACACTCCTTACGAGCTTTAATAAAGCATGTTCTGTCCATAGATTCTCGTCACAGAATGTCAGTCATCCGAGTTGTGATTCCCACTAATACAACCATTCCACCTTGCAGTTCATAGCCTCATGTCCTCTTCCACACTTGTCCTCTTACAAGCTTTAATGATGTTCTGTCCATAAATTGGAGAATGTCAGTTGTTGTGATTCCTAATACAACTGTTGTGTGACTCCTGTACATCACAACAAAGTGGAACAAATACTATAAAGCTGCAGGGCATACAGTACTACTGTGTGATGTGCATAGTATACATGGACACAGCACAGTAGAGATGACTGAGTGATGGCACACAAAACGTGGTACGCGCAACATGTATTGGGGTGGTCACATGCAACATGATCAAGGTTTATGGCATGTGAAACATGGTAGGCACAACATATGTCAAGGTTTGCAGAATGCAGAACATGGTGGGAATAAATGTGCACTTACATATAGTGCCATACAGGTCAGCAAGCAGTGAGAGCATATGTAGAGAATGCAGGGGATTGCACTGGCACATTGGGTGACCCAACCTAGAGGTGGTGCGGGCTTAAGTGCTTGTCTTTAGGGGGTTGGATCTGTTACTAGAGAACGACAGGCTGACCCAAACAAGTGTGCTCCGAATGGCAAGTGGGCACAGCCTGAGCCTTAGTGTATCATTAGAATGGCTGCACATTGCAAAACGAGTAAGAGAATATCACTGAGGGAGAATTCAGTGTCACTGTTATGTTCGATGCCAATTCGACTCAGATCAAGCTTCACATTGGATATGTCGTCACCAGTGGAGATGTACTAATATGGCACTGCAGGAAATGTATTGGTTGGAGAGGTCCTTAGGAGAGTCACTCACTTGACCTTACTAAATCGGAGCATGTGGTGCACTCACGAGGCTGTGATTGCCAGCATGTATGCTAAGCACTCATGTTTACACAGGCACTTTGCTGGCAGGAACCAAAATCTAACATATCTAGATGCCCATCACGTTGGCGAGTTGACATCACTGAACATTGTAAAACAATGTTGGAGGTTGCAGAATTAGCACTACCTGTTAATTAGAGGTTTAATATTTACCTTAGCCTAGATGTCAATTGATTGTGAAAGGAAATGGAGAGGGGTACCGATCAGTAACTGCCATATAAAACTTGAATATGCAAGCCCAGATCAGTTCTCCAATGAATGGAATCGTATCAGCCTGCATGAAGTCTATCCTTGTTGATTTTGAGATCAAAACATTCTCCCCATATGTTCTTTATCCACTTCTGGAAGACTTCCTGGTGAAGCTCAATGATGATGAGCTACACTGGCACTGGTCAGAGCAGTTTTTTGAGCCACTCACAAGGATGGATGTCTGGCACCTGGATGACATTGATCTTGTCACACCTGAATCCCTTCACACATTCTACAAGCTACCCCCAATTATGATCATGGACCTTTTTTCTTGCATCCTTGAAGGCATCCAGACTATCCATCGTGCTTGACCTTTGTTTGATGCTCAAAATTGCCAACTTGAATGTGGGTCTCAGGCTTCTGCCAGTGGGTGCATGCATAAATCAGCTGATGTTGTTGTCAACTGAGGTTTAAAAGCAGAAAAAATTTCAGACTTGGAAATGTACCATATGCCATCATGCCAGTGCTGAGTCCGAGTTAAGGCATGTGGGCATGGACATCTAGGACCTAGTACTAGACTCAAGAGTTTGCTGACTCGAATGACACACAACGACTCAAGTCATGGATGGATGACAACAATAATGACCAGGGGGATCCAAAATTGCTCACCTGACTGAGGCCTGACTCAGATCTTTTTTTTGATGCGTCGGATCCAGAATTGCTTGGTGACTGATCTGGGCCACTCCACCAATACATTTCCTGCATCATATGTACATCTCTGCTGGTGATGTCATCCATGGCATCCAACTTGAAGCTTAAGCTTAATGAGTCGAATTGGCATGGAACGTAACGGTGACACAACCAAATTCCCTGTGTCACATTCTCTTACTCATTTTGCAATGCGCAACCATTCTAATGATTAAGTGGTAATGGTGAAAGGCTTGCTGTGTTTGTGCACGGCCTGCAACTGAACGTTCACCATCATGTCCCACCCAGGACATGAAGAATCGTCCAGCTCTATCACAAACTTCAAGCAGCACATTGAGCTATTGAAAGATGAGAATCATTTACTGCAGGAGGGGGGGTCAAGGAACGGTGCTCATGAAAATTTCCTATGTTGTTTTGCAGATCACAGCTCCTGATGGTTATCTTTATGTTGCTAGGCAAACCGATAAATTTATTACAAGTGATCGTGCCATTAGACAATTGGTCACTCTTGCTGATCGGGTGGAGGACCTTGTCAGTGAATGGGATTGGCATATCATGGAGTGTGCTGACAGTGCTGAGCTGCGAGAGCCCACCGAAGAGTAAGTTCTCATCGTAAATACATGCTTTGTACTGAGGGTATTCCAGAGAAAACCACCTCTACAGCAATTACAAGGAACTAATGTGATGGGTCCCATCACTTCAGCAGCTTCTTGCATCCAAGACTGATAGTGACAATCTGCAACACATCTATAAAAGTGTAGGAGTTTTCCTTGTGAAGAATTTATCTTACTCTGATGGTTCTGCAGCTCAACAAAGGTGGAGATGGCGCTCGTGGGGATGACGCATCTAGTCTCAAGACTGCAGTTATCCCCTGGCTGACAACCCTCTATCCAACTGTGGAACCTGCACTAAGTATGCGAGAAAAAATCTGGGCGTGGCTTCTATCATGATGCAACTGGTCGACTTCTTTGTCCTGTGGATTATGATTGGGACAATGACAAGTAGGCTATCTTATATTTGTGGATGGGGAATGCTAACACTGTGATGGAGGCATAAGGCCAATATCAGAACTTACCACCCCGACTTTCTCGTGACAACCAACTCCTGGCCACATATGGTATACAAAGATGAAAAGTATGATCCAGAGAATCCACGCAAGGGTTTACTCATGAATGTACTGTTACTGAAGGCTAGTAAAATATTTGTCTCTGTTCACTGCTTGAAAAGTTCACCAATTCTCCAGGCATTCAAGTCCATATTCACATCACCCAGCTCTGCTGAGTCTGAGCGCCAGATCAATGATGATGGCACTGTTACTAGTAGCCAACTATCCTCTGTACTCACCAACAAACGGCAAAAGGTTTCTGATGAAAAATGTACCTGCTCCCACGTCGCTGCACTGCTAGGAATGAAGTCAATCACACCACAATCCATTGCCTACGTTGCAGTTCAGGTAGGCATAATTTAATCTGATTTTAACCTCAACTTAGTTTGCTCATGACTATCCTCAGCTACACTTCGCACTCTCCAGCCATGGGTCATGGAACATCCACAATGACCACTTTAACTATGAAGCATTTTATTATAACATTATCTCCTATTTTGAGGATTCACAAAGCCCGGAAATAAAGAAGGAAGTTAGCAATCTACTCCTGTGGTGGAATCGGTAGGCAGATCTAGTGCAGAGTCAGCCTGATCTTCAACTGATAATGTTGAATATTATTTCACAGTTCTGTGTTTGGACATGCCAATATGTCTGAGTATCATCCACAAGCAAAGGAGAAGATGTCAGTTGCAGCAACCTTGAGGAGCAAATAGTTTAGCCACATCACAAACTCGGAATTGGCTGTATCATAGTAGCATGAATGGCGAATCTTTCTGCATCAGTTTTGCTGTATGTGAGCTTCTCAGGCTAGGCACTGCCAGTAGTACAGAATTGGGGATCACTGATCACCAGCGTTGGAGAACATCCCACCTATTAGGACTTTACATTTCCTTTTTCGGTACCACGCGACCTGCACCTGGGCCTGGGTGACTCGGATGCTCCTTTAAGTTGACTCAGATGTCTTGTATACATTCGATAAGGTAAGACCCATATTCACACTCTTTTATTCCATTTACTTACCTACATTAGTTCACTCCTCTCATTTAGTCGGTCACCTTCTGGTTGTTCCAACAGGTTATGAACCCTGCATAGTGTAGAAACCTCAATGAGACTTAGCGACCAAATAAAACGACTAATGAAGAACCTGGACAAGAATAGCCAAACGAAACCAACTAGGCACGCCTAAACAACTCGCTGTGATGACCACTCCAACAAGACCCACAACAACCGCAACTGGCAACCAAAAAAAGAATCGCACACACGCACACATGGACAACTCACTTGGGGAGACGACTCCAACCTCCCATAGGCATCTGCATGGGTATACCCCAGGGTATTGGTGGTCATACCCAGACCCATACCCACCATATACCCATACCCACATGTTGGAAATCTGGTATTTCTCATTCTAAATATTCATTTCCTGATACCAGATTCTAGAACAGTCTATGACCTTATCTTTTATGCTATCCATATTACTCACCAGATTAGATAAGTTTCTCTTATCTTTGGTCTAGACCACAACATCATTGTGTCATGAGATGTGTTACACGTTTCATATATGTACGTTTCACATTGTCTTACATGTTTCATACCTGATATGTGTTTCATCCCTTTATCTCTAACACGTTTCATACTTGAAACATGTACCCATATGGACAGTGTTTCATTACTGATCCCTATATAAGACATGGCCTTAAGCCTGTCTCAATAACGATTCTCTTTATCATCCTTTGCTCCATCCCCTCACTCAGAACTCTCTGAAGAATACTCTCTGAGGATTTATCTCTACTTGAGATATCTTTGTTATCAACCTACAACCAATCAGTGCATATCTCCCACTGATATCATTACCCTTCTTGCCCCTGCATAATCAGGTAATCCTGATACCACATAGTGGGTATGGGTATATCTGGTGGGTATGTGAGGGTACCATGTGGGTTGGCAAACCCATGGGTATACCCCATAGGTTTGAGTTATCTCATCTTAAAAAGAAAAGTGTGGCTTTTAAATTTATATTTTTAATACAATAATTATGGGCTATAAAATAACATATAACCTGAAAATAGAGATATCTCAGGAGCCTTTGAACCAAATAACATGACCAAGAGATGGATAGAAAGCTAAGTGCATGACCTAAATTACACCCTGCAGGTTTGAAAGGTGAGTCTCACA
>Ga0307508_10003325_pt1 | contig 16333 bp, 18 predicted proteins | sample 9_EM_MG_FD_203089 | JGI IMG/M metagenome (GOLD analysis project Ga0307508, IMG submission 203089) | Populus trichocarpa ectomycorrhiza microbial communities from riparian zone in the Pacific Northwest, United States - 9_EM | ecosystem: Host-associated > Plants > Roots > Unclassified | place...
GAGATGCTCAACGTCGTTTTCGAACACCGAACCTCATCTTTTGACAGTGTGCGGGGAGGTTTGTGCCATTCAAGTCTGCCCGCAGTGTGCTTCCGAAGATCAAAGGTCCCAGGTGGCAGACTTTATCATGCAACGCACCTTAGCGGAGATCGACCCCGACTTGGAATCCTTGGACGAGATGTTGATCACCATTCCGTCCTGTCGTCACGCGTTCACCGTCGAGACGCTCGATGGACATTGTGGCATGTCTGAGTTTTATACTTGTAGAGCGGACGGGAAATGGTTGGGTCTGTTGTCCCCGATCGGGTTCAGGCGGCCACCCACGTGCCCGACCTGTCGTTCAGAAATCACGGCGCCCCGCTACGGTCGCGTCTTCAAGCGTGCGGACCTGGACATCTTGGAACGTAACGTCGCCGCCCAAATGTCATTGGATCTCGGAACCGTTCAGACGTCGCTCCAGTCTGTGTCCATCAATGCAAAGAAGGATCAATTGGTGAAGGTCGCGAAGACAATCGACCTCAACTTCAAAGACAAGACCAATGAGAAGAAGCGAGCGGATCAGGGCAAGGCTCGAATCAAGGCTTTGAGTTTGAAAAAGGAGATGCCCATTTCGGAGCGGGAGATCTCTCCTGCAGAGACACGACTGCATGCCATCGATAGTTCCGTGCTGGACGTCTGGCGCGTGGCGATGCATGAGCTCCTGATTGCCTATAGACAGGCCGTACAAGTCGCTGGGACGCGCTCGGCGCATAAGGATGCATGGGAAGCGGCGTTTTCGAGTCTGCACGAGCACGAGGTCAATTGGGCACTTGATAATCCTGGAACTTCGCCAAGAGACCCCATGACCCACGGAATGCGCGTCGCAAAGATCAAGATTGGCCAACCGCGTCCTCTCGCGGACCGGAGATTCCTGGTAGAAGCAATCTGGTTGACGCTTCATATTCGGCTCATACTGACCGACATGGCGACGACGTGGCTCGACGCTATCAGCAAACGCACCGGAGATGGCATCAACACAAGTCAACAGTTGGCATGGGCCACTTTTATCGGATTTCTCTTCGAGAGCTGTTCGCGAGATGCTGACGTTGCCTTCGACGTCGCAAAAGACTCCGAATCCCATCGTCAGGTCTCGAAGACAGCTCTGTATCAAATGCGGATTTCATTGGAGGAATTTCGGTTTGACACGATGATGTGTAAAATGACGGGACAGTTTAAACAACAGGAACATAGGCACGCGCTTGGCGAGCGTGCATCGAGTCTCCGCGAGCAGGCGGGGGTGGTGATGAGGACGACAATCCGAGAACACAGGGAGAAGAAGACGAGCACTGAAGAGATGGATTGGTTGGAAACGAATTTCTCGAGTGTCGCGCGTGACATTGTGGACGAATGGGAGAAAATCGAACGTTCGATTCGCATGGACACGTTTTACGAGCCAGTCTCGCTCGAGGAGCGTATCGCCATCGTCAAGGCGTTCAATTTCGGTAAGCAACGGCCGTTTCTGCTTTGAACGTAGACTCATGAAGAAAACCCCATTTGCCAGCACATGCGGGACATTTCTACAACTGCCCGAATGGCCACACGTTCGTGATTACCGAGGTGAGTGAAATGGCGTTGACGAGGGAACGAACAACTGTGCTGATCTGGATGCAGTGTGGAGGGGCGCAACAAGCGTCGAGATGCCCAGAGTGTGATGCAGTGATTGGAGGGACTGGTTATCGCTTGGCACCAAACAACACGCGCAATCAAGAACTTGAGGCGTTGGCAAGTGGGGTTGGAGCGGGGCAGACACCATGGCCAAGACCCTGGTGATCTGCGATGCGATTGTCAGGTGTTACGGTGGTATGTACGTCGTCATCGTTATGAGCCACTCTTCCTGTTCTATGGTCGCCTTTTGTTTACGACAAGTCTTGGATGCATTTGAAGACAAGGATTGATTTGGGGATGTACGAGTATGAGCTAGATTCAGGCGGAGGTTTGCGGCATGGAAAAACATTCAAGACTACGTATATTCTCCATCGTTACATACCCACAAGTCACAAAATGTTGAGCGTGTGTACATTGTCCAGAATATTAGCGAGCGAGAAGTCCTCCTGAATTTGCACAGTGATTAAGCTACATATCCGCCGCGACCCGCTTGTAGTCCTCCACACGTCGACCCGTCGATGCCAACCTAACCAAAAGTGCACCAAAACTCGGATGCTAGTCGAGGCACGAGCGGGGATACGTGATGCGAATTGCGGCGGTGGGGTGCCAGCTCCCACGAAGAAAGGTGGTGGTAATCCGTTCAGTATTCGGGTACAGAGTGGGAGCGCGATCAATAGGATTGTCCGACTCTTTTCCTCGATGGGCCTTGAACCCCCATAACGAGACATCAGCTATCAAATACATTGGTTGACTAGGTTCGAGCAGACGAAGCAAACCTGAACGTCAAGGAGGGGTTACGACACGTTGATCGTAGTCCGAGATTATATACCACACCCAAGTTACAAAACATCGAGCGTGCGTACATTGTCCAAAATATCAGCCAACGAGAAGCTCTCCTGAATCTGCACAGTGATCAAACTATCCGCCGCGACCCGCTTGTAGTCCTCCACACGTCGCCCCGTCGATGCCAACCTGACCAAAAGTGCACCAAATGGCTGTCTAAGACGCGCAACGAGCCGTCGTGCTCGTGTCTCCATGTCCAGTGGTACCTTGCGCACAGGAGCGGCGGGTGGTGGCGATTCAGGTTCGGTGTAGTCGGTTTCCCAGTCAGAGATCTCTTCATCGTCAGGCGGTGGCGTGACATCATCCTCTACATGCGTGCTGTCTTGCATATTTTCGCAGTCCAGGAGAGTATCCAACCAGGGGTGAATGAGATACAGTGAATTCATCCAAGAGAGATCATGCCTCGTTTGGATCTCTATTGTTCCAAAGGCGAGAGTGTCTGTGCGAAAGAGACGACCTGAACGTGAGAGAGGTGGGAGTTGAAAAGCGATGCATGGAAGTTTCATTCGACTTGCTGCGAACCAAGGTGCAGAAAGCCCGTTGATACGGTCGTATAGCTTTAGAGCCATGTCGAGGTCAAATGAAGCAGTTTGCGATCCAGCAACGATTCCTTCCATCTCGGCATCCGGAATGGGTAGCGGCAGGTGTGACGTCGCTGGTCCACTGAATGCAGAAGTATAGGCAGGCAGGCAACTGTTATAGCTACCAGACTCTCCAGTCCATGCAAGAACGCTCACATCTCCAGATACGGTGAGCACATGCGCCAATAGGCGCCCTAGAGAACTCTCCCCTTCACCGTATATTGGGGATATACCGGAAACAGAGAAAATGCCGAGCAATGAGTATGCAGCGTCTTCCGCTTGCGTCGTTTTCCGGGTCGAAGCGAGACGTAACTTCTCCCGAATGCTGCTCAAGCCTGGACCAAGTGCCATCAATTGCTGTGCAGACACCCCAGTGGCGTGCTCCATCTCTGAGATCACTTCCGGTGACTCCTTGTGGTTCGGCAACTCCAGATCTAGATAGAGAGTCCAATCCTCCGTGTAGAAGTGGATGATTTTCGAGGCGATGTACTCTTGCAGGGTCCAGGCGCGAGTGTTCCAAATGCTCCTCACGAGATCGCCGCGCTTTGATGGAGAGCGAACACCTCGGAGGAAAACGATCATCATCGCCGAACCCTGGTACCACTTGAACATCGCGACCAGTGCTTCTTGGAGCACGAAGTGATCTGACTTGTCGATACAACACGTGTCGCTCCATGCCCAATCGAACCCAGCATCCCGAACAATCTTGCAGAATGTCTGCAACTTGTCATGAGTCGGAGATTTATTAAGGTCATACACTGCTATGTGTATGACCTGGTGGAACAGTGGCTCGTCCTCTTCCCACTTGTGCGATAGCATCACGTATCGGAAGTACTGCCGCACTTCACGCTTGATCCGGACGTAGTCGATGCGAGTCACCATGGATGATACAAGTTCTTTGAAAATTGGCAGGGATTCGAATGCCGATGCCCGCTCAGCTCTATTGTAGAGACGGCCGGTGGTGGGGTTGATGAGCACGCGTGGCGAGTGACGTATAGTCCGCTGAACAATCCTGCGAATTGTTGCTCGTGTGCTCGATGGGCTGATGTACCGGTCGCCGTGCTCTGTCGAATCATGTGAATGACTTTATGATGGTAGCAAGGATGCAACCCACGTCGGACTTCCGGATCAGGTGACTGCGCTATCTTCGAGAGCATCTCCTCGAGCGTATCAATCGCACTGTCGTACTCTCCTGCCTTGTGTAGAGCTGTGTGCTTGATCTCGTGGCCCCATGGTGATGTCGGATCGAGCGCGATCACCTGATGATGATGATGGATCAACAAGATGGACTTCTGTGAGTGAAAAACGATATACCTGGTTTGCATCGTCTACAGCCTCTGTCCATGATTCAGTTTCCACGCGTGCTTTGCTTCGCTTGATGAGAATGCGTTGTGAGGAGGGGGGATTGAGGGACATTGCGGTCGAGTAGTGGGAGATGGCCTCGTCATGTCGCTGTGCATCCACTGCTGTATCTCCGAGACGCTCCATGAAGTCTGCGTGAAATTGTAAGCGACAACACTCACGCAGGATGCGCGACCACTTACCCAGAGCCCAATCCCGATGCTCACTATGCAGGTTTGCCTCCCCTCCTAATCCACTCGTCATATGGTGGAAACACTCGGCCGCATCCTTGGTGCGGCCCACTCTACACATGGCTTCACACAGCCGCCGTCGAATTGTGATATCGATATTATCAAATTTCCAACCGGATATCTGTCACACATGGTGAGCGATATCGATACGTTCATCCGTCAAGAACCCTTGCCAATGAGACCACCCAGAATGGCCAACTCGTGCTGTATCGCAGGTCGACTCGGATACGCTCGAACGACTGTATTGCACCCTCGGAGTCGCCGCTCTCCAGCTGGGAATTTCCAAACAAAAGGGACATATATGCCTTGTGCAAGTGTCAGTAGAGATATTCGCCTCGTGGTAGCGCGTTGTGCACGTGCCTGAACTACATAAGATAACGGGTTCAAGGGGACCTTGGCGATAAGCTGGTCCACTTGCGCTATCGCCTCGCTGTGCTCCCCGGCCATGAACCTGACAATAGCCTAAGTGGAATGAGCAGTTGGGGGAAAATTGGGCTCGAAAAAGACAGGCCTTGATGAGAAGGAGAAAGGTAGAGTGAGAAGACTGGAAGCGCTCGAATGCGATGTCGCAGGTCTGATATGCTTTCTCCCTTTCCCCGTTGCCAACAAGGGCTATACTCGTTGCAACGTAGCCAATGATGGACGGCCGAGTTTTGATGGACTTGGAGTAAATCGATATCAGCACCAATGCATGTTGAGAGGAGGGCAACAAACACCATTTCGGCATCGATGAGCGCTGTATCCCACTGGCGCAAACGAGCGCGCACGAGTGCTCGACTAGCCAGTGCATGGTGGCTTGAACTCTGAGACTCGTCGATCGCTGCTGTTAATAACGCCTCCGCATTTGCAAGTTGATCGTGTTTCCATGCGTCGAGTACAGCGTCACCGATCCGGAGGTCAGGTTCCCAAAGCGTGTTTTGTAGACGAGAGAATTGGATTGAATCCTGTATAGAACGACGAGCAGGGCAACATGTTGGGGCATGGCACAATCCAATGGAATACGATGCTCACAATGATGTGAGATAAACTCTTGAAGGTGATTTTCTGGCTCTCCCCAATTGCGAGAAACCGGTTGTCCGGGGGAAGCGCGATCGAAGGACTGTTTTCGGTGAGTTGGATGAGATCCAGCTGGGCGTGTGTCGACGTGTCCCAAAATGCGACGGTACTCCCGGTAGAGTATGCGATGAACTCCCCATGCTCTGGTAGGGCAATGGACGAGGAGAGGTTGGTACCGGGAACTGGCCATCGCGAGAGCGCTGACCCGGTGGAAGCTTCAAACTCATTGATGTCACTCTTGGATAGGACGAAGAGATGGTCGTGGAACCAGAGTAGACCGGTGTTGTAGAATGGGGATACTTTGACTGGAATTTCTACGAGCAAGCGGCCATCGTTGCTGTCCCAGATGCGAACGGATCCATCGAGAGTGGCTGTCGCGATCCGATCGCCCTGCGGTGAGTATTTGGCTGCTGCCACCCAACCTTCGTGGTGAAGTGTTCGTACTTGTTCGCGCGTTGCAATGTCCCACACGATCGCTGTGCCACTCGACGATGCAGACACGAGTCGGGTCGAGTCGGGCGAGAAATCGACTCCGTTGATCCCAACATCCTTGTGGGCGAAGACTTGTTTGTACGTGTTTGCATCCCAGACAAGCGTGTCGCCATCGAATGTCCCTGCTGCGATCCATTTCCCATCGATCGACACAGCGAGACACTGCACCAGCCGCGCTTTCATGGCCCCCACTTGTTTTCCGTCTTCCACTCGCCACACTCCAACACCGAGGCAGTCCCAGCCCGCGAGGCACTCGCCATTCGCCGAGAAGGTCCCCACACATGTTGGGACAACGACCCCGATTTCGACCGGCGGGGAATGCGCTTGTCCGACGGTCAGCATCAACGCAGCTTCGTCTCACCAGTACCCACCTGTCAGTGACGGCGATGTGGTCATAGCGGAGCAATGGTGAAGGTCGATGAACAAGTTGTGAAGGTACGCCTGCTTCTCATTTACTACACGTTGCCATAGATCAGTGCACACCCTTCACCTCGTGTTTTTGGCGCTTGTTCACGGGCTGTGATTCCAACAAGGAGTCGTCCCTTTCCTCGTGTTGTGAGCCTGGGCCTTGATAGATGTTGCTCTTGTGGGGAACAAACCGGGTAGCAGCACGTTGACTCAAATCATCCATCCAAGGTGTATGCCACTGGCAAAGTCACCGTGTATCGACGTCATGGGACTGTCGAGTATCTCCGGTGATCTCTGCGTCGTTGCTGTTTGTCAGCCACCCTCAGATGGCCACTCGTATCTCCCAGGTGTCCGGGACGAGACGGAGCACATCTGGACGCAATCGGTGACTCTTCATCGACGAAGGTCGTCCTGCTTGGGTCACCCACAGGAATGGTGGAAGAGGTACTTGCCTTTATGATGGATATGGACTGGATCCAGATTCCGGGCACCCCCTAGCAGTGCACTTCGTCCTGCTGATCGACGCCGCTTGAAACTGTCGAACATTGTCTCGTTGTCGCGCTCAAGTGGCAGGTTCGCGTTCCTCCCCGCATGTTAGGCAACAAGGTACGTGAATGAGCGACTTTACCGACATGGAACAAATCCTGAATATTGGAAGGCTGCGCGAGCGCTGCACAATGCTGTCGGACGTCTTCTTGAAAGCAACGCGCTATTCGTCGAGTAACATCCCTTTGTCCATGAACAGTTTGGCATGGTTGTATGTGTCTATACCTCTTCTATCGTGTGTGGCTCGTCATTTGCATAATCTAACATGTTGACCCGTGCGATAGTGATAATCATGGCATTGCAGTATTAGGCTTACTCGCTAGGTGACTTACCCGAGAAGAACGCGATCAACCCCATGAATTGTTGGATCCCCGCGATAAGCGTTACTACGCTGGAGAGGGCCCAGAGTGTGGACTGCGGACCAGCTAACACATATTACGATAGACCCTCTGACATGGCTCCAGCCACCGGCCCCTGCTCCTGTCACGAGTTGTGGCCCACAAGCACAGGATGACTCTGCACCGTACAACGCCAGGTCATGCGGCCCGGTTGGATCATTGGGCTTTCCTTCTTGATGATGAGTGCGATGTGCAGCTGTGCCTTGGGCTATCTGTCCCATAAGTAAACTAGCATCGTTTCCAGAATCTGATCAGCCTAAAAGGGGGGGCGTCGAATGACCATTCTGCTTAGTAGTATTCCTCAATGGGGTAGCTTGCATCAATCAAGTCAACTCGTGTCTCGTCGCGATCTTTTACGGCGGGTCCAGGTGCTGACGTAATCAACGCTACCCGATGAGCGTTTTTGCCTTGTGAACGCGTTCGCCCTGTCCAAAAATGAAAGCGACGACGACTCCGTCCGCGTCGACGCCCGTCGCGCACAACGCCCTTCCTCCCCCCTCAGCAGCCTCCTCCGCCCGCTCGTCCCGCATCGCACCCCACTCCCACATCAAAGGCCTCGGTCTCAACGCAGAAGGCATCGCAGCGCCTGAAAGCGCTGGATTCATCGGCCAAACCAACGCGCGCGAGGTACGTTTGTCGACGTGCACGTCTGCCTGCTCTCCGTCTCTCTGACGCGCACGTGTGCGTGTGGTGGTGTCGCTCACTCGCTTAGGCATGCGGTGTCGTCGTCGATCTGATCAAGTCACGCAAGTTCTCTGGGCGTGCGCTCTTGCTCGTCGGCGCGCCGGGGACGGGTAAAACGGCGCTCGCGCTGGCGGTGTCGCATGACCTGGGGGTCAAGGTGCCGTTTTGCCCGATGGTGGGGTCAGAGGTGTATAGTACGGAGGTGAAGAAGACAGAGGTGCTTGCAGAGGCGTTTCGGAGAGCTATTGGTGCGTCCACGTCCGTGTTTGTGTGCTCGACTGTTTTACACGCACGTCCACTTGCGAGCGCCCAACACCCCGTATGATCATCTTATTCATCCCTTTTTTGCAGGCCTCCGGATAAAAGAAACAAAAGAAGTGTACGAAGGCGAGGTCACGGAACTGACGCCCACCGAGTCCGAGAACCCACTGAGTGGTTATGGCAAGACTGTATCGCACGTCGTCGTCGGCCTCAAAACCGTCAAAGGCACAAAACAGCTTCGGCTGGACCCTACCATATACGAAGCCATCCTCAAGGAAAAGATCGTCGTCGGTGATGTCATCTATGTCGAGGCGAACACGGGTGCTGTCAAGGTGAGGTCTTTTGTGTATCTGTCACGCGTCCTGATCGATGACTATGTATAGCGAGTGGGCCGGTCAGACGCATATGCGTCATCTTACGATCTCGAATCCGAGACTTACGTCCCTCTACCAAAAGGAGACGTGCACAAGCGGAAAGAACTAGTGCAAGACGTCACTCTTGGCGATCTCGATGCCGCGAATGCTCGACCTCAGGGTGGACAAGATATCATGAGCGTGATGGGAAGCCTTATGAAAAGTGGTCGGACAGAAGTGACCGATAAGCTCCGTAGAGAAGTGAACAAAGTTGTCAAGGGCTATGTGGATCAGGGTGTCGCAGAGGTCATCCCTGGAGTGGTGTTCATTGACGAGGTATGACCAGATGGATCGCACCACGATGTTGCGCGCTAATGTGGGTCCGTGCAGGTTCATATGCTCGATGTCGAGTGTTTCACGTATCTAAATTCTTTGCTCGAATCTCCAATGGCTCCGACCGTCATCCTTGCAACCAACAGAGGTAATGCACTTGTACGTGGAACAACGGATGTCGTCTCCCCACACGGGGTCCCAGTCGATCTCCTCGATCGGTAAGGTTCTCTTGTGGGATAGGGACGCCTCTAACGCCTTGTACAGGTGTCTTATTGTGAAGACAGATGGGTACAACCGCGAGCAGATCGCCAAAGTGGTCCAGCTTCGTGCGACCATCGAGGGACTCAAACTGGGACCTGGCGTCCTAGAGCGAATGGCAGAAGAAGGGGAACGCGGATCGATGCGGTTTGTTATCTCAAATTAATAACGTTATGGGTTTGTGGTGCTCATGAATTGGACAGTTACGCCCTCCAATTACTGGCGCCGGCTTCCATCCTGGCTGGCTTGGTCGGCCGAAACGAAATAGTGGTCGAGGACATCGGAGAGATGAACGAGCTTTTCTTGGATGCCAAAACCTCTGCGAGTTATATCGGCACAGATGGCGGATTTGATGGTGGCCGGATGTCGTAGTGCGTGTGTGTTGGGTGCGTGATTTGCTTGAATCCGACGTTGATGTCGCGTCATCGACCACGTGCATGTAAACATCTTGATGCGACACTCAGCGTGCTTTTCTCTCCATCTCGGCGGAACCCCCCCGGGGTCAGCTGACGACATGACACGCGCCGTTCCGTGGAGTCAAAAATTAACTTCCATGTCCTGGACCCTGTTTGTTCCAGAGGACCCCATGGACACTGTCCTGTGACGCGCAACCAGCCCCGAGGAGACCCATTCTAACCACAGTGTGGTCGAGCAAACGAGGCTACGATAGTCGTGTACTTACCCACGTGGAGCCTGAAGTGAGGTGTGGCGAGCATTTAAATATTGTGGAGCACGGTTCATTCTTTCCTTTCATGGCAAGTAACGAGTGGAGGCCGATGAGCTCGCCCACGAGAAGTCGACGTGTAAAATAGATTGTCTCACGGACCAAAGGAGTGCACGAGGGTCATGGGAGTTGAAGTCACGGATGAATCGGGAACGCATGTACACTGCTTCTCCCGAGGTGACCTCCGAGCCCCAACGCCTAATAGACGGCCGCAATCACTTCGGCGAGTGATAGACTCCTAGTGGCTCCACGTTTACCCGTAACTCTTGATCTTGAGCGCCCAATATTGCTGAGGCGAACAAGGAGAAAGTCTGGGAAGGGAAAGTGCAACGGTAGCACACGGTCCGCCACTCCGAGCCGTGCTACTGCGGGAGAGCATGTGGAGCTAGATAATATCCTGTGTGAGTACTGAGATCTGAGAAGACGCACGTTGATAGTGGCGTGACATCCTGGCGGGTTTGCTCTCCCGGCTTACCTGAATGGGAACATTGGCAGGGGTGTGAGTGCCTGCCCAACCCATTAACTCCATCTCTCTAATTTGCCTTATCGTCCCAGGTGCCCGGTTTGTCCGAATCTGTCACGTAAGTGTCGTCTGTGGCATGGCCCAGTGGCATCGGCCGCAGCGTCGCGTAGCCCTCGACCTCCATCCTGGCCTTGCTGTGGGCCCTGATTGTCCCTATGGCGTCGGCCACTCATCGTTCCATTTCTCCGCACAGCCCGGGTTCCGTACCTTGCACATCAAGTTCGTGCAAATTTTAGCGCACAGCTGTGCTGCGGTATATCCCTTTCGCGTACCCCTACCCCGTGCCCTCACACATCATTTTGCATCTGATCCTATGTGGAACTTTGCAACTCCGCGACCCGGATATGGAGAGTTCCTCATACTTGCTCGCTTCTTTTCACAATGACGAAAGCAGACAGTCACCTTGCGCCCTTCCACCGGATGTGGAGGGGACCTCCCTGGTCCCTACGTGTGCAGTCCTGCGGGCACAGCATATAAAAGGTGGTGGCAACACCAGTGCCAACGTTTTTTTCTGACCCCATCTCGTCCCTTTCCTCTGTCCAGTGACCCCCTCCCATTCCCGACATGATGAGGCACACACAAATGCCCTTTACTTTCGAGGACCGTACCGGACAGCTAAAGGGCTCGGACTATGATGACATCTATGACCGCATGTTCATCCGCGTCGCTCCTTACCCACATGCCAGCAATAGTGCTACGCTAGCCATCTATATCATGGGTCGTCGATCGACACGTCACGCCGACATGCGCCATCTCGAACGACACCCCTCCGTCGTCCTCGAGTTCGGCGGCCCCTCCCTCGGGCTTGGCACGATCCACTTTCTCAAGCCCCCCGCAGCCAATGTGTCCATTCCCATGAACAGCTATCTTCGCAAAACGGCCCTGTTCGGGGGGTGTGTACCTCTTTTTGTTTCCCCCGGTCTACGTTCTCACGGACACTCATACAACACGTGTTCCCCCCGCAGCTCCCTCTCGAGGAAATTCAGGGCATCCGACGGACGGGAGTACAGATGGCAACATAAAACGATCGACGACCACGAGTGGTCGGTGCGTTGCTCGCCCTCGTTACTACCCCACCACGCGATGATTCACGATTCATCTTTCCCCCTCAGTGCCTCTCGGAAGAAAACTATATCATCGCCCATTACGACCTCCGACCGCCCAACGTCCCCGCGTACAGCGTCTCGGGCAACACCCTGACCATCTACGAAGCGTATTCACATTTGTGCATGGGTAAGCCTCTGGACCGTCGGACGTGTCTTGTGCGTGGGCGTGGGCTGAGACAGACGCATACTTAGATATATTTGCTTCGCTCACGATCATGCGTTACATCTCCGAGATGCGCTCAAACGACGCAATCGAGGGAAAAAAAACGTCACGCTAACACACTCTAGTGCAAGGACTTGGCACGTATAATGTCCCTCATTCCAAAAAGCCCTCTTTCCACCGCTGTTCCCAAAGGGCACCCCAGCTTAACCAAAAAGAGAAGAGAAGAGAAGTAAAGGAAGGGAAAAATAAGTTGGATTCGTTGATTCGCGGTGATGGGGAACGAACGTCATGACAGGTACTCTAACCTCCTTCACCCGCATCCTTTTCGATATACTTAATCGTTCAAACGACATTGAACTCGGTTGTAGTAACATGTGCATCATATCGTATTGTAGCACATCTCATGTTTTTCATACTTTTTCGCATCTTGCCCGTCTTGGACCGTATTTCCGCGCACTCCCATGTCTTCATAGTTTGCCTTGCGGCGCACTTGGTCCCCTGGCGTCTGTCGGCGCAGAGTTTCGGACCTAGGGACTCTTCTTTCATACCAGATACCGAACGCACACTTGTCGCCATTATAGTCAATGTCAATAGTATAGTCAATGCCACGTTTCCGGAAGGCTTATGTACAGGTCTCCCAATAATACTGTTCACGTCAGTCGGGCGCGCAAACTCCTGGACATTGCGTCATGCCTACACGCCTTCGCATCTCCGCTCGTGATCCTGAACGGCCCGGCCCGGGTCCTGTGATCTGAATCCCGATACCTTGACGGCTCCGGCACGTCAAACACACACATATATATATACACCTGTCGAGACGTTCTCGGGTTCGGAGGTGTCAGTGATCGTGATCAGGATCAAGATCAGATACATGATGGGTCCAGGTTTCTGCGCTCGATAGCGACGAGTACATCGTAACGCCCGCCCAGGGGAGAAGAAGGAAGCGCTGTAATGGCCACTGAAAGGCGCGCATGAAGGTTAGCGCGCAGCGATGTGACCGGGAGATAGGCTCGCCATTCAGTAAAGGTGCGAGTTTCATCCGGATAGAGTGCGCTGTGATCGGCTGGGCCGACCGAGGCCTGTACCATCCGAACGGATACAGTGTGAGTGCGACAGGAGTGCTTCGAGAGCTGATCGAGATCGATTGTGCAGCACCTTACGAATACGGCGCTACGTAGGTAGAGCGGGTCGTTCGGCGGAGGAAGAACGAGTCTAAAGGGGTGGCGTGCGGAACCGATTTACATAAATAGCCCCACGCCACACCATACGTCCTTGGGGTTCACTAAGACTGGGGAAGGGCGGTCCTGACGGCGGAAAGTTAGTTCTGCGCCGAGGCCGGTCATTCGTATGGTCCGATTTGCAGCGTGGTTGAGGTTCGGGTGCATCACTAGAGAATTTCCATACGCCGGGTCATGCTTCCAAGGACACACTAGTACGACGTGTCATGCATGTCACATGTGGTGCTGTATACATCAAAGATTTGAAGCAATGGGAATGATGAATGAACATGATTGACTGACTTATGATAAAACACTCCCTCATCTGGGGAATATCGATTATCCTAGACAACTGTCGGCGAGTGAATGGCTCGTGCCAAGATGCTCTGATAGGGTTGGAATGAAAGGATAGAATCCAGGAGAGCTGGAAGGCTGGGATATGTTTCACCACGTACTTCAGATTATGTAAGATGTGTAGGGTGTTCGAAGGAACCGAGGTTGATCTGGCGTATATCACTCGGGCTCCCACTGACAGATTAGTACAGTGTACGGAATCCGTTGGTCGAATGGCATCTTGGTCAATCGCATATCTTGCGCAACTCTTTCTCCGCGGGTGTAGTCCAGCGAGTCCAACGGATCCTGCTCCAGTCGCATAAAAACAACTTCGACGTGATCTATGCGTTATCCACGGACCACATCACCCGAGCGTCAGATGCATATCGTACACCACAAACGCGGACGAGGACTGTTTCAGGTGGTGATAGGCGAAGGTGGGCCCGTTGTTCTGGCTTGGCCGAACGCCCCGGACGCACCGGGGGCGATAAGGGATGCCTGGCTCTCGGGTGGATGTCGCAAAATGTTTGATGTAACGCTGAGAGACGTGGGTCGGTTCGGTGTCGACGGATAGGCGTTGCTCCACCGATAACAACGAAGTGTACTTTTTTTGTGGTGGGGCCTGGCAGATCCTGCCATCTAGCACGGATGTATTTCGAGTGCACGGTGAGACGAATCGATGTGTACGGAAATGCATTTTGGAGGGACGTTCCCATGCATTGGAGTTGCGACAACCTGGATGCCGGACGACAAAATAAAGATAATCACGTCTGTATGTCCTTTCGTTCGCTTTGAAGTATCCATCCTTCTATTCACCGTCCTTTGCGTCTGAGCCGATTTGGTGACCATCCTTTATCGATGTCTGCCTGTGCTTCTAACCATGAAATCATTACGCACTGGCGGAAGAAGTGGTTTTTCAAATGCGATAAGCTTGCTGTATCACCGGGGTCATAGCGAATGAGAAACGGGTTCCCGTTCTATTTTTTAATGAGACTTTCTCGGCGTCGCTATAGATACTCTGACCGAAATTGGTTTCGGGACAATCATCGAATGCATCCGGCTCGCCAGCGTGCATGTTTGATAAGAACTACGGAGATATCGGTCAACTCTTTGTTTTCAGGAGCGGAGGCACGGAAAAACGGAGCCATACGGCATGGGGGGATCCATCCACTGATTGACCCTAATTGCTCCGATATCTTGTCTTTCACGCGTGCAAACTTGGAAGATATCCAGTTTCGAGTTGAGTTGATACGTACCAACGGATAGGGCCGTCGACGATCCGGTTTTTGTTCGTTGGCTGATATAGATGGTGATCAGTCGGCACGGATCCAAGCTGATTCAGATGTGATTACACTGGACATACCACATCGCCTCGGCGACGGGGTTTGGATATGAAAAGTTTGGCGGCAACTAGTATACCCGTCAACAGGTAGCTATGCTGAGGTGGAGGTTGTGTGTCACCAGGTGGAGGCGACGAAATTTCCATGGTTTGTAATACCGGGGGTATCGGTCCGTGTCCAATTGCTGACGTCAGTCACTCAACATTCCATTTATACACTGAGGTTTTATGTTTCGATACTCAAGTACTAGCTTCAAGCCTCATGCTTCAAAGTGTCGTTGAATACTGAGGTCTGTGCATTCGTGTGCGTGCTCTTAACATAGATTTTTGTAGCAACCCCTGAACGTACAGTGGCTTTACATCGTTACAACCAGCAATACAAGACCATTCAAATCTTGAAATCACTAAACTGCGTATCCCCGACCATTTCGGTATGATCCTATGGAGTCAATACGTCCGCCTGACTGACAATCACTGCGTCGGAATACACCCGGACAAAGTCGTTCGGGTTGACCGTGAGCACCTGCCGCTCCAACCCACCCCCCCGAAGGATGCTCAACGTCTCCTGCTTGCTCCTGCTCCAGTAATTCTGTCCGGTGCCCTCGTTCTGTGCAAACTGAGGGACAATGGTGTATGCTTCGGCACTCCCGCCGCTGTTGTTCGTGATGGAAACGCTGATGTTGCTGACGCCACGGTTGGACACCCAGACCATTTTCTTTCCTTTCCTTTTTTTCAGAGGCTTCAGGAAATTGCTTTGAAGTCAGCATGCAGCCTCTGGTACACAGAAAACGTGGGCCGTACCGGGGTGAGTGGGGAGAAAGCTATGGATTTAGCCAGCTTGCATTGGAGGTCTCTCTTATCCGCTCATGATGGGGGTTATCCGATTCAGGTGCCTGCGTTCGCACAGTCACTCTCACTCCACGATAAGGTAGGATCTCTGGAATCCTTGTGGTCATATGGTTCACTTTATCAGATCCGACTGGCCGTATCAGGCCCTCGTGGAGGATTTAAGTCAAGCCGGGCAGAGGGTATGTTCAAATACCCCCAGTCTGTATGTGCAATCCAAATTGCAGCGGTATTACCCCATGTCCGTGCATCAGCCGGCGGATGTTGGTGGCGGCGTTGAATCGAAATTCATGTCCGGTCTGTCTCTGTCCAGATCCACGAGACCGCAAATTTGAGGGTGGTGCGTGTTTGAACGTGCACCACGTTACAGCGATCCATTGACACGTCGGATGTTGGGCCACCCATCCTTAGGTTCTTCGGACTACACTTTCGTTGCTACGGATCTTCGTCCATGCACTGTCTCAACGATATACGCACTGATCTTTTGGACTTGACATCCGAGTCTATCTACCTAAGAATTTGTGTCGTGGAGTGTGTCAAGTCCCTCCGACGCCCAATGCCCAAGAAAGTAGGGCTTCGGACCAAGGCCGTGCATCTTTCGAGCACGGTTCGTCCAACCTTCCGTAGGCCACA
>Ga0307508_10003326_pt1 | contig 16330 bp, 17 predicted proteins | sample 9_EM_MG_FD_203089 | JGI IMG/M metagenome (GOLD analysis project Ga0307508, IMG submission 203089) | Populus trichocarpa ectomycorrhiza microbial communities from riparian zone in the Pacific Northwest, United States - 9_EM | ecosystem: Host-associated > Plants > Roots > Unclassified | place...
ACAGCACCAGGAACTGCTTCGGAAACTGCGCGCGGGACAGGGGCCACAACCGGGTGCCTGAGCCGCCCGCCATGATCACGGGTTGGATGCGAATTGCCATGCGGGATGAGTAAGGTGGGGAGGTGCGATGCGCGCTTTGCCGGGCAAGTCCTGGTTGCAAGCAGCTGCAACTCGCGGAGCTGATCAGAACAGGGTTGCTTTTGACAGCGGTGGTGCGGCGGCGTCCTTCGCCGCCAAGCGCGGCGCGGAACCGACATCCGGCCACGCAATGGCCAGCGCCGGATCGGACCAGAGCACGCAACCCTCCGCTTCCGGGACGTAGTAGTCGGTGGTCTTGTAGAGAAAGTCGGCGCTCTCGCTGGTGACGAGAAACCCATGCGCCATGCCGGGGGGCAGCCACAGTTGTCGTTGCGTATCACCGTCGAGTTCTACGCCGACCCATTGTCCGAAGGTCGGACTGTCCCGTCTGACATCCACGGCCACGTCGTACACGCTACCCTGCACAACCCGCACCAGCTTGCCCTGCGCATGCGGAGGCAACTGGTAGTGAAGCCCGCGAAGCACGCCCTTGGTCGAGCGCGAGTGGTTGTCCTGAACAAAGACGACCTCGCCGCCGACGGCGTCGTTGAAGACTTTCTGGTTGAAGCTCTCCGTGAAGAAGCCGCGAGCATCGCCAAACACCTTGGGCTCGAGGATGAGAACGCCTTCGATGGCGGTGCGGGTCACTTTCATGGAGTGGTCTGGCGAGTGCGCGATTCGGTCTGCCGTGGAGGGCGCATTCTAGTGCGGGCCTGAGGGCGTCCCGGCAGCGATAACTCAGAAGCGCGATAATGTGAGGATGACCGAAAACATGATAGACAACGCCGCGACCGAGCCGCAAAGCATTGCGGCGGGTGACGGCCAAGCGCCGGCATCCCTCGAATTCAACAGCGTCGGCCTCTCCGAGAGCCTGCAGCGCGCCGTCGCGGCGCAGGGTTACACGGTGATGACGCCGATCCAGGCCAAGGCGATCCCGATCGTGCTGGCCGGGCGTGACGTGATGGGTGCGGCGCAGACCGGCACCGGCAAGACCGCCGCGTTCTCGCTGCCGCTGCTGCACAAGATGCTGCGCCACGAAAACGCCAGCATGTCGCCGGCGCGCCACCCGGTGCGTGCGCTGGTGATCGCGCCGACGCGCGAGCTCGCCGATCAGGTCGCCGCCAACATCAAGGGCTACGCCGCGCAGACCAAGCTGCGCGTCGCGGTCGTCTATGGCGGCATCGACATGAAGCCGCAGACGCTGGAGCTCAAGGGCGGCGTCGAGGTGCTGGTGGCCACGCCGGGCCGGCTGCTCGATCACATCGAGGCCAAGAACTGCGTGCTGAACCAGGTCGAGTACGTGGTGCTCGACGAGGCCGACCGCATGCTCGACATTGGCTTCCTGCCCGACCTGCAGCGCATCCTGAGTTACCTGCCGAAGACGCGCCAGACGCTGCTGTTCTCGGCGACGTTTTCGCCCGAGATCAAGCGCCTGGCCGAGAGCTACCTGCAGGACCCGATCCTCGTCGAGGTGGCGCGACCGAACGCGACCGCGACCAATGTCGAGCAGCGCTTCTACAGCGTCGCGACCGACGACAAGCGTGCCGCGGTGATGAAGCTGATCAAGGACCGCGCGCTGACGCAGGCGCTCGTGTTTGTCAATTCCAAGCTCGGTTGCGCACGCCTGGCGCGCTCGTTCGAGCGCGATGGTTTGCGCACGAACGCGCTGCACGGAGACAAGTCGCAGGACGAACGGCTGAAGGCGCTCGAGGCCTTCAAGCGCGGCGAGGTCGATGTGCTGGTCGCAACCGACGTTGCGGCGCGCGGCCTGGACATCGCCGACCTGCCGGCGGTGTTCAACTTCGACGTGCCGTTCAATGCCGAGGACTATGTGCACCGCATCGGCCGCACCGGGCGCGCCGGCGCGTCGGGGCTCGCGGTGACGCTGGTGTCGTCGTCGGACACGCGCCTGATCGCCGACATCGAGAAGCTGATCAAGAAGAAGATCGACCTCGAACCTCTGGAGCTCGACGATGCGCCGCCGCCGCGGCAATTCCGCGACCGGGCGCGCCATGACGACGAGCCGCGCAGTGAGCGCCCGGCCGCGCCTGCGCGCTCGAGCTATTCGGCGCCGCCGCGTGCGCCCAGCGACCCGTTCTTCGACAAGCCCTACGAGGCCAGCACGACCGCGGCCGAACCGGCGTGGGAAACCAAGGCGCCGGCCGCACCGCGCGGCCTCTCGCCGAACATCAAGCCGAAGAAGCGCGTGGCCGCGTTGTTCGGTGCGAAGCAGCCGGAGCCGGTCGAGTCCTGATCAGCGCGCGAGCAGCGCAAAGACCGCCGGCACATCGGCCGGCAGCGCTGTCGGCCTGGCCTTCCAGCCCTGGATGCTGTCGGTGCGTGTGAACGCCTGCGGCATCGTCAATCCGCAGCTGACCGACAGGCGCGTGCCGGGCTGCAGGTGCGCCACCAGCGCGCCGAGCAAAGCCTCGTTGCGATACGGCGTTTCGATCATCAACTGGGTTTGATGGGCGCGGCGCGACAGCGCTTCGAGGTCTCGGATGCGCGCGCCACGCTCGGCAGCGTCCACCGGCAGGTAGCCGACGAACGCGAAGCTCTGCCCGTTCAGCCCACTGGCTGCCAGCGCCAGCAGCAGTGAACTCGGGCCGGGGAGGGCAATGACCTGGATGCCCGCGGCATGCGCGGCTTCCACCAGCGCCGCGCCGGGGTCGGCGACGGCGGGCAGGCCGGCCTCGGAGATCAGACCGAGATCGACGCCGCGCAACGCCGGGGCGAGCAGGGCGCTCCAGTCGGCTGCTGGTGCAGCGCGCGTGCCCTTCGGCGGACGCGGCAACTCGACAATCGTGAGCATCTGCAGGGGCTGCGCAAGCGGCACCACCGCGTCGATTCGCTTCAGGAACGCGCGTGTGGTCTTCGCGTTCTCGGCCACCCAGTGCGTCAGTCGCGCCGCGGTGCGGATCACCGCAGCGGGTAGCACGTCCCGCACGTCGGGTGGCTCGGCGGCGATGCCGAAGTCCAGCGTGTTCGGCACCAGGATCAGCGCGCCGCGAGCCGGCGTCATCGCGCCGGCACCAGCGGGTCGATGCCGGCCGCGCGCAGCAGCGCGCAGGTGCGGATCAGCGGCAGGCCGACGAGCGCGGTCGGGTCGTCGGAGTCGATGGCCTCGAGCAGCGCGATGCCCAGCGTTTCGCATTTCGCGCTGCCGGCGCAGTCGTAGGGCTGCTCGGTGCGCAGGTAGTGCTCGATCTCGGCGTCGGACAGATTCCGGAACCGCACCGTGACCGGCGCAAGCGCCGTGCCGACGTAGCCGGAGGATGCGCGCACGACCGCCACCGCCGTCTGGAACACGACACTGCGCCCGCGCATCGAACGAAGTTGCTCGACGGCGCGCTCGTGCGTGCCAGGCTTGCCGATGGGCGATCCATAGAGATCGGCGACCTGGTCCGAGCCGATCACGACGGCGTCCGGGTGCAACGCCGACACGGCCTGCGCCTTCGCGAGTGCAAGGCGCTGCGCGAGAGCGGCGGGGGCCTCGCCGGCCCGCGGTGTTTCGTCGACATCGGGCGCGTGCACCTCGAACGTCAGCCGCAGCCGCTCCAGCAACTCGCGCCGGTAACGCGAGGTCGAACCCAGGATCAATGCCGGTCTCGTTGGCGTGTTCATTGAAATACCTTCGTGCGGCGCACTCCGGTATTCGCCCTTGGGGCGGCCCGGCGTGCTCATGCATCGATTCTCCCATCGCGATTTACACTGACGCGATGACAGCGCGTGAATTCGATCCCTTCCGGCTCGACGTGGTCGCCTTCGCCAAGGAGGCCGGCGAGCTGGGCGGCCGCTGGCCGCTCGCCCAGTTCGACCGCATCGCCGAGTCGGCCGTGCCCGGAGCTCCCGTGACCGATGCCGACGAGGTGGGCTGGGGCGTGCGCGGCGAGCAGCGCCAGCTGCGCGGCGGCGATGCGCAGACCTGGCTGCATGTGAAGGCGGCCACCCACGTGTCGCTCGAATGCCAGCGCTGCCTGAAGCCGGTCGATGTGCCGCTGCAGATTTCGCGCAACTTCCTGTTCGTGCACGGCGAAGACGCCGCGGCCCAACTGGATGCCGACAGCGACGACGATGTGTTGGCGATCACCCGCGCGCTCGATCTGCGCGAGCTGATCGAGGACGAGCTGCTGCTCGCGATGCCGATCGTGCCGCGCCACGAGGTCTGCCCGGAGCCGCTGGTGCCGGCGGCCGAGGACGAGCTGGCCGACGACAAGCCGAATCCGTTCGCGGCGCTCGCGTCGCTGAAGCGCACGAATCTGAACTGACACACGCGGCCCATGGCAGCGTGCTAGAATCACAGGCTTTCCCGCAGGCGTGGAGTTTGTCGACGCCCAGCAATACCGCGTTGAGAGCCTGCCCATTCCGCAGGTTCAAGGAGAACCCCATGGCCGTTCAACAAAACAAGAAGTCCCCTTCCAAGCGCGGCATGCACCGTGCGCACTATGCCCTGAACACCCCGGGCACCGCGATCGAGCCGACCACCGGCGAGAATCACCTGCGTCACCACATCAGCCCGACGGGCTTCTACCGTGGCCGCAAGGTGCTCAAGACCAAGGCCGACGCGTAAGGCGTCTCGCTTCCGCACGCCGACCGTTCGCCGATGAACGGTGTATTTCGCCTGGCGGTGGATGCCATGGGCGGCGATCACGGCCCGTCCGTCACGCTGCCGGCCTGCCGCTCCTTTCTGGCGGCGCACCCTCAGGCCGAAGTGATTCTGGTCGGCCGTGCCGAGGCGCTGGCCGAGGCGGCCTCCTGGCCACGCTGCCAGATCGTCGCCGCCAGCGAGGTCGTCGAGATGGACGACCCGATCGAGGTCGCGCTGCGGCGCAAACGCGACTCGTCGCTTCGGGTCGCGCTGAACCAGGTCAAGCCCGATGCTGCCGGCCACTCGGTGGCGCACGCCTGTGTCTCGGCCGGCAACACCGGCGCGCTGATGGCGGTGTCGCGCTACGTGCTCAAGACGCTCGAAGGCATCGACCGCCCGGCCATCGCCGCGGTGATGCCAAACCAGCTCGGCCGCTACACCACCGTGCTCGATCTCGGCGCCAACGTCGATTGCACCGCCGAGCACCTGCTGCAGTTTGCGGTGATGGGCAGTGCGCTGGTGGCTGCCGTCGACGGCAAGGAAAACCCGTCGGTCGGCTTGCTCAACATCGGCGAAGAAGAGATCAAGGGCAGCGAAGTGATCAAGCAGGCCGGCGAGCTGCTGCGCCGCGCGTCTGACGTCGGCCACCTGAACTTCTACGGCAACGTCGAAGGCAACGACATCTTCAAGGGCACCAGCGACATCGTCGTCTGCGACGGGTTCGTCGGCAATGTGGCCCTGAAGACGGCCGAAGGTGCCGCGGCGATGTTCGTCGGGGTGATGAAGGAAGAGTTCACCCGGAACCCGCTGACCAAGCTCGCCGCGCTGATGGCGATGCCGGTGCTCAAGCATTTCCGCGCCCGGCTCGACCACCGCCGTTACAGCGGCGGCGCTCTGCTGGGCCTGCGCGGGCTGGTGTTCAAGGCCCACGGTTCGTCCGATGCCTTCGCGTTCGAGCAGGCGCTGAATCGGGCTTATGATGCCGCGAGCAACGGCTTGCTCGAGCGCGTCCACGACCGGATCCTCGAGACCTTGGCCGCCAAGCCGGCCACGCCCAGCGACATCGATGGGCCGGACAACGGGCCCGACGCCAGACTCACCGCATGACTTCTTCCTCGCCACGCTATTCGCGCATCAGCGGCACCGGCAGCTACCTGCCCCCGAAGCGCCTGACCAACGACATGCTTGCCGCGCAGCTGGCGCAGGATGGCATCGAAACCTCCGACCAGTGGATCGTCGAGCGCACCGGCATCCGGGCGCGCCATTTCGCCGAGCCCAACGTCGCTTGCAGCGATCTCGCCGTCCATGCCGCGCGGCGCGCGCTCGAAGCGGCTGACGTGGACGCTGCCGCGATCGACCTGATCATCGTCGCGACCTCGACGCCCGACATGGTGTTTCCGTCGGCGGCCTGCATCGTTCAGCAGAAGCTCGGCGTGGCCGGCTGCGCGGCGTTCGACGTGCAGGCGGTGTGCTCGGGTTTCGTCTATGCATTGACCGTCGCCGATTCGATGATCCGCACCGGTGCCGCATCGAAGGCGCTGGTGATCGGTGCCGAGGTCTTCTCCCGTATTCTCGACTTCAAGGACCGCGGCACCTGCGTGCTGTTCGGCGATGGCGCCGGCGCGGTCGTGCTTGAAGCGAGCGACACGCCCGGCATTGTCGCGAGCGAGCTGCATGCCGATGGCCGGCACGTCGACATCCTGTGCGTGCCCGGCAACGTCTCGGGCGGCCACGTGCTCGGCGACCCGGTGCTGAAGATGGATGGTCCGGCGGTGTTCAAGCTCGCGGTCGGCGTGCTGTACGACGTTGCCCTGTCGGTGCTGCAGAAGGCCGGCCGCGCGCAGACCGACATCGACTGGCTGATCCCGCACCAGGCCAACATCCGCATCCTGCAAAGCACGGCGAAGCGGCTCAAGCTGCCGCTGGACAAGCTCATCGTCACCGTCGACGAGCACGGCAACACCTCGGCCGCGTCGATCCCGCTCGCGCTCGACGAATCGGTGCGTGCCGGCAAGATCCAGCGCGGCGACACGGTCCTCCTCGAAGGCGTCGGCGGCGGCTTCACCTGGGGCGCGGTGCTGCTCGATCTCTGAGCGGCCCCACCCACCTTCGTCGGCAAACTCCTTTTCTGTGACAAGACAGCGATGACCACATTCGCATTCGTGTTTCCGGGCCAGGGCTCGCAGGCCGTCGGCATGCTCGACGCCTGGGGCGACAACCCGGCCGTGACACAAACCCTGAGCGAGGCCTCCGACGCGCTGGATCTCGACATGGTGCGGCTGATCCACGCCGGCCCGAAGGAACAGCTCGACCTCACGACCAACACCCAGCCGGTGATGCTGACCGCGGCGATCGCCTGCTACCGCGCCTGGCGCGCCGACGGGCAGCCGGCGCCGGGCGTCGTCGCCGGGCATTCGCTGGGCGAGTATTCGGCGCTGGTCGCGTCCGGCGTGCTGACGCTGGCCGACGCGCTGCCGCTGGTGCGCTTTCGTGCGCAGGCGATGCAGGATGCGGTGCCGGTCGGCGTCGGTGCGATGGCGGCGATCCTCGGCATGGACGCACAGACGGTGCGCGAGGGCTGCGCCGAGATCGCTGCCGCCAGCGGGGAAGTGGTCGAAGCGGTGAATTTCAACGACCCGAAGCAGACCGTGATCGCCGGCACGAAAGCGGGCGTCGAGCAGGCCTGTGAGACCCTGAAGGCCAGGGGCGCGAAGCGCGCGCTGCCGCTGCCGGTGTCGGCACCGTTCCACTCCAGCCTGATGAAACCGGCGGCGGATCGCCTGCGCGAGCGGCTCGCCGCGACCCACTTCAGTGCGCCCGCGATCCCGGTCATCAACAACATCGACGTGACGGTCCAGTCCGACGCTGCGGCGATCCGCGACGCGCTGTACCGCCAGGCCTTCGGCCCGGTTCGCTGGGTCGAGACCATCCAGGCGATTCGCGCGCGCGGTGTGACCCACATCATCGAATGCGGCCCGGGCAAGGTGCTCGCCGGCATGGTCAAACGCGTCGACGCCGAGGCGATCTCGGCGCCGCTGCTCGACCCGGTGTCGCTGGCGGACGTGAAAGGATTGCTCGCATGAGCGAAATCAAGACCGCGGGCCAGATCGCGCTCGTCACCGGCGCCTCCCGCGGTATCGGCCGCGCGATCGCGCATACCTTGGCGGCGCAGGGCATGAAGGTGATCGGCACGGCCACCACCGATGCCGGCGCCGCCGGCATCGGCGAGGCGCTGGCCGCATTCGAGGGCTGCCGCGGGCTGTGCCTGAACGTCAACGACGGTCCGGCGCTCGACGGCGCCATCGACGCGATCGTCAAGGAACACGGTGCCTTGCAGGTGCTCGTCAACAATGCCGGCATCACGCGCGACACGCTGTCGATGCGCATGAAGGACGACGACTGGGACGCCGTGCTCGACACCAACCTGAAGGCCGTGTTCCGCGCCAGCCGCGCCGCGATCCGGCCGATGATGAAGCAGCGCTATGGCCGCATCGTCAACATCACCTCGGTGGTCGGCGCCAGCGGCAACGCCGGCCAGGCCAACTACGCCGCCGCCAAGGCCGGCGTGGCCGGCATGACACGGTCGCTGGCGCGCGAGCTCGGCAGCCGCGGCATCACGGTCAACTGCGTCGCGCCGGGCTTCATCGAGACCGACATGACCAAGGCCTTGTCCGAAGCGCAGACCAGCGCGCTGATGGCACAGATCCCGCTCGGCCGGCTGGGCCACGCGAGCGACATCGCGCATGCGGTGGCGTTCCTGGCCTCGCCGCAGGCCGGCTACATCACCGGCACCGAACTGCACGTCAATGGCGGCATGTTCATGAGCTGAACCTCACAGCGCAATTTTCTTCGCCGGATCGTCCCGACCGGCACGCGGCCAGGTGTCATAGAGCCACCACTCTAGAGGCCGTAGAATCTCGGGCTGTTTCTGTAAACACTCCCGGAGGAGTCATGAGCGATATCGAAGCACGTGTCAAAAAAATCATTGCTGAGCAACTCGGCGTTCCCGAAGCCGATGTGATCAACAACAAGGCCTTCGTCGCCGACCTCGGTGCCGATTCCCTCGACACGGTCGAACTGGTGATGGCGCTCGAAGACGAGTTCGGCATCGAGATCCCCGATGAAGAGGCCGAGAAGATCACCACGGTGCAGCTGGCGATCGACTACGCCGTGAAGCACCAGAAGGCTGCTTGAGTCGGTTGTTGACATGAGCCGTCGTCGCGTCGTCGTCACCGGTCTGGGCCTGATCAGCCCCGTGGGCAACACGGTGGCCGAGGGTTGGGCCAATCTGCTGGCCGGGCGCTCCGGCATCGCCAACATCACCAAGTTCGATGCGTCGAACTTCGCCTGCAAGTTCGCCGGCGAGGTGAAGGGCTTCAAGGTCGAGGATTATTTCCCAGCCAAGGACGCCCGCCACATGGACACTTTCATCCACTACGGATTGGCGGCGTCGATTCAGGCGGTGCGCGATGCGGGGCTGGCGACCAACGACGCGCTCACCGAAGAGCAGGCCGAGCGCATCGGCGTGCTGGTGGGCTCGGGCATCGGCGGCCTGCCGCTGATCGAAGACACGCACGGCGAGCTGACGAACCGCGGCCCGCGCCGCATCACGCCGTTCTTCGTGCCGGCCTCGATCATCAACATGATCTCGGGCCACGTGTCGATCACCTACGGCTTCCAGGGCCCGAATCTGTCGATCGCGACGGCCTGCACGACGGGGCTGCACAGCATCGGTGAAGCCGGCCGCCTGATCGAATACGGCGATGCCGACGTGATGGTCGCCGGCGGCGCCGAATCCACGATATCGCCGCTCGGTGTGGGAGGCTTCTCGGCGGCGCGTGCGCTGTCGACGCGCAACGACGACCCGCAGACCGCGTCGCGCCCGTGGGACAAGGACCGCGATGGCTTCGTGCTTGGCGAGGGCGCCGGCGTGCTGGTGCTCGAGGAGTACGAACACGCGAAGCGGCGCGGCGCGAAGATCTATGCCGAGCTGGTCGGCTTCGGCATGGGCGCCGATGCGTTCCACATGACCGCGCCGAATGTCGACGGCCCGAAGCGGGCGATGAAGGCCGCGCTGCGCAACGCCGGCATCAGCGCCGACCAGGTCCAGTACCTGAACGCGCACGGCACCTCCACACCGCTCGGCGACGTGAACGAAAGCAACGCGATCAAGCTGGCCTTTGGCGCGCACGCCAAGGACAAGCTCGTCGTCAGTTCCACCAAGTCGATGACCGGCCATTTGCTGGGCGGCGCCGGTGGCATCGAATCGGTGTTCACGGTGCTCGCGGTGCAGAACCAGATCGCGCCGCCGACGACCAACATCTTCAACCAGGATCCCGAGTGCGACCTGGACTACTGCGCCAACACGGCGCGCGAGATGAAGATTGAGTACGCGCTGAAGAACAACTTCGGCTTCGGCGGCACCAATGGCTCGCTGATCTTCAAGCGCGTTTGACAGCAGCGCAGCAGCTTCAGCCCCGCGCCCATGCGCGCATCTCCGGCATGTCAGGTCTCGCTGCGCCGCTTCGGCGCGTGGCGCATCGCGGTGATCGTCCTCGTGGTGGCGGGCGCCGCGGCGACGGCGGGCTGGCTGGCCGGCCGCGACCCGCCGGCATCCACCGGATTGCTGATGCTGGTCGCTGCTGCTGCGCTGCCGGTGTTCGGCTGCGCGGCGTCGCTGTGGCGCGTGCCGGCGAAAAACCTGCGCTGGGATGGTCAGGCCTGGCAGCTCGACGCCTCGCCTGGCGAGTTGAGCGTGGCGATCGACCTCGGCGCGTGGATGCTGCTGCGGTTCAGCCCCGAGGGGCAGCGGCGCAGCAGCCACTGGCTGCCGATCCAGCGCCTCGGCCTGGAGGCGCAGTGGCACGCGCTGCGCTGTGCCGTCTACTCGCCGCGGCCGCGTGCCGAGCCGTGAGGCCGCTGCGATGAACGGGCCGGATGCCGATGCCCCGCTGATCGCCCGCGTCAAGGCCGGCGACGTCAAGGCCTTCGAGATGCTGGTGGTGAAATACCGCCGCCGCATCGAGCGCCTGATCGGGCGCATGGTGCGCGATGTCGATCTGGTGCCCGACATCGCCCAGGAGACCTTCATCCGCGCCTACCGCGCGATCCCTCAGTTTCGCGGCGAGAGCGCGTTCTACACCTGGCTGTACCGGATCGCGGTGAATACCGCGAAGAAGCAGCTGATGGAGCTCAAACGCGACCCCTTGGTGACCGAATCGGCCCGTGCCTCGCGCGACGAGGACGACGACAGCGGCTCGCGCGTCGAAAACGAGCTGACCGACGGCGAAACTCCGGATGCGGTGCTCGCCAGCAAGCAAATCGCAGCGGCAGTGAACTTTGCGATCGAAGCTTTGTCCGACGACCTTCGGCAGGCGATCACGCTGCGCGAGATCGACGGATTCAGCTACGAAGAGATCGCCGAGTTGATGAACTGCCCGATTGGCACCGTGCGGTCACGGATATTCCGCGCGCGGGAGGCGATCGCGTTGCGTTTGCGTCCGCTGCTGGATACGCGCGACGGCGAGCGCTGGTAAGGTTGATGGAGATGGACATGCTGTTTGATTCTTCGAAACGTGATGCGGTGGCGTTCGAGCGCTTGTCCGCACTGGTCGATGGCGAGCTCGACGGCGATGCCGCCGCCCAGGCCTGCGGCGACTGGCGCGAGAACGGCGAGGCGCGCGCCTCGTGGCATGCGTACCACTTGATCGGCGATGTGTTGCGCTCCGACGACCTCGCCCGTGACCCTGCGCGCGACCTTGGTTTTCTGGCGGCCTTGCGTGCCCGCATGCAAGACGAGCCCATCGTGCTGGCGCCGCAACCGCTCGAACCTGCCGCGCCCGCAGTACCCGCGGTCGTCCACGCGGCGAATGGCGCGCGCGGCGGTCGCTGGTCCTGGATCGCGCCGTCGGCGGTGGCGGCTGGTTTTGTGGCGGTGACCGGTGCCGTGCTGCTCACCCGCGGTCCGGGTGCGCCAGTCGATGCGTCCGTCGGCGCGAGCAGCTTGGCGCAGGTCACGCCGGCCGCGCCGCCGTTGACGGCGGTGTCGACGCTGCCCAGCGAACCGCCGGCGCAGATCGCCAGCGGCAAGCTGATCCGCGATGCCCGCCTGGATCGCTACCTGGCAGCGCACAAGCAGTTCGCCGGCAGTTCTGCGCTCGGCGTGCCCTCGGGCTTTTTGCGCAACGCGACGGCCATCGAGTCCGAGCGCTGATGTGGCCGTCGACGCGGCCGATGATGCGGCGCCCGTTCTCGATGCTGGCACTGGCGAGCGCGGTCTGTGTCGCCGCACCCGCGGTCTGGGCGCAGGCAAGCGCCGCCGTGGGCGATGGTGCGGCCCAGGCACGTGAGGTTCGGGCGTGGTTGCTGCGCATCCACGAGGCCGCGAGCCACCGCAATTTTCAAGGGACATTCGTCGTCAGCGGCGGCGGCTCGGTGTCGAGCGCGCGCATTGCCCACTTCTGCGAAGGCCCGAACCAGTTCGAGCGCAGCGAATCGCTGGATGGCCTGGCGCGCCACGTCTATCGCCACAACGACGTCGTGACGACGCTGTGGCCGGCCAAGCGTGTCGCGACGGTCGAGCAGCGCACGATGCTGGCGGAGTTCCCGGCGCTGCTGCAGGCCGGTGACGACCGCATCGCCGAGTTCTACGAGGTGCGCCCGCAAGGCGCCGAGCGCATTGCCGGGCACGAGGCCAACGTGCTGGTGGTGAAGCCGCGCGACGGCCACCGCTATGGCTACCGGCTGTGGGCCGAGCAGGCGACCGGCCTGCTGCTGCGTGCCGACGTGCTTGGCGAGCGCAACGAGGTGCTGGAGACCTCGGCGTTTTCCGATGTGGCCATCGGCGTGAAGCCGCAACCCGAGTCGGTGCTGGCGCCGATGAAGAAGCTCGAGGGCTACCGCGTCGTGCGGCCGGTGCTCACCCCGACCAAGCTCGAGGCCGAAGGCTGGATGCTGCGCCAGACGGCGCCCGGCTTCAGGGAGGTGAGCTGCGTGAGGCGGCCGATGGACAACGCCGCCGTCAGCGACAGGCAGGTCCTGCAGGCCATCTATTCCGACGGCCTGACCTATGTGTCGGTCTTCATCGAGCCCTTCGACGCGCAGCGTCACACCCGGCCGATGCTCGCCAGTGTCGGCCCGACGCAGACCTTGATGCAGCAGCAGGGCGACTGGTGGGTGACCGTCGTCGGCGACGTGCCTGCGGCGACACTGCGCACGTTTGCCAAAGGCCTCGAACGTTTGAAAAAATAGAGGCGGTGAGCGCCGCCGCGTGCAGCAACGAAAACCCCCGGGAGCGACCTCTTGAACATCACGTCACGCCGTTCTGACTTCTCGGCCCTGCGCCGGCGCATCGGATTGGGTGCGCTCGCGCTGGGCCTGGGCATGACCGGCGCACTCGCCGCGCCGCCGGTGGGCGCGCAAGGCCTGCCCGATTTCACCGACCTGGTCGAGAAGGTCGGCCCGGCGGTGGTGGGCATCCGAACCACCGAGCGCACGCGCACGGCGCGTGGCGGCTCGGAGATGGACGAGGACATGCTGGAGTTCTTCCGCCGCTTCGGCCTGCCGATCCCGAATCAACCGAACAAGCCGAATCCGCGCACGCCGCAACAGCCCGCGCCCGACGCCGAGCCGCAGACGCGCGGTGTCGGCTCGGGCTTCGTGCTGAGTGCCGATGGTTATGTGATGACGAACGCGCATGTCGTCGATGGCGCCGAGGAGGTGTTCGTGACGCTGACCGACTCGCGCGAGTTGAAGGCCAAGATCATCGGTGCCGACAAACGCTCCGACGTGGCGCTCGTGAAGATCGAAGCGAGCGGCTTGCCGACCGTGCGCATCGGCGACGTGAATCGCCTGAAGGTCGGTGAATGGGTCATCGCGATCGGCTCGCCGTTCGGCCTCGAGAGCACGGTCACCGCCGGCATCGTCAGCGCCAAGGCGCGCGACACCGGTGACCTGGTCAAGCTGATCCAGACCGACGTGGCGATCAACCCCGGCAACTCCGGCGGGCCGCTGATCAACATGCGCGGCGAGGTCGTGGGCATCAACTCGCAGATCTACAGCCGCTCGGGTGGCTACATGGGCATCTCGTTCGCGATTCCGATCGACGAAGCGATCCGCGTTTCGGACAGCCTGCGCACCAGCGGGCGTGTGATCCGCGGCCGCATCGGCGTGGCCATCGACCAGGTCACGAAGGAAGTCGCCGAATCGATCGGCCTGGGCAAGCCGGTGGGTGCGATGGTGCGCAGCGTCGAGTCCGGCGGGCCGGCAGAAAAAGCCGGCGTCGAGGCGGGCGACATCATCACCAAGGTCGACGGCCGCGCGGTGGAGAAGTTCGGCGACCTGCCGCGCATGGTCGGCATGGCCAAGCCGGGCGCGAAGATCACGCTGCAGCTGTTTCGCCGCGGCGCCTATCGCGACGTGACGGTCACTGCGGTCGAGTTCGAGCCCGCCGAACGCGCGGCCAGCGCCAATGCGCGCGAGCCTGCAAAACCCCCCGCAGGCGTGAGCGCGCTGGGGCTGGGCGTGGCCGACCTCACGGACGCACAGCGGCGCGAGCTCAAGATCAAGGGCGGCGTGCGGGTCGAAAGCGTCGATGGCGCTGCGGCCCGAGCCGGTGTGCGCGAGGGCGATGTGCTGCTCTCTCTCGACAACACCGAGTTGAACAGCGCAAAACAGTTCGAAGCCCTGGTGGCCAAGCTCGACAAGGCAAAGGCAGTGACCCTGCTCGTGCGTCGGGGCGATACGGTCAATTTCCTGATCTTGCGGCAGACGAAGTGACTGCAAACCCGGTGACGCTGCCGGGTCTTTCCACAAAGTGGGAGTTCACGGATCGTGAATTGCTACCGCTTGGAAGTTGCGATGAAGTTGACTAAAAGTCAGTAAATGCTTACATCGGAATCAGAGGGTCGATTGCTGTTGCCGGCCGCTACAATCGTGTCTTCGGGGCAGCGGTTTTTGCCGAATTGGTCAATGAAGCTGGCCTCGAAAATCTATCCCCAAGCCATCCACAAGCGTTTGTGGATAACTTGTGTATGACTTATCCTGTTGGCAGCCTGCAACGACGAGAAATCGAGCAACGGCGCGGTTTGCAGCGCGGCTCTTTTGACTACAATGAAATCCCAACAAGCAGTTGCCATACGTTTTGTTGGAAGGCGCGTCATTGATTCGACGTGCCTTTTTTTTAGCTTCAGCACGGCCTTTCGGGCCTTCACATCGCTTTGCGATTGAGAGCTTTCGCTGAAACGGCTTCGCCGTTTTGTCTCCGCGTCAAGCTCCACTGAAGAACATCGCAGCAAGCATGGATCACATCAGAAACTTTTCGATCATTGCCCACATCGATCACGGCAAGAGCACGCTTGCGGATCGTTTGATTCAGCGTTGCGGTGGTTTGTCCGACCGCGAGATGGAAGCGCAAGTGCTCGACTCGATGGACATCGAGCGCGAGCGCGGCATCACGATCAAGGCGCAGACGGCAGCGCTCGTCTACACCGCGCGCGATGGCAAGGTCTACAACCTGAATCTGATCGACACGCCCGGTCACGTCGACTTCTCGTACGAAGTGAGCCGTTCGCTGTCGGCCTGCGAAGGCGCGCTGCTGGTCGTCGACGCGAGCCAGGGCGTCGAGGCGCAAACGGTGGCGAACTGCTACACCGCGCTCGACCTCGGCGTCGAGGTCGTCCCGGTCCTGAACAAGATGGACCTGCCGAACGCCGATCCCGAGAACGCGAAGTCCGAGATCGAAGACGTGATTGGCATCGACGCCGACGACGCGATCCCGTGCAGTGCCAAGACCGGCGAGGGCATCGACGACATCCTCGAGGCCGTGATCACCCGCATGCCGGCGCCGCGCGGCAATCCGGACGCGCCGCTGCGCGCGATGATCGTCGACTCGTGGTTCGACAACTACGTCGGCGTCGTGATGCTGGTGCGCGTGGTCGATGGCACCTTGCAGCGCGGCGAGCGCATCCGCATGATGGCCAGCGACGCGGTCTACGGCGCCGACAGCCTGGGCGTGTTCACGCCGAAGTCGGTGGCGCGCGAGCGGCTGAATGCCGGCGAGGTCGGCTTCATCATCGCCGGCATCAAGGAGCTGCAGGCGGCCAAGGTCGGCGACACGATCACGCTCGAGAAGAAGCTGCCCAACAACAAGGGTGTGGCCACCGAGGCGCTGCCGGGCTTCAAGGAGATCCAGCCGCAGGTCTTCGCGGGCCTGTACCCGACCGAGGCGAGCGAGTACGACCAACTGCGCGACGCGCTCGAGAAGCTCAAGCTCAACGACTCGTCGCTGCGCTACGAGCCCGAGGTGAGCCAGGCGCTGGGTTTCGGTTTTCGCTGCGGCTTTCTCGGCCTGCTGCACATGGAGATCGTGCAGGAGCGGCTGGAGCGCGAGTTCGATCAGGATCTGATCACGACCGCGCCCAGCGTTGTCTACCAGGTCGAGCTCGGCAACGGCGACGTGATCCAGGTCGACAACCCGTCGAAGATGCCCGACCTGGGCCGCATCAACGAGATCCGCGAGCCGATCGTGCTGGTGCATCTGTACATGCCGCAGGACTACGTCGGCCCGGTGATGACGCTGGCCAACCTGAAGCGCGGCACGCAGATCAACATGGCCTACCACGGCCGCCAGGTGATGCTCACCTACGAGATGCCGCTGGCCGAGAT